>Ga0307513_10006236_pt1 | contig 15621 bp, 7 predicted proteins | sample 15_EM_MG_FD_202174 | JGI IMG/M metagenome (GOLD analysis project Ga0307513, IMG submission 202174) | Populus trichocarpa ectomycorrhiza microbial communities from riparian zone in the Pacific Northwest, United States - 15_EM | ecosystem: Host-associated > Plants > Roots > Unclassified | place... | reverse complement strand
CAGAATGTACAGACAGCATAAGGTGGATCGGCGAATTGAGTTGACCGGCGAGCGCGATTTGCAGAGATACTCGTTTCGGTTGATGTGGCAGATTTGGAATTCTGAAGGATGAGTCCGTCCAACGTGAGAAGCATCCCCCTTTATCAGAAGGTCAAAGCTCACGTTTTGAATCGCATGGCGTCGGGGGAGTTGGGCGCCAACAGCCGCGTTCCTTCGGAACACGAGCTCGTCCGTGAGCTGGGCGTGTCCCGCATGACGGTCAATCGGGCTTTGAACGATCTCAGCCAAGAAGGCGTACTGGTCCGGCTGGCGGGCGTCGGCACCTTTGTCGCCGAACGTTCGCCACACGCGCATCCGCTGCAGATCCATAACATCGCCGATGAAATTCGCGGGCGAGGCCACGAATATCGCGCTGTCGTGGTGCTCAAGGAGGCGGTTGTCGCCGACGCGGACCTTGCGCGAAATTTCAACCTGCCTATTCGGGCGCGACTGTTTCATACGATCGTTGTTCATTATGAGAACGACGTGGCGATTCAGGTTGAGGATCGTTACGTCAATCCGGCCATTGCCCCCGGATATATCGACGTCGACTTCACGGAGCGCACGGCAAACGAATATCTCATGGCTGTCGCCCCGATTCAGAAGGCCCACCATACTTTGCGGGCTGCGATGCCATCGGCGAAGGTGGCCGAATTGCTCGACATGCAACCGATCGACCCTTGTTTGCTCCTGCTCCGTCGAACGTGGACGAACGATGTTGTCGCCTCGACGGCCAATCTTTATTACCCTGGCTCGCGTTATGAATTCGCCGGCGACGCCACCGGGTAATTTGGTGCGGCTGGCCAATTGCAGTCGGACCTGTTGGCGCGCTCGCACTTGGTCTCTACCGGTGTGACCGTGACGCGCCTTTTGTGAGGCGCCGACACACCCAGGGGCGCTTGAATTGCAGCGCCTCGATCGTCACGCAAGCCAACCGCCGAAATCACTTGCCCTATCCTGTCTATACAAGTTGGCGGCCCTTGCCTCAGAACTGCCGGCAAAATCAGCACAGCTTCGACGACGCCCTCGGGACCGCGGCCTTTCGTTGACGCGACTGATCCTGATCGGCCTTATATTTATCAATTTTATCAATATGATATTGGCCGAATTGGCCCGAAAGCGACGCTCGCTGTTGCGCTGCAAAATTCTTGACCAACGGAAAGGTAGTTGCTCGAAAAGCACGCATGGCGAGGGTTGCGCGCCTATTGTGTGAAATATGTGTCAAATCTCACTTGACGGGGATGTATATACACGTTCTCGATCTCTACGCGTCGGGAGCGACCGAACAGCGGCGGCCTGACCAAATAGGGTAATGATGGGGGTAATGAGATGAGACTCAATTTTCTATTGCACGGCCTGTCCACGCTGGCCTTGAGCGCCGCGATTGCATCACCTGCACTCGCGCAGGGCGCGCCAGGCGCCGAGGTGGAAGAGGTCACCGTCACGGGCAACAGATTTCTTAGCATCGATACGAGCGGCACGACCAATCTGCCCCTTCCTATTGAAAAGGTGCCTCAGTCGATCAGTCTGGTCAGCGGCGCCTTTATCAAGGCGGCGAATTTGAAGACGCTTGGCGAAATTGCTGAGTACACGGCCGGAGCCACTAACGTCGGGGATCCGGGGGGGAACGGATCGGTTCTCAGGCTGCGCGGGTTCAGCGGCGGTCGTTCGGTCGACGGGCTCCCGCTTAACATTTCGAACGGCACTTCGTACGAACCTGAAAACGCTATCTATGATCGGCTGGAGGTCGTGAAAGGACCGACCTCGGTGGTCTACGGCGTGTCGAGTCCCGGCGGGCTGGTGAACTACGTGACAAAGAGCGCCACGCCCCAGACGACCAACTACCTCCTGGCCCAAGTCGGCAGTTGGAACAACTATCGGGTCGAGGGACAAGTTGCTGGTTCGCTCGATTCCGCAGACCACATACACGCTATCGGCATTGTGGTGCGCGATCAGGGCGACAGCTTTATGCAGGTCCAGAGCCACACCAATACGACCGTTTACGGCGGCATCAATGCGGACCTCAGTGATTCCGTGACGGCCTATCTTCACGGAGGATACCAAAAGTTCGTGCGCAACCCGTTTGACGGAATGCCCACGCTCGCTGACGGTTCGTCTGCGCCAGTCCCGAGGTCCTTCTTCATAGGATCGCCAAATATAAAATTGACCAGTACGGTCTACTATGCCGTGGCAGATCTGACTTGGCATGCGACGGATGAGTTGGAGCTCAGCGTCAAAGTCAACTATGAGACCGGGAAGAATAAAGGTGCGTCAGCCTACGGTTACGGCCTTCAGCCGAACGGGAATATTACGCTATCGGCATTCAATCTAGGTGCTGCTGGCGAAGGCACCAGGTTCGATAACTATGCGGTCGGCGTTTCCTCGATCTACCACCTGGACGCGCTTGGTATGAAGGACAGCTTCGTATCGCTGGCCGCGCTATATCAGGACAATCGTGGCGGTTTCGCCGGATCAAGCCCTCCCGGTGGTGATGTAACTGGCAATATCTTCAATGGCGTTTCGTCCATCGGTCAAGCTCTTGAGACTCTTCTGGCCAGTTCCGTCGGTCAGCGGCTGTTCGTATCGAATCGTCATAACACCAACGTCACCTATTCTGCGCAGTCCGTACTGAAGGTGGCCGATCCGTTGACGGTTCTTCTCGGTGTGGCCTATTCGAAGGCGGATTCGATGCTGTCAGGGACCAGCGCTCCGAGGCGCTTTGATTTTGACGGTCAGGTCAGTTACCGCGCGGGTGTCACATACGAGATCATGCCTAGCCTCAACGCCTATGCGTCCCTCAGTCAGTCCTTCAGCCCACAATTGAATAATTCTCTCGACGCCAATGGTGTTGCCAGTCCCTTGCCGCCGCTTGAGGGCGAACAGTACGAGACCGGTTTGAAATACCGGTCCGGTGATGGGCGGCTCCTGCTCACGGGCTCTCTCTTCCAAATCAAGCAAAAGAACCAGGGGCAGTTCGACCAGTTCAAGAACGGCACCAACTACTACAAACCCATCGGAGAGGTCACGCACAAGGGCTTTGAACTGGAGGCCGTGGGGCAGATCACCTCCCAATGGCAAGTCAACGCGGGATACGCCTATCTCGATGCGAAGGTGACTGAGGACTCAAATACTCTGCGCGTGGGGCAAGAAAGAACCTTCCTGCCTAAACAAACGTGGAGCGTGTTTACGACCTACACTCTGTCTGATGGCATGCTGCAGGGATTGACGCTCGGTGCGGGTATTCACCACGTTTCATCGCAGCACACGGTTTACAAAAACGCGGCCGGCGTGCGTCCGACCAGAGATCTTCCTGGATATTCGGTAGTCGATGCGACGGTGAGCTACGAGATTGATAAGTGGCTGCTGCAGCTGAACGCACGTAACGTGTTCGACAAGCATTACCTGGTCAATAACTACCAATCACTACAGTTCGGGAACGTCGTGGGTGCTCCGGCGAATGTCACGCTGACGGTTCGTCGAGACTTTTAGGAACTAGCAGAACGTCTCGAGGTCGCGGCGGCTGGTCCAGTCGCCGCGGCCTCGAGTTCCAGTTGCAAGCCGCGGTAGGCGCTCGGTGGGGTCAACACGCGGTTCTGAGTAGGCGTACACGGGAGTTGACGATGCAGAGGTGCAAACGAGCCCGCAAAGGTCTGGCCGCGCTAGCGGCCATAGCTATGTGTGGCTGCGTTGGAGTGGCGATCGCCGCCCCGGGCGGCGTGAAGCCGCAAGTGTTCCTCATCGGCAAAACGGTCAACTACCGCCAGGCCGCCGATGGCGGCCTGACCCTGCTCAACTACCACTTCTTTGCTGAAACCTCCCCGCCCTCGGGACTGCAGGGCGCCGCGGCGCGACTCATTGATCCCGACGGACGCGTCGTCCTTTTCCAGCCTAGCGGAAACATCCTAAGCATCCCCAGCAAGCGCGACCTCACGACGCTCGCCGAGTTGAACGCCTATGCTCCCAACGGAGCTTACACGGTGCAATTCGATGCTCCGCCGGCGCGAACGGTCATGGGCACGATCCCGTTGGATGCAACCGAGGAGGCAATGGCCGATCCGGTGCACATCACACTCCTGCAGGACGGACGCCCCGTATCGCCCGACGCTGTAGAGATCGGGGAGCCCTTGACGGTGTCCTGGAGCGCGTTTCGCAAAGGCCGGTCCGATCCCAACGGAATCCGCGACGATCTGATCTTCGTCCACGTTGGGGACTGCCGCGGCCACATAGTCGCCCGATCGCCCTCCACGTCCGGCGCGGAACCCGCGCTGACCTACCGTTCACCGTCCTATACGATTGCTGCAAATACCCTGGAGGCGGGCGCGACCTACCAGATCGACGTCGAGCATGCGCCTTTGCAGACCCGCAGGCTGGCGGACGGGCCGGCGGGGGGCGCGGCAGTGGGTATGGCTACTTATCCGGCCACGACCTATCTCGACTTCCACACCCGGGGCGCGGGGTCCAACACCTGTCCCGAGAAGCCCTACCGCATGGACAATGGCCAGAGCGACCGGCAGCGGGCTCCGGCGGCCCCCGCGACACAAGCGGCGCAGGGCGCCGGGCAGGGAGGGAGCGCCGCCAGCTCCGTCACCGATCAGGTGACCTTCCTCTACTATGACGACCTGACCGCGCCGCGAAAATTCTATGGCGAAACGCTAGGCCTGACCCCATATTTCGAAACGGCAGGGGCGAGTCTCTTTCACACGACGCCCGGTGCGTCGATCGGGCTCGTCAAGACACCGCGCGCAAACGGTACGCCGGCCGTAAAGCGCTCGGTCGTGATGGTCAGCATCGTTACCGATGATGTCGCGGGCTGGTACAAAAAGCTCAAGCAGGACCCTCATATCCAAATCGCCAAGGAGCTCTACGACCATCCGCGAGTACCGATTCGCGCGTTCGAAGTGGAAGACCCGGGCGGATACCCCATCGAGTTCTTTCAGTGGCTTCCGGAGCGGCGTTGATACTCCTGGCGGCGGAGCAGCGGCTGGTCCGCTGACACGCTTTCCTACATCTACCGACAAACTTGAAAGAAAAACTTCCTCATGGGCCATCCATCCTTGCGTCGTGCATTGGTTATCCTCGGAATAGCCTCTTTCACCGCCTTTTCCGCCATGGCCCAACCAACCAAGCCCGGCCTGCCCCTGCAGACGACACGAACGCTGGAGTTCACCACAGACGAGGGGACATGGATGTCTGTGGACATCTCTCCCGATGGCAGGACCTTGGTGTTCGACCTGTTGGGTCATCTCTACACCCTGCCGGTCACCGGGGGGGAGGCGAAGCCGATTACCTCGGGCCTTGCATTCACCACCCAACCCAAGGTCTCGCCCGATGGCAAGAAGATCGCCTTTATCGGCGACGGCGGCGGTGCGTCGAATCTGTGGATCGCCGACATTGACGGTTCCAACGCTGTCCAGTTGAGCAACGACGACGCCTCCGAATTCGCATCCCCCTCATGGCTGCCGGACGGCCAAACGATCCTGGTGTCGAAGAGAGGCCGGCTGCCGATGGGCCCGTTTGAACTCTGGGCCTATCGCGTCCAAGGGGGCGCCGGTCTGCCAGTCGTCAAACCCGACGCTTCCGATCAGTTCACGCATACCATCGGCGCGGTGGCGTCACCGGATGGCAAGCAGCTTTATTATACCCGCCGGCGGGCTGCTCCGGGCGATTCCGCAAGCCCATTACCGCTGTCGCAGATCGTCCGCCGCAATCGCGCCACCGGGGAGGAAGACACCATCACCGCCGCCGCCGGCAGCGCGTTTCGTCCTGTGCTGTCTCCGGACGGCGCGAAGCTGGTTTACGGGACACGTTTCGAAACGGAGACGGCGCTCAAGATCCTCGACCTGCAAACCGGTGAGGAGCGCTGGCTCAAGTATCCGGTGCAGCGGGATGATCAGGACACCGACTTCGACGCTGACATGCTGCCCGGCTATGCCTTCACCCCAGATGGCAAGGGTCTGATGGTGTCCTATGGCGGCAAGATTCATCGGGTCGACGTGGCCAGCGGCCAGGATCAGCTTATTCCGTTCACCGCCAAGGTCTCCCGAGGCATGGGTCCGCTGCTCGACTTTCCCGAGCGGGTAGATCAGGGCCCGGTGAAGTGGCGCATCCTGCAGGGGTTCACGCAGTCACCGGACGGTAAGCGCCTGGCGTTTTCCGCCGCGACGCATATCTATGTGATGGAGGCTCGCGGTGACGCGCCGCATCGACTGACCAAGAGCGCCGAGCGTGAATATCTGCCGGCATGGTCGCCCGACGGGCGCTGGATCGCCTACGTGACCTGGTCGGCCAAGGGCGGCCATATTTGGAAGATCCGCAGTGATGGCGGTGGCGCTCCGATACAGCTCACCCAGACGCCCGCCTACTATCGCGGCGTAGTGTGGTCGCCGGATGGCAGCCGCATCGCCACGCTGCGCGGACCCCGTCAATGGCAGTTGGCGAAGGTTGACGAGTATCAGGGCGGCGATGAAATGCTGGATCTTGTGTGGGTTTCCTCACAGGGCGGTGCAACCAATTTGATCGCCCGGGCGAACGGCGCCAATGGCCCCCACTTCGTGCGGGATCAGCCGGATCGCATCTATCTATCTTCCGCGGACGGCCTGACCTCCATGCGCCTGGATGGGACCGATCGCCGTACTCACCTGAAAATCCAGCGCAAGATCTACTTCAAGGACCCAAAGCTGGACCATACCTTCGCCAGCGAAGACGTGCGGATAAGTCCGGACGGTCGTTGGGTGGCCGTACGCATCGCCAGCCAACTTTATCTCACACCCGCGCCGAGTTTCGGCGATAAACCTCGGACCGTTGATTTCACTGCCATAACGGGAACCGTCCCGGATACGACGCCGTTCCCTGCCGCGCGCGGGAGCGCCACGGTTGCGCCGGTCAAGAAATTGACGAGCGTGGGCGCGGACTCGTTCGCGTGGTCGCAGGACGGTGCGACGCTGACATGGAACGTCGGCGCCAGCGTCTTCCGCCGGACGCTGAGCAGCCTCAGTGAAGGTGGGAGGTCGCCGGAAGAGATCAAGATCAAGCTGGAGTTTCCGCGCGCTACCCCCCGCGATACGGTTCTGTTACGCGGCGCCAAGATCATCACTATGCATGGAGATGAAGTCATCGACGATGGCGACATCCTTATCAAAGACAACCGCATCGCGAACGTGGGTAAACGAGGTTCCTTCGCCGTACCGGCCGATACCAGGACCTTTGATGTGAGCGGCAATACGGTGGTGCCGGGCTTCATCGACGTTCACGAGCATTTCTTCGAGATTCGCCGCGGTGTTCTTGATCCGGATAGTAATTGGGGGTTCCTGGCCGAGCTGGCCTACGGTGTTACTGCGACACGCGATCCCTCGACCAAGACCAGTGATACCTTTGCCTATGCGGATCTGGTCGAAATGGGAGACGTTCCGGGGCCGAGAGTCTACGCCACCGGACCTGCAATGACGCCACTCAACGATCTAGGATCGTTGGAGCAGACCAGGGGAGTCCTGTCTCGTTACAAGAATTACTACGATACCAAGTATGTGAAGAATTACATGACGGGTAACCGTCGGCAGCGTCAATGGGTGGTGCAGGCTAGCAAAGATCTGAAGATCATGCCGACTACGGAAGGCGCCGAAGATCTGTGGATGGATCTGACCCACATGATCGATGGCTTTTCGGGTAACGAGCATAGCCTGCCGATCACGCCGATCTATAAGGACGTCGTGCAATTGGTGGCGCAGTCGAAGGTTTCCTTCACGCCGACGGTGAAGAACGCGAATTATTTCTTTGAGACCGACAACCTGCACGATGATCCAAAAGTGCGCCGTTTCATTCCGCATGAGATCGTCGATAAACGCACTAAACGTCGCGGGGGTTGGTTCGCCAAGGAAGAGTACGCGTTCCCACGGCGGGCTGCGGAGGATAAGAAAATTATCGATGCGGGCGGACGCGTCGCGATCGGAAGTCATGCCAACATGCAAGGCCTTGCCTTCCATTGGGAAATGTGGAGCTTGGCCAGCGGCGGGGTCAGCAATCTTGAAGTGTTGAGATCAGCAACTCTGCATGGCGCCGAAGTTCTGGGCTACGCGCAGGATCTGGGCAGCATCGAAGTGGGCAAACTGGCCGACCTCGTGATCCTCGCCAAAGATCCGTTGCAGAATATCCGCAATACCGACAGCGCGCGTTACGTCATGAAAAACGGCGAGCTGTATGCGGGCGATACGCTTGACAAGATCTATCCGGTTGCGAAGCCGCTGCCGGCGCTATGGTGGTGGAACGACGTTCCGTCGAACAGCTCACCAGTCCAGTGATGCGTTACTTTCGACATCCGGCAGGCGAACTTCTTTTCGTCGGCCGGATGTTGGCTTGTCCGTGACAGTAAGGAGCATTGGCGTGCGCAAATCCAATCGTGCACCTGCGATTTTCTGTCGCTGCGCCTTCGCTGCCGTTTTGCTCTGGGCGACTGCGGCGGGGGCAGGGGCAGGGGCAGGGGGGGCGCCAGCCAAGACGACGGCGGCGGCCGAGCGCTATGTCTGGGACCTCGGCGATCTTTACCCCAATGTTGCTGCATGGGACGCCGAGCGTCGCCGCCTGCTCGCCGAGTTGCCCAAGCTTGAAGGCTTGAGCGGCACGCTCGGCAAAGACGCGGCTTCGCTGCGACGCGGGCTCGATGAGATTTCCGCCGTACGTCGTGCATCCGAGCGCATTGGCGTGTACGCATTTCTGGAGGCCGACGCCGATCAGCGCGTTTCCGCCGCGATCGAACGCCGCGAACTCGCGAAGAAACTCAGCAGTGATCTCGAGCGTGCGACGAGCTGGGTCTCGAACGATATTCTCGGCATCGGCGCGCCCGCCATCGAGAAATACATCGCCGCCGATCAGGGCCTGGCCAAACATGCGTTCTTTCTTCGCGACACCCTGCGCAAGGCGCCCCACACGCTGACGCCTGAAGGCGAGCGCATCATGGCGGCCGCATCGACGTTGCGGGGGGACCCCGAGAGCATCTTCCAGATGCTCTCCAATGCCGACATTCCCTGGCCGACGATCAAGCTGGCCGATGGCTCCGACGCCAAGCTCACCAGCCCTGGGTATACGCGTTACCGCCAAGTCGACAATCGCGCCGATCGCAAGGCCGTATTCGACGCCTTCTGGAAAACCCATCTCGATTATCAGGATACCCTCGGCGCGACTTTGTTTTCCGAAGTAAAAAGCGACGTCTTTCAAGCCAAGATGCGCAAATATCCAGGATCGTTGGGCGCTGCGCTAGCCGGCGACAATCTTCCCGAAGACGTCTACCGAACGCTTGTCGCGGAGACGAATACCGCGCTGCCGACGCTGCACCGTTACCTGCGACTGCGTAAGAAGCTCCTCAAAATTCCCGACGATCTGCGCTACTACGACATGTACCCGCCGATGTTCAGCTTGAAGAAAACCTTCACCATCGAGGATGCGAAAACCATCACATTGGCTGCGACGGCGCCTCTGGGCGATGAATACACCAATACGTTGCGTGAGGCGATGAACGCCCGATGGATGCATGTCTACCCCGCCGAAGGCAAGCGGTCCGGCGCCTACATGAACGGCTCGGCGTACGACGTGCATCCTTATTTACTGCTCAATTACAACGACGATTACCGCGGCTTGAGCACCTTTGCCCACGAGTGGGGCCATGGGATGCATACGATCCTTACGGACGAGGCGCAGCCGTATGAAACGTCTAGCTATTCGACCTTCATCGATGAGGTCACCTCCATCACCAACGAATTCCTGCTCAACGACTATCTCGTCGCCCATGCGAAAACAAAGGAGGAGAAGCTGTTCTACCTGGGCGAGGCGCTTGAGAATATCCGCGCGGCCATGTTCCGCCAGGTGCTGTACGCGGAATTCGAGCTCCGCATCCACGAGACTGTCGAGAACGGCGAGGTGCTGACCGGCGCGACACTCACGCAGATGTATTGTAGACTATTGAAGAAGTACTATGGTGAAGAAGAGGGTGTGACGAATATAGACGATATTTATTGTTTAGAATGGTCGCACGTTCCGCACTTCTATTTCAATTTCTATGTCTACCAGTACGCGACTTCGATGGTGGCGGCCGCGCACTTCGCCGAAGAGGTCGGCAAGGGCCCCAAGCAGCGCGATACATACCTCAATGTGCTGCGCGCCGGCGGATCCGATTATCCTTATGAGACCCTCAAGAAGGCCGGACTCGACCTGGCGGCGCCGGCGCCATATCGCAGTCTGTTTGCGCGCATGGACCGCATCATCAGTCAAATCGAGCAAATCGAGAAGGTGACTGGTGAATAGCGGGGAAAACAACAGATAAATCGCGTGGCCGGATATGGATAAGGCGGCAAATGCGCAGCAGTCTTTCACGGGAACGAGTAAAATTATGGTTCTGAGCTACACAGACTCCATCCGCAGAGGCGTCGCACGGAGCGTGTGGGGTTGGCTGTTGCTGGCCGGTGCAACGATCGCGACGCCCGCCGCCGCGCAAATCGCCGCCCCCGCCGCGGCGCTCAGTGCGACCAATCCCTCCCCCGCCGCGCTTGCGGGTTTCCCGATGAACGACGAGATCCGCACCAAGGTGCGCGAGTTGCGGGGCCTTGCTGTTTCGCCCGACGGCAAATCGATCCTTGCCGGCATCACTGATACCACCGCTGAGGGCGGTTTGCCCCATCTCTGGCTGCTCGGCCAGGGCATGAAGCCGCGCCAGCTCACCTTCACCCGGCCGAGCGATCGTGGCGGCGAGACCAGCGGGCAATTCTCGCCCGACGGCAAATCGGTGCTGTTCTTCGCATCGCGCGACAACGTTCGCTCGCTGTTCCGCCTGCCGCTGGCGGGCGGCGAGCCCGAACGGCTCCAGATCACCAGGAGCCAGCAGGGCGAAGTCGCCGGCGGCTGGGGCGGCGCGCTCAAAAAGGACAACCTGGTCGTGCCCGGCGGCTATGCCTTCTCGCCTGACGGCAAGTATCTCGCGCTCTGGGGTGAGGACCCCGAAGATGCCGCGATCAAGGCGCGCAAGGAGCGCAAGGACGACGCCTACAATCACGAGGAGCCGCAGGAGCCCGGCCACCTATATATGGTGGGAAAGTACACCTTCCTGTACATGGTCGACGTCTCCACCGGCGCGATGCGCCCGGTCAAGCTGGATGGCAAGTTCGCGGCAGTAAGCTGGTCGTACGACAGCGCCGACATGATCGTGACGACTGATTCGCGATCGGACCTGACCGGCCCGGACGCCAGTTTCTGGCAGGTGAAACCCGATACGCTCGCCGCAACCAGGCTCGATCTGCCCAAGACTGCCGGCGGCGTGGCCTATCTTCCCGGCCGCAAGCGGATGGTCTTTACCGATCAGTGCGCTGAGGACGCCCCGCTGGATTGCAACGAGCTCTATGTGAAGGATCTCGCTACCGGTCAGACGAAAAGCCTGACCTCCGGCTTCGACGGTGACATCCCCAGCACCTACACGGTGCTGCCGAATGGCGATCTGGCCCTCGCGATCCCCACCCATATGCGGACGCGCCTCGCCACGCTATCGACGACCATCGGGAGGGTCACCTGGCACGATTTCGGCCGGCCGGTCGCCGGTTCGCCCGTCACCAACTCCAAGCGCTCCGGCTGGGCCTTCACCGGCATGGGCCCGACCGATCCGAGTAAGGTGTTCTTCACCTCCAAATGGGGCGCCAAGCCCGTCGTGATCGAAACGCCGGCGCTCATGCCGTCGACTTGGGCCAAGGTGCCCTCGAAACTCGTCACCTGGCAGAATGAGGGCCTGACGATCGAGGGCCTGCTCTACATGCCTCCGAACATCGCGCCGAGCGCCAAGGTCCCGCTTGTCATGAGCATCCACGGCGGCCCCTCCGGGCGCTTCCAGGACGACTACTCTGCCGCCATCCAGTTGCTCGTGGCCGAGGGCTGGGCGGTGATGCAGCCCAATATCCGCGGCTCGACCGGCTATGGCGCCAAATTCATGGCCGCCAACAAGAACGACCTGGGCGGCGCCGATTTCCGCGACATCATGACAGGTGTCGACATGCTGCTTAAGAACTATCCGATCGATGAATCCAAGATGGCGCTGATCGGCTATTCCTATGGCGGCGAGATGGCCGGGTTCGCCGTCGGCAAGACTGATCGTTTCAAGGCGCTCGTCTCGGTCGCGCCCGTCATCAACCAGTTCAGCGAGTACGGCACCGAGCGCGGCACTTTCTACGACCGTTGGTATTACGGACGTCCCTGGGATCATGTCGCCGATGTCTGGCGTCAAAGCCCGATATCGACGGTGATGCACGCCAAGACGCCGTTCCTGCTGCTCCATGGCGCGGAGGATGTCAGCGATCCGCTCGGCCAATCGCTCGAGATGTGGCGCGCGCTCAAGCAATATGGTGCGCCAACCGCGCTGGTCGTCTATCCGCGTGAGGGCCATTCCGAGACCGGCGGCCTCTTTCGCTCGCAGGTCAGCCAGGAGCCGTGGCACGGGGTCGACCTCCGGCGCCGCATGTTCGGCTTCCTGCGCGCCGCATTCGCCGGCGAGCCCGACCCGCTCGCCATCGCGCGCAAGGACGTGCCGACGCCCTGATCCCCATCACCTTCCCCGCTTCGACGGGGAGGGGCGGCCCCCCGTGGTGCGCTGGACGTACGCGACGCCAGAACCACCCGGGTTTCGTCGGCCTTCTCCCGCGCAGTCAACCCGCGGCAAGGCCGAGTTCGACATACGGATAGTCTGATTTCAAGGCAGGAGGCCTCGGTGAAGCAAAGCTATAAGTTTGCATGGTTGATTGCGATTGCTGTCGCCTGGGCGCTGAGCGACGTTGCGGTGGCGGCGACGCCGCCCAGCCCCAAGGAGGTTCTCGGCCACGACATCGGCGAAGACTATTTCGTCGCCAATTACGAGGACGCGCTGAAATATTTCCGAGCGCTCGCAGCCTCGACCGACAAGATGAAGATGTTCTCTGCCGGCAAGACGACGCAGGGCCGGACGATGGAGTATGCGGTTATCTCGTCGCCCGAAAATCTTGCCAATTGGGAGAAATACAAAGCCGCCGCGCGGACCCTGGCAAGCGCCGACGGGCTCGATGATCGAAGCGCCAAGGCTCTCGCATCCCAGAGCAAGATCATCGTCCATATCGACGGCGGGATGCACTCGGACGAAGTGTCGGCGCATCAGTCGGCGATCGCGCTCGCCTACAAACTGATAGCCTCGCCCGATGACGAGGAGGTCGCCAAGATCCTCGATAACGTCATCGTCGTTCTGTGGCCCACGTTGAATCCCGACGGCATGACGATGGTGGCGGACTGGTACCGCAAAAATCGCGGTACACCCTTCGAGAAGGCGCCGCTACCTTGGCTCTACCAGGAATATGTCGGTCACGATAACAACCGTGACGGCGTCATGCTCAACATGATCGAGAGTCAGAATATCTCGAAGGCTGAGCAAAACTACAGTCCGTCCATTTGGTACAGCCACCATCAAACCGGGCCGTATCCGTCACGTATCTGGGTGCCACCCTTCTCGGACCCGATTTCCTCCAACATCAGTCCCTATGTACGAAGCTGGACGACTACGGTCGGTTCAAACATGTTGGGAACTTTCGTCCAAAAGCAAATGCCGGGAGCGACTGCGCAGCAGGGATTTGACAATTGGTTTCCAGGTTACCTGGATTACGTCAGTGTCTTCCGACATACCGTCTCCTTCTTCACCGAAGTTGCGCACGACTCCGCAACGCCCAAATATTACGATCCTAAGCTCTTACCGAAGAACCGGCGCGATGGCCGCGCGATGGTCATGGACCCCCTGCCCTGGACGGGGGGCTGGTGGCGTCTGTCGGACTCGATCCGGTATGAGGTGGTCGCCTCGATGTCCGTTCTCGACACCGCGATGCGCTACGGCACGCAATTGCAATATGACCGCTACCAGGCAGGGCGCGACACCATCAGTCAGGCCAAGGCTGGCGGCGCTACCGCATGGGTGATTCCCTCTGGCCAGACAGATGCTCCCGAGGCGGCCCTGCTTGCTCAGAAATTCATCGAGCAAGGCCTGCGTGTAGAACGTGCGAGCGCACCGATCCGTCTCGGCAGTGCCGACTATCCGGCCGGTTCCTGGGTGATACGGATGGATCAGGCCTATGCCGGCATGGTGCCGGAGCTTCTCGGGATCCAAAAATATCCCGACGCCTTTCTGGACGGAGATGGTGTTCCCAAGTCTCTGCCCTACGATGTGACCGGCTGGACGCTCTCTCTTCAGATGGGCGTTGCCGCGACTGAGATCAAAGACAAAATCGATCCCGCCGAGGCCATCAAGCTCGCACCCGTGCAGGAGGCCAAACCTGTCGGCGGCATTATCGGAGAGGGGGCCGCTTACGCGCTCAGCCGTCAGACGAACGCCAGCTATCTGGCTGCCAATCAGGCTGCGGAAAAGGGCGCGAAGATCGCCTTCAGCACCACCCCGATCGCGACCAGCAACGGCGCTTTGCGAGGCGCGATCGTAGTCACGGGGATCGATGCGGGCAAGTTCGCGACGATCGTTGAGGCCGCTGGCGTCACTGCGACCGCGCTACCGGCCGCGCCGGCGAAGCTGGACGTCGTTCGGCCAGCACGTGTTGGCCTTTATCGATCCTGGCAAGCGAGTTCGGATGAGGGATGGACGCGATGGGTGCTTGAGCGCTACCACTTCAAGCCTACGTCGCTGCACAACGACGACGTAAAGCGCGGTAATCTGATCAGCAGGTTCGATACGATCGTTTTGCCCGATCTTCCAGGCCGGACGAACTCTCTCGCGCTCGTGAACGGCGCTCGTTCGGATAAGGCGCCTGCGCCCTATTTTGGCGGGATCGAGGAGGCCGGCGCCGCAGCGCTCAAAGCATATGTGAAAAACGGCGGCACGTTGGTTGCGGTAAACCGCTCCGCGGACGCGGTCATCGACCTGTTTGATCTGCCGGTCACAGATGTGGTGCGCGACGCACGCAGCAGCGAGTTCCAAGGGGCCGGCGCGCTCGTCCATATAGAACTCGGCAATACATCTCGCGCCACCACCGGGTTACCTGCGAAGTCGATCGTGATCTTTAAAAACAGCCCGGCCTTCAAGCCGATCGGCGGTTTCAAGGGGAATGTTCTTGCTTCCTACCCGGCGGACGGCGCTCCGCTCGCGAGCGGTGTCATGGTGCATCCGAACAAGATTGCGGGGAAGGCCGCCGCGCTGGAGGTCGAGTATGGCAAGGGGCGCATTTTCTTATATGGTTTCCCGCCGGTGTTCCGCGGTCAATTACATGTAAGCTACAAGATGTTGTTCAACTTGCTCTATAAATATCCGACCCATGAAGTTTCCGCGGTGACGCTCGATGTTGACGAGGTCGATAGCGATGACGGGCGCTGAGGAGAACCTCGACCGCTAAGAAAGAAGGAGAAGATGAACGGGATGCCGGAAGTGGGCCCTCGGCATGACGCGTTGGAATTATTCGATCGGAAAATTTTGGCGGTGCTGTCATCTGTGGACGGCCCCTTCTCTGCAAGGGTGAAGTTGGTGTGTGGTGACGATCTGTCGGGGTGCGGTCATCTGTCCGGCCTGTTGGCGCGGCGCTGATGGCCGCTGGCCCTGATGGA
>Ga0307513_10006235_pt1 | contig 15621 bp, 16 predicted proteins | sample 15_EM_MG_FD_202174 | JGI IMG/M metagenome (GOLD analysis project Ga0307513, IMG submission 202174) | Populus trichocarpa ectomycorrhiza microbial communities from riparian zone in the Pacific Northwest, United States - 15_EM | ecosystem: Host-associated > Plants > Roots > Unclassified | place... | reverse complement strand
AAGGTGCGTTTGACGAGGATAGAGGAGCGAGCTTTGCGGACATCAGGGAAGTATGGTTCGAGCTGGTGCACGATGCCAGAGAGGTAAGTGTCGACTGAGTCCGGCTTGATGTGGTGAGCAGTCCAGACGGTATAGAGGGAGAGGGTGTCATCGGTAGGTTCGACAGGAAGGTGGTGAAGGAGAACAAAATTTAGGTACGAGTTTAAAGCAGATCCGTAATTTTTCCGTGTAGAGAGGTCGATGGCCTCACCCAGGGCAAGCGCTCGCTCATGGCGAAGGCGCTCCATCGACCAAGGCTCGCGTCTAGGCTGCCTCGGTCGGATAGTTGGTGCTGGGATCATTTTTGGGCAGCCCCCAGCGTCCATCGAGGGGGTTGGAAAGGGGAGATACGGAGATCCGGTATCAAGGTGAGTGCGGAGGAGAACTGGCAGCGGGAAAGTGCATCCGCGACTCCGTTCTGGTCGCCGGGGACATGAAGGACACGAAGGTCGATATCGTTAGCTAACAAAATGTCGACAGAGCGGCGAAGGAGGTGGTTATAGGCTGGGAGGCAACTCTTGCAGCCTATCCGATCAATCCTGTCCTATATTTCTAAGGGTGATCGGATTAATCCTTCCTTGGAAAATTTCCAGCTTGTCTGGAATTTGGCCAAGGCAGAACAAACTTATCCCATTCAATCTCACCAATCCAATCCAATCCTATCCTATCCTATCCTATCCATTATCCTATCCCACCAATCCTATCCTATACAATTAGTTAACAAGTCATGACCCGGGTTTCCTACCTAAGGGTCAGCATTCCAATAAATAAATGAAGTTTGCATTTAAGAACCCCGAGGAAATATTACAACTTGAAAGCCTCTGACTAGGTCCTATCGCAAAAGTATTAAATGCCAGAATGAAATCGAAATGATCAAACAGCGCGAGAGCGAATGGTGACGGCTGCATTCTGATATCCCTTCTTGTGAATACTAAATAAGTTTTGGAAAAGATGAGTAACGGACATCATGATGATAAACATTTGGTCGAAGACTTACCGGCTGCTTTGTTCACGCACTGGGATAGGCTTACCCTGCCACATCACCACACCTGCGCTGGGCTGACCAGAGGTCGATGCATCGTCATGGGTCGGTTTCTTGAATCCCAGCGCGTCGTAACTGTGGTTCGAAGTCAGAGATGGTGAATGGAGCACCTTCTTGTGGAGTAAGTAGAAGCTCAACAAATCGAGAATGGCTCTAAAGGCATGATGTGAATCTGTGCGCATACAACATCCTACAATAATTCAGACGTACCTTGGTCCAGACTAGAATCAGAACAGGAGGACCATAGCGCAGCGCCTCATTCTTGGCCTCGTCATCTGAATCTGAGATAGAGATATGGCTAGCGACATCATTGACCGATGCCTCGGGCACAGATTCACTGATAGATACTGGGCATTGCGCATGGTTTGAAGAAACCATAACGGAAAGGCGGCGCAGAGTGACAGGCTGTGGCGCCCGGGTCTCATTGGGATCGTCCTCAGAATATGTGTCTGATTGCAAAGGAGGCGACGCAGCAAGGTCTTGGAGTACCCGACGTAATGGCTGATGCCGGCGAGCTGAATTTTCCGGAGTGGGCAGTGTACTGACTTGAGTTTCTGTGTAGAATCGATTGTAGAGACGCATGTAGTACTGGGATGAGCGAATGGATGCCTGGAACGCCTTTCGGCGCTTACTGGCATTAAGCTGCAAAGCATTGCGGGGCTTGGGCCTGACTTCCTCACGAACAAGGAGCCACTGACCAAGCTCTTCGTTATCGATAAGCATTTCTTCTGCGACACGATTTGAGATCCATTTGAACCCTTTGTTGGGAAGCGTGCGCTAAATCCAGTATCAGAAACCTCAATCAAACTCGTTTACAATCTCGAACAAGATACGCACCACTTTATAGAATCGACCAGCATCTCGGTAATCCTTCAGTCCATGAGCCATGAGAGGGCCGATGAATGGAGTCTTGACTTGATGTGTACAGGGAGGAACCAGTTCCTCAACTAGATCACGGATACGGCTGTTGACGAATTTGAGAGCCTCCGGCTTTGTAAGATCATCAAGCTCTGCTATGGCATCAGCTAATCGTCCTAGCCTGAAGCCATCCGTTTGGGCATGGGGAGGAGACTGAGACCGACGAGGAGTAGAAGGGATGGTAGACCCGGGAGCAGTGTTATGGGAGCGAGTAGCAGGCATGGCGGCAGATTCAGACTCCCCAACGTTAGGAATTCCAATGCATTTCAAGGCCAATTTGCGAAGGACCGGCAGGACTGAGCGCTCCTCCAGTCAATATAATTGAACAAACAAAAAGCTTAGTTGTGAAGGGCATAATAGAGACTCGGAGCAGCGGCTCATCCAGTTCGGATTCATTGTTGGGTGTCATTGATGATCGTCTCTTGGCTCGTTTGGGAAATGTAGAGCTGGAGACGTTGGAGGGCAGATGGTCGCGGTGTATGCTTTTGGTTGTTGAAAGAGGATTGAAAGTCAGTATTTTGCCGTTCTAAAGAGTTTACGACGTTTTATTTTCTTAGGTATGGAAATTTACGAGTAAAGCTTTCGTAATTGATTAAACAGGATACATAAATCGCTAATACATATACACAAATTATCTGGAAATATACGATGAGCTTTTCGAACGATACATGCACTAATCAAACCATTCCTGGAGAGGCGACGGCATGGGAAAAGGGGCAGGTTGAGCTGCACTGCCGAGTCTGGAAGATTCGCCGTCGTCATCTACCATCCCATTGAGAGCCTCATGGATCTCTTGCAGAACCAGGTCCCGGGCAATCACGTAGGTCGAGGTCGAGGTTTTACTTCGGCGCTCGGGGCTGCTCTGTTCACCGACATCACCCTCACCACTGCTGCCACTGTCGCTGACACTGCTTTCGGTACCACTTTCTTCCCCCTTGTCACTATCACCATCGTCAGAATCGTCTTCATCTTGAGTGTTGCTCATGGCATCGCTGGAGTCCCCCTCGTCGTCATCAGGGTAGCTTTAGACCTCCTGGTATACGTCGAAGAGGACTCCAAGGGCGGTGTTTCCGGTGACCAGGGACGGGTCAACAGGGTCGGTAATGAAGCATAGTATAACGGGATCGCAGGTTACACACTGCAGTAGACAATGAGTTTATAAACCTGGCGGCTGATGAGAAAACGTACAGTTTGGTACCAGCGTGCGGCGTGCATTCTGTCACCAGTACCAAGCCACAGTCATGGCCCAGTCTCCTGACAGAGGGGGTCATGAGGAGGTTGTGCAATGGGTCGAGGAGGAGCAAGCTCCTTGATTAGCGGTCGAATTCGATTGCGGATCGAACTGAGTGCCTCGAGCTTGGAAAGCCCATCGAGGGCTGGGTCGTTAGCTGAGAGTGGGCCAAAAAAAGGGGCCAGGGCCATTCTTTTGCAGGAGTGGTGTGAGGATAAATACAATGGCGTGCGTCAGACAAGCGGTCCTTGGGAATTGGGATGGCGCAAAGATATAGAACGGGCGCTGGGGGAATACACCTTGGGCAGTTTTTTCGAATCTGGAGATGAATATATAATTTCGAATGCGGGCCAGATCAGGCGGTTAGATTTTGAGGGTCCAGGATATGCAGACAATGTGTCACATCGAGGATAGGTCAAAGCGGGGGGCCCTAATTTTCATTCAATAGCAGACAATAACGAGAGCGGACGTTGCTTACTTTGGATACAGGTTACGGCTCCACTGCTATTTTGCCTCTGTCCGCGCCCACAGAGCTGAGAATGGACCTGCCAGGCGATCGCATGATGGGAATGGCGATGGGAAAACGCAGTAGCTGGAAGGCGGTAGCGGCAGTATGTTGAAAGAGAGACGACAATGAGTTCTTGTCTCCTCGTCTGATCTGCTGTTTGGGTGTCATGAACATGAGTCCAAACCCGTCCCTACACTGAGTTTTGCCACACGTGATCTTGTGGCAAAAGTCGATGTCGGGTTTTTCCAGCACGTGATCCGCATCGACATTTGGCCATCGGAATCCTTGAACGTAAGTACTGTAGTTGCAGCCAGGTTGACCATCCATACGGCTATTGCGGTCATTTTTTTTTGGGGGGGGGGGTCCAAATAAATGCATTCTAGTAGGTCTAGGTAGAGATATAGGCTACATAACAACGTGCTAGAGTGACGCCTTGGGATTTAATTCAGACGATACCAGTGCATTGAAATTCAACGACATAAACAATGAAACTCCTCGACGAGTGCGTTCCAGGTTTTCCAGAAGTTGAGCTGATGCGCACGCTGGAATACAGATGTAAGTCAGCGATAAGAGAATACAGTAAAAAAGTTGTCGATACATACCCCTGCTTCGCCCGGCGACAGCCTAGTGAAGACCCCGTTGTAGCCCTCCTGCTCAAATTTCCACCCCTCTCTCTGTCAGGTTCATCAACGGGAGGACTAATTTTCACCGCCGCACTGGCACTGTGCTGATGGCCATCTCCACCATGCTTGACCCGATGTGAGAATTCGCGTGGGCACACCCGCTAGATGCTGAGGGAAGGAGTGAGGGAATGAAGCAAAAGCCGCGACAGCTTACCTCTGGAAGGGGACGTGCGGATGGAGTCGCTGCCATCAGTGGTGCTGTATCAGCAGTTTTGGTTGTTTCCGTTTCCGCCGTCCTGGTCCCATGTGCCTCCGTTGCCCTGTGATGACCGTTACCATCATAGTGATGGTAATGGTACTAGTTGCCATCGAGGATACATCCAATATACCTTGTCAGCACATTGACGGTCTATATGAAAAGGATGGGAGGAGTTAGTTAGCCGCGGCGAAGGTGGGTTGCGACGTACGTTGTGCTCGAGGTGACGTCATGCTGGACGGTGGGGAGTTAGGGGATGAAGAAGAGGCAGCAAGAGCATACCACACAAGAGCATACCACACGGGTTGGGGATGCCGTCGCTATCGTGAGTGGTGAGGTGCTTCGGTAGTTTATGTTGCCGCCGCTGTACTGTATCGTGGTAGTGAGATGTAGTGGGGGCGGCGTTAAGCCGATTTGCACAAACAGTGTTTGCGAGTCCAATAGTTGAACATCGTGATCAATCAACAACGTCATGTGTGTCGGAGTTTGAAACAAAAAGCCATGACATATTCTGCTCGCCTATTCGCCGAGTTCGCCTCGACCGCTCGCATTCCTAGAGATGCGAACAAGTTGTCCATTCATAATCGATATCCTTGCAGCTGATCAACATTACCCCAGGCCATGCGTCGAGAATCAATGTTCAATACGTCCGTGCGTTCGTCTCCGTCCTTAAGCCATTCCCCAGCTCAACCCCTTTTTGTGACCAGGTTCCTAACGCCGCCTTGCCATGCCTCAGCCTCAGGTTCTACAGACGACGCCCTCATTCTTAATTCATGTCTTTGCACCTAGTTGATTTTCCATCGAGCAAGCCGTTGCCGACGCCACTGCCTAGATCGCCACATGGATCGCAGCAGCTGTCAGAGTCGGTACAATTCGCAGCGACAGGTGTTCAAGTGCGACAAATACGGCTGACATACGCGTGTGTACGTGCGAGAAGGCGTGGGCGGATAGGTCGACACGGAACCAGAGATGGGGGTCGGCGGGTGGTGGCTGCGGCATGCCCGAAAAAAAAACATCAGGACTATTTTCCATGTATGAGGTACGTCGTCGCAACTCACTGATGCTGGATTGTGATACTACGCTAACGATCGGTCAGGATAAACGACAGATTTCATGGATGACGACGTACGCATAACGAATCGGTCAGCAATAACAGCGAGGGGTGGGCTGAGCGGCGGTGATGAACAGAGTGTTCAGGGGTGGTGGGGGGTACGCACTAGAGCTGCAGCTCATCATTCGAATGGGCTTTGCCGCTAATATTTGGGCTTCAGTTTCACTGCGGAGCGACTTGACGTGAAGATCCAACCAACCAAGATTCGCGTCGATTAGCAAGACGACAAGCACCCATCCGAAGAGCGAAACCTACCTCAAGGTACGAGGTACGTGGTCGAACAAGGGCATCATTGGTTAACTAGTTTTTTGTTTATGTTAGTTCGGCACTAAGAAAGAAAAAGGGACACACGAGAGTTGGCTCTTGACAGCCAGAGCCGTTGACAAACCACGCAGAACACTGCCGCGGAATCAATCCTGTAATGGGATCAGCGTGTCAGTCAATAGTGTGGTCGATGAGCCGCGAAGCGAGGCCGGCTGTTTACTTACCAGAAGAACGTTGACTCGAAGACCATTGCGACCGACTACTCGAATGCGGGGTTGGTGTCGACGACTACTCGGATCGGGTCGTTGCGGCGGGAAGGGACCTGGCGAGGGATGTCGATGTTAGCGAACGATGAGCTCGATCAGCTGCGAAGCGAGGCGGATTACTAGGAGTGGACGAGCGCGCCATGGAGGATCAATTACCGCACTTTGGCTGGGGTCAACCTAATTCAAGGTAATTAGGTGCTGTTACCATTTTACGTTTTCCCTTATGTGGGAAAGCATGTCCTTAGGACGGTAACTTTATTTGCTCCTGATCAGTATCCTCACAATTAATCAACATTAACCCCTAGAACTTACCTCTACGAACACAACATCCATTGTAGCTGTCTTCTTCGTCGACCAAGTCGCCGCGAACGTCATTGACAAGCTCGTCAACATCGCATCCGCTGGTCCACTAGCGAAGTTCTTCCTCAAGTTGGTCGTTATGGACACCTGCACAGGATCCCGATGACACAGTTCACACCTTTTCCCGGCGATTTTTATCTTCTCCTTTAGACCAGTTCGACACGCGATCGTTGTTGCAGGTGGCCCTGCGTGTTACAACAATTTATGTACCATCATACGGTCAGTGCCACTGTATGTAGTTTACAATTTAGAACGAACACAGCCGCTCTGTTTACATCCCCTATTCCCTGTCGTCATACCCCGTGGTCGGGCGTCTCTGGATTCCGATGCTTTGCTGACCGACAAAAATTGAGAGTTTGAGCATGTAGTCCATGAACATTCACCGAATAGTCTTACAAAGCAAAGTGGCGAGCGATTTCCGCTTGATAGCGTGAGTCGATGTCGTATGTCATCCCCCTAAGAATTCAAACACATACGCTTTCAAAGGCGAATCGAACTTGAATGAAGACTTACAGTGGTAAATCCTTCAGCATTCCAACTGTAAATGCTCCGGTTAGTATCGAGGTAAAATAATAATGAGGTTGCGATTGACGTACGTAGAGCATCGATTGTCGTATCCATGTTGTTAATGGCTGCAGTTTCTGAGTCCAACTGCACTTTATATTTTTGGTGCTTGGTCACTGCACTTGCCCCATTCGGACCGGACCGACCGCACCATCAACTCGTCATTGTCGGGAGTTGCGACTGCCGCTCTTGAGTCGACGACGACGCCCTGGCCCCAACTTTGGAATTACTGCAAACGTGCCCTCATTGTCTTTCTTGGAAACAGCTGTGACTCACTCACAACTCACATGAGGAGCTTTGCCTTGGCCTCGTACACAATGACTCGTTAAACAATGGCATCGATGGCCATGGGGCCTGCATCGTGTATTCTCCGAGTCGAAATAACGCCAACGCGACGATGGCCCGACATGTGGCCCAATTTTTGATGTGTTGCCAACTGTAGTACGCATGTTTATTCTTTTCAATTCACTGGCCGATCCCTACTTTGTTGCTCAGTGCCACTGGACTTCGCGAGGAAATTGACCTCCAGGAACTCTTCCCGTCTTGGAATATCCCCCCATGAGCCACCCGCGCGGGAAGCGCGTCCGAGGCGGTTTCGGCGCTGTTGACCCTCTTTCTGATGAGGAGACCGAAATCGACATCAGCGCTATCAGCAACTCAGCCTCCGGAGAACTCAAATACAGCTACATAAAGTCAACTTCCAAACGTGCAAAAACAAATTCGTGCTCTAACTCCCAACCTCCCTCTGTTCCAACATCAATTATCACATCAAATCCAACGTCATCAAGCGGACCCGTTCCTCTAAGCTCTTCGCAGGAAACCATGTCCAATCAGAAGGAGGCAGGAAAATGCCCGCAGGTAAGGCTGATGAGTGAAAGCCCTTGACAACGCTGATAATTTTATTTGACAGGGTGCCTCTGTTATGATGGAGATTTTTGGAAAGGAGATGCCAGCGCTCCAGGCTGCACTCCTGGCCAAGGAATACCACAACGATCTCGAAAAATCTTGCGGATGCGGTTCGGCCAACGCCAAATATCGCTGCCGGTCATGCACCCATGGGCTTCTTCGTTGTCAATCATGCATTCTCAGCGATCACCACCTCTCAGCCTGGCATCACCTGGAGGAGTGGGTCGGTACACACTTTTCTCAGACATCTTTGTATCGCCTCGGATATCGACTTCGTTTAGGACACCATGGAGATGAATGCCCGAACCGCAGCCATACGTCTACTATGAAGAACATGGTCGTCGTTCATACCAATGGGTTTCACCATGCTTCCGTTGAATTCTGCGCTTGCAACGCCCATGCAGCTCCTCCATACCAACTCATAGATGCTGACCTTTTCCCGGCCACGCTTGAGCAGCCAGAGACTGCCTTCACCTTCGAATTGCTCGACTCCTTCCAGAAACTAAGCCTTCGATCCAAGATAAATGCTTACGACTACCACCGTTCTCTCCAAGAAATGACCAATGCCGCTTTTGTTCAGGACGTACCGGTATGCATTATATCTTCTAAATGTGCAACCGAACTATTAAACTGTGTTTGTAGAACCGATACCACGAATTTGTTCGTGTCTATCGGGTTTGGAACCATCTCACTCAAGTACGGCGATCTGGCCAAAGCCACAACTTTGACGACGTCATGGTTCATCGGCGACAAGGCTCAGTCACGATCAGGTGCCCCGCTTGCCCTGAAGTTCACGTCAACGTTGATAAAAGCACGATCGAGCTGGCCGGCGAGGATGAAACGTACGCAAAGTTCTCTATTTGCTCAAACATGCTTCTGACCCGACTCTTAATAGGCACAAGTATACCCTTTTTATCTCTGCTGACGGGAACTTCAAGCTCCAGCGAAAGAATAAGCGCGGTGATCCCGACGATGTTTCTCTGAGCAATGGAAAGGCTTACTTTGTCGCGGCCAAACCCTACCGGATGTACTTGAAACACGTCGGCGTTTGCCATGACGTATGGTTCCATTGAACGTGGCTTTTCCTCCCACTAATTCCTGGCTTTTAGGACTGTGTTTGCGCCCATCTTCGTGCAGTCAAGTTCAGAAATGTTGTTCGATTTAAGAACGCCGATGTTACGGGGGTCATCGTCATTCAATGCGCCCGACACGGCTTCTACCTTCCTCAAGGGCTGGCTGACCTCATCGCTGGAGAAGGGTACGCAAATAGATTCTCATAATTATGCAAAATAACCAACTCTATTTTAGCTTTGCAAATACAGACTATGTCCTCGCGTTTTCCCTTTCCGATGCACATGAGCTGCGCTGGATCATGCTAAGCTACGACATCTTTTGCTCATATGGCCTCAACCTCGAGAAGCGTTTCACCCGATACTTCCCCACAATGCTTCCTATTGTGCAGAAGATGCGCGGCGCCGTGCCAAAACTTCATATCAAGAACCACGTGGAAAAGTGTCAGTATCGCTGGGCCTTCAACTACCTTCCATATTCTGGCGAAACTGCTGGGGAGTTGATAGAAGGATCTCACAGCGAGCAGAACGGAGCTGCGGCAAGCACGAAGGAGCAGAATCGTGGTCATCGCCACGACAGTCTCGACGGAATCGTGCATTACTGGAACTGGACCAAGTTTCATACGATGGGTACGTTGCTCGTATGTATGTGAGGCATCGCTTATTATCTTGTAGCTCCCTTCCTTTATCGTTCTTACATCAAGTGTCTCGATACCTTGAAGACCCGCGAAAAGAAGTTCATCGAGTTCAGCGCCCGTTTTAATCCTGACGTCATCAAGAGGTGGGATGCTGTTGATGATACCCCAAAGACAGTTGGCAAGGAGGTTATCGGCGTGCACCGACCCAAGTTCAATAACAGTATGTCGTATTCAAGGGTCCATATTGTCAATTCCTCATTCTATTTTAGGACCACCGACGCAAGCAAAAGCTCATCAGAAACTCCTCCATGAGGAATACGTACGAGAAATGGCGGGGTTGGGATGCGTTGGTGAAGCCGCTACTCTCAGTAGAGGCATCAGTCTTGAACGTGACCAGTACGTTTATCAATTTGATGAATAAATGCAGACTATCAGCTTATTTTCATCAGGCATGATATCCGCGCGCTTCTGGCAATTGAATGTAAATCTGAGAGCGATGTTCAGATGATTGTCGATGCTCGACGGCGCCTTCGTGATAACCTTGTTGAATGGCGGAAAAATCAATTCGAAATCTTCCCTTTGTTGCTTACGGACTCGAAGATAACGTCTGTTAATCCGCTTACCCCCGAAAACGAACCGCTTCTTCTACCCTCCAGTTTTAGCGAGGCATGCCGCATTCGATTGGGCTTGGAGTCCGCTGCAAAAGCCGAGTATGAAATGCGCGAAGGACAGGCCCATGATCGTTTAAACGATGTTCGAGAATGTATCCAATCTTACAACCATCATATCGCTATGAAGGCCTCGAACGTGCGCAGTCAACGTCATATCACACGGGCGCGGGGCATTGTCAATAATCTGGTGACAGACATTCAAAAACCCGCCACTCATTATAATCGCACGCGTGAAGCACTTCTGGGGCTTGGCCTCTCTCCCGACGATCCGATCCTTCGACCCTTGCTCGATAGCGAACTGTGGGCGAAGAATGCCGCAATGCCGGCCAAACTTGGCGATTCGAGAAAGGAGGATCCCTGGTTCTGGCATGTCGCTTGTCCTGCTGGTTTGTCTCCGTCCGAGAAGTCGGATTTTCATCTCGAAAGTAAGCTACGCTGTCATTCCTATAACTGTCTTTTATTGATCTTATCTTCAGTGGACCGCGTCAAGTGGTTTAGAGACCTTTCCTTGCGAAATCGCGCTCGAGAAGAGCGAGAAATTCTGGAAGAGGAATTCAAACGAACGATACGCTCATATACCTACATGCAGTCGGTATGGGTATCGCAAGGTGAACGGCAAAGATGCCCTGGTAGCCGAGCATATGCACACAAGCAAGCTGCCATGATGGAGCGCCTCGCGAGAGAGTGCACGGAATCACAGGCAAATGCACTTAAAAAGGCAGAGGTATATGATAAATGGTACGATTCCGGCTCTTCAGTCCTTTTTTCAGTTTAACAAATTGAATTTATTTATTTAGGTTTGAGGAGTACTGTATATAACACTGAATTAAAGTGTCAAGTAGCGATAGAATAGGATACATGTGATTGCATTTGGCAATTATATAACAACCTATGTAGAAACGGGATGGGATGGGATAGGATAGGATAGGATAGAATTGTGATGGGAAGGCAGGTAAATGCCTTCAGGGAGAATGGGTATGTGAAGTCCAGTGACGATACATTTGTAAGGCGTTGGTTTGGGCAGATAGGATAGGATAGGATAGGATAGGATAGGATAGAAAAAGTACTTACTTCTAAAGTGAGGAGGTACTCAAAGTAGGATTAATCCGATGGTCCTTAGAAATTCAAGACAGGATAAATCGGATTAACTGATACAGCCGCAAGAGGCACCCGAGAGAGTTGAAGATCTGAACTGTGTTCAGATTATCCGTGAAGATCACCACCCGAGCACGACGATTTAAGCGAGGCGCGGAGTCAGAGAGAGCACAGAGGACGCACAAGGCTTCGAAGTAGAAGATGGCGGAAGTGTGGGGGTTTAGGGGAGTGGGTGAATAGAAGCCGAGGCGCGAGGATGGGTACCAAAAACCCATCCCCTGAGGGCAGGCGTCGCAATAAATTGTAAGATCTGCAGAGGAGATATTCCAGTCTGAGGACTGGAGCAGGTGAACGCCGTTCGAGGCCTCAATGTGACGGGCTGCCCACGCGAAGTCTTCTCGAATCGCGTTGTTGACCCAGATTTTACGGCTCGGGTCGTGGCTACCACTGAGCTTGGGGTAAAAGTTATTGAGGCAGGGACGGAGGAGAGGGAAGACGTTGAAGGCCCAGTTCAACCATCCACCCATCCGCTGCCAGTGCTTAAGCTGGTAATTCGCCCTGGACTTGGCGCCGACCACGGGTTTAATCGCCCAGGAGTAGAGGGCGTCGCATAAGTCCTCGCGCTTCTCGCGGGAGAGGGTCAAGGTCATCGCGTTCGGATCAACGTCGATGCCGATGATGGGGATGACGGCTCCAAACACCTGCTTCTTGGGCTTGTGGGGGATGGACAGCTCGTCCCAGAGCCGCAGAAGGAGGGTCTGGGAGCGAGGGAACAATGTCGCATATGGTTCGTAAAGTACAAGGTCGTCCTTCCTGTCGAAACCGGAGGAGTCGTCAGCATAAGTGGCGAGGTGTCTGATTCCGCGCTTGTTCTTGGCAATCCAAGCAATGAGGCTGTTGAAGGAGATGAAGATGGCAGCAGAGCTGGAACTCCCAAAAGTGCAATTCCTATCGACGTATCGCCAGCCGTCGACGGTGTTTACCTGCTTCAGCTGCCAGAGAGGGTGGAGGGGCATGAGGCGGTGTGCCTCCGCTACGTCGGACTTCCAGACGAGGAGATCGTGGGCACCGTGCGAATGATGGAAGTAGGAGATGAGCATTTCCCCCAAGTGGGTCATGTTGTCCAGCGGGAAGCCAGTTACCTTGTCGTGGTCAATCATGCTGTTAAGTGAGTAAGGACCAGCGCTGTGGTCAGTGACCATGCGCAGGTCAGAGGAGTTGGGCTTGGGAACGGCGTGGGCGGGCATGGAATACATGGCTGGGAGAAGCTCGCGTCCAAACACAGTGGAGAAACGACCCTTCGCGATCTCGATATCGCGTTGTTCGCGAATGAAGGCAGCTTTACAGGCATCGGACGGGGTCGGACGGGCTCCATCGAATGAGGATGGGTAACCATCCTTGAGGGTGTCTGCCCAGGGCCAGAAGCCTTCTCGCAGGCCGGCGCACACAGAGGTAACGAAAAGAGGGTTTGGATGGTCAGAAAGCAGTTCCTGAAAGCGGTCGACGTTGATCGGGGTGACGATGCGAAAAAGAGAGGGGTTGTCCACAATTGTCTGGAGGGCGACAGGATTAAGAGTTTCAGACAGAGGAGGATGGGGAAGGGGAAGCGCGGTTTCTGACCATTCAGCGATAGTGGGAGTGGGAGGGGTGTCGATGTTCCAAAGGTTGTAGCGCAGGTACTTGGGGCGAGAGCCCAACGATTCCTGATAGGTCCTATTTTGGACACTGGTCTTTCCCGTGGCCGCTCTTCTTGCAGGACTTGCAGACGTGGCGATACCTACAGTCGGAGTCTGAGGAAGGACAACCGACGGAGGTATTAAACCTGTTGCAGATCTCAGGTTTGCTGCCGCCGCTAGCACAGAATGAGAAATTAGATCGTCGGTTGTTTGTAGATCGCTTGGGGGCAGATTCGGCTCCATCTGGCATGAGAATGGCACTTTGGAGGTGCGAGAAAGCGTGGTAGTCCGTGAGGAGGCAAGATTGTCCTCCTTGGACCATGTTCCGCGCGGCAATGTCGAACATAATGACTTGGGGGTGTGAGGAAGTGAGCTTGGCCGAGAACTGTCCATCGATGTAGTCGCTGTAGGCATTAAGTTCAGCGGCGCGATTGGGGAAAACGAAGCTGATGGCTTTCGAAGTGAGTCGCCAAGCTGAGGCCCAGTCCGAGGCGGAACTGACACGCCGTTTCGCGTCAGCGATGCCAAAGCTGATTCTCGCATTTCCAATGCGAGTCTCTCCCTCTTCATCAACCGTAGTGCGGTGGAGAGAGGACAAGAAGTGGTCAAGGTCGAGCGTCTCGCCTCTGAAGATTCATTCCCATTGAGTGATGGGGACATTGCGAGGAGCTCCTGGGGCGACTTTGATTTGGTTCCTGCAACCCGGGATGTCTTGGAGGTAGACTTCCAGGCGTTTGCAGGTTTGGATGCAGCTAGCAGGGAGGGCGAGGAGCGAGCGGTTGTCAGCCTCATACCAAGGGAAGTCGGCGGCAGTGAGTTTCCGCTTCTTCCTGGGTCCATCAAGATCGTCGTCTGAGTCTGCTGGCTGTGATCCGTTGGCGGAGTCGACGGCGATTGAGGCACGATCGACTCGTTGGGTAGGCTCAATGAACGATCGGCCTCCATCCACCCGAGGGGGGTCCGGTTCGCCCCCGTGGCGAATGGACTCGAGCTCCTCGATGTAGAGCTTAATAGTCTGATCCTTTTCGGGCTCGGAGAGAGAGAGTTTGACAACGATGGAGATGATTCCCGCGAGGGCCGACATTTTAGTGATCTGACGATCCCGGTATTGGGAGGTGAAGGACTCGAGCTTCGCGAGAAAGGCTCGACGGTCATCCTCTCCAAGAGGCTCTTCTTCTTCTGTGTTGTCCTGGCCTTGTGCCAACTGGGCCGAGGAGCCAGAACCCGACCCCGTAGGATGGGACGAGACGGTAGGGGTGGAGCCTCGAAGTTGGGAAGACTGAGAGGGGTCTGATTGCCAAAGGTGAGACGGTCCTGCAGTGGCTGAGGACCCAGGCGCTCTGAGAGGGGCTGACTCGGCTGATTGAGTCGCTCCAAAAGGGGTTGGCTCTGTGAATCGAGTCGATCCAGCAAGCGCCAGCTCGGAGGGGGTGGATCCTGGGACGAATTCAAGCGCTCGCGCTTTAGTCTTTGGCGCATTGGGCATAATATGAGGAAACGATAGATAGATGGGTGACAAAAACAACAGCGAGGACTGGAAAGTGAGCGCAGTAGAGAGGCGGTCAAGGGCTCCGAGGCCCAGACGCAAAACACCTTTTATAGAGTCTGAAAAAATCTCACTTATGTGAGATCGCCGCCCGGGGCAGATCGTCCAGGGTGAGATATGTTTTATAAAGTCTATTATAGGCGCTGAGGCCTTGACTGGATGTTAGACGCCCTGCGCATCACGTGTCGTCCGCTGGTTGCCTTTCATTGAACTAGCGTAAACCTCTGCTTTAAACTCGATTAATAAACTAATAAATGAGATTTGGCTACTTTGGCCGGAGTTGTGGAACCTGCAATGGCCGAATTTGAATTACGACAAGCATTTGGATTAACTTGTAGGTTCCACAATCAGTAGTTACCCTATCCAAAGTATCCAAATCTAATTTATTAGTCTATTAAAATCATACTACGGTATATTTTCTACTTAATACGGCGGTTAGAATAGGGAATCGACGAAAGGTAGGGTGGTTACTACCATTTTCGCATGTTTCCTAAATAACGTCTTTAATTTTGAATCCTTTACCTTATAAATCTAGATCGGACATCCTTAGAATATTACTAACATAATATAACTTTTTATCTTCTTATCGAACTACCCAGCGCTCATATCGAACGCAATCTTGGAGGGCGAGCGGAGTTTAAACCTCACATCAACCGCATCACGGTTGACATTAGCTCATCCTCTCTCGTTCCTCCCAAGGGGGTGTCACATGTTGATTTCCCGACATAGGGATGGTTAGTTAGTCCCCCACAGGTCCCCACTATTTTCTTTTCTGACTGGTGGGAAAAATATAGATAAGATAAAGATAAGATAACATTGGTTGGCCCACACCTCCTG
>Ga0307513_10006233_pt1 | contig 15623 bp, 18 predicted proteins | sample 15_EM_MG_FD_202174 | JGI IMG/M metagenome (GOLD analysis project Ga0307513, IMG submission 202174) | Populus trichocarpa ectomycorrhiza microbial communities from riparian zone in the Pacific Northwest, United States - 15_EM | ecosystem: Host-associated > Plants > Roots > Unclassified | place... | reverse complement strand
TTCGGAATGCTTGACGACATGCAAGATCATTTTCGCCACGCTGATATTGGCGAGTTCGTCATCTGTGAAAAAGGCCAAGAATCACCTCCGGTCGTACTCACGGAACAGTACAACTTGCTCTTCAAAGGTAAAGGGTGATACATGGAATCTGCCGCTCGGAGAACCGGTGACGTTGCCACTTAGTTCAGGGTTTCGGCATGTTCGACTACCCTTCTCGTCAAAATGAAGGCGTGGCGATTCAATGATAGTGGCCGCGAAGGCCAGTGCCGATACAAAGCCCCTTGACGCCGACCAAGGCACCGACCCCGCCCTTCGAGAAATTGAACCGGAACGGGCCTGGTGAGACAGACTTACGAATGTAAAATGACAAATCCTACCCCTAAATGTTTTCAGCTACTATCAAAGCCTCTTTAGCTGCATAGGATCGCTCCTCACCAGCTTACCGAGAAGGTCATGCTGAGCCTGGAAACTTCCGCGCCGATCTCACCGGCGTAAAATAATAATCTCGGCCGATACGTGCCACGGCGCATCATTTCGGCAACGGTCGCAAACTGCATAAGAGTCGCGTCGGCGCTGGTCTTGAGGGTGGATCGCGAACATACTAGGTACATGGGAGTTATGCATCCACAACGATTCATGCTGGACGTTATGGAAACATGACAGAAGACCAAAGGAAAACAAATGCGGGAAGGTGAAAGCGTGGCTGTCGAAAATCTGAATTCGGAGATTTCGAGATTGAACGACGAACTGACATGCGCCAGCGAAGCCCATCAGGCGGTGATCGCTGAAAACCAGCGCCTTAAAGAGGCGCTCCGCGCCGCTGAAAAAGCTTTCAACGACGCGGGCAACAAGCAGATGGTGGAGCGCCTCAAAGCGGACGCAAGCGGTCAAGTCCCCAAGCCCGCGGGTTTCAAGCTACCTTCGTCGCGCAGGGTCGCCTGACCCTTAGCGGGTGAGGCCACCGAGCGCGACTAGGGGAGAGCCAGGCGCGCGAGATATGCTTCCAGCTGCACGACCTCTGCGAACAACTCGTCTGGTTTCGATGCCTCGAGGTCTCTCGTGTCCGCGATGCCCCATGTCACTCCGATCGCGGTGACTTTAGCGCTCCGCGCTGCTTCCGTATCCTGTGCCTGATCTCCCACATGCACCGTTACGGCGGCGCTGGCACGTCCGCGCTTGATTGCGAGCAACAGACCTTCCGGATCGGGCTTTCGCTTGGTCACATCGTGATATCCGACGACGATATCAATCGGCCAAGCGTACTTCCTGATGAAAGCCTTTACCACCATGTCCGGGCTTTTTGTGACGATCGCGAGCGTGTGGCCTCGCGCGTGAATATCGGCCAGCAGGCGGTCGATGCCCGGATAGACCCGAAGGCCATCGACACGGTTCATGACGCCCTTCCAGTCGCGCTTGGCGCGCAAGTGTTCGACGGGAGAGGTGTCGACCAGCGTCTGATCGAAATCGAATATTATCATCCTAGAAGTCCATTTCTCTTTGAGCATCTTCGGACAAAGCGCGTGCTGGATGCTCGCTGCGGCGGCTCACGCGGTAAAGGAGGCCAAGGAAGGCGTCGCCGTTGGCGATCGGCTCGGCCCAGCTTTCCCGGATCATCATACGGTTGCCCTGAACCTTAGGCTCCGAGTGCCAGACGTCGGGATGATCCACGCATGCCAACGGGCGACCCTGCTGGCGCGCGAAGTTCACGGTATGCATGGTGCCGCCCTTGACGTCGGTTTCAATGACCAGGACGGCGTCGGAGAGCCCGCTTTGAATGCGATCGCGTTCTGCGAAAGCGGTCCGCAGTGGCGTCATGCCGATGGGGTACTCGCTGACGAGGCAACCTCCGTTATCCAGAAGCCGTTTCGCCAGACCCTTGTTGGCCGCCGGGTACACCTTGTCCAGCCCGTGCGCCAGGACGGCTATACCCTGCCCCCCCGCTTCGACGCAGCCTTCATGGGCGAACGTATCGCAGCCGTGCGCGAGCCCGCTTACGATCGTGAAATGTTGGCCTACGGCGGATTCGGCCAGCCGCCTTGCGACTCGCTGACCGTACGTCGTAGGCTCTCTGGTGCCTACGACGGCCAGGGCGTGCTCGCCGCGGAGAGACTTCCGGTCTCCTTTGACGAATAGAACAGCGGGCGGATCGGGAATGTCGCGCAGCCGAGCCGGATATCCTTCGTCGGCGAAGGCGAACGCGCCGATTCCAGCAGCCCGGCTCTTTTCCAATATCTCCTCGGCGGACTTCCAAGCTTCCGTCAGAGCGGCGGCGTCGATCTTCTGGCGGCGTGCGCGTTCCCAGAAAGCAATTTCGGCGTCTTCCGTGTTGATGGCTCGATCGGCGACGCGCAAAGCGGCCCTTCTGCCGACGCCTCGCAGCTTCATCAGGGCGACGGTCGCTATCGCCGTCTTCGAAACGATATCATCCATGTTCCTCACGCTCCTACCGGACTTCCTTTTCACCGTCGGTCCAGACCTTGCCCCAGCGCTCGGGGACGTGGCTGTTCGTCGGATTGCTGCACCACGCAACCCGCTCGGTCTTCGCGAGCGCGACGCCGTACACGGCGCTCCCTGGGTTCGCGGCGTGGACGGCCTCGGCCACCTTTGAAAGCGTGCCTCCCCTGGTGACGAAATCGTCGAGGACGAACACGTTGCGTGCGGGAAGCCTCTGCGAGACGTACTGCGCCTTATCTAGTTCCGCGTCCCGGGCGTCGGCCCGATATAGATTGTGAATCTTTCCGTGTCTCTGCTTGGAAATGGAGCCGACCGCCTCGTGCGCCCCAACGAGGTCGGCAAGCTCAATGGCGATGTGCGGTATGAGCCTGCCCCTGTCCGCAACTGTTTCGGTGGACGAAAGGGCACTGACGAACACACAGTCCCTACCGCGCAATCCGAAACTATCGAATAGCGCCGGGAATGCCTCGTAGAAAAGCCTCGCTCCTCCCACCGAGGCCTGCGGCTGCCCGACCTTGAAACGGATGAAACGCGAGGTCCATGTCTCGGTGGGATTATCCGTCAACTTGTAGGCGAGCGTGAACGTTCCGCCGAGCCCGCTGTTGACGCTCAGACGCGGGAAACCCATCCAGCCGTTCCGGGCCATCCACGTTATCATTGTTCCCTCTCAAATTTCTAAATTGTTCCCCAGATGAAGTAAATAGTAGTGGTAATACTGAATTTTAAGACCTCGCTCACTATCTGTTGAAAAATTTTCAAAGCCTAGTTATCTCATTGTACGCGGGTTCGAGTCTCCGCCGCACGCGGGCGGGCGACCATCCAGAAGTTGAACCGTGTTACGAACCCGGACGATCGTCGCCGCAACGCGCGTCCCTTCTGAAAGGGATATCTGTGAGCGTTATCGCAGCCGTTGTTACATCCGAGAAAATCGTCCTGACGGAAGGCGTCCTGAACGACGACGAGACCGTCACGATCGTGAAGGACGAGACGTTCGATCTCGAAAAGGGCGACCGACAGCTCGCATATGTCGTCATGGGCAAACGTATCCGGGACAGGCTTTCTCAGGACATCGATCAGGTGGTGCTGAAAGCGAGCGCCGGGGGAAAGAACGCCGCGACATCGGCTGTTCTCCACGCCGCTGAACTTCGCGGTGTCTTCCTCGGCGCAGTACCCGAGGGCTTACCCGTGAAGCAGTTGCAAAAGGCTGCCCTGAGCCGTCATTTCGGATCGAAGAAGGTCGACGACTACCTCAAGGACGACGCGTTCTTCAAGAAGCGGTTCGGCGGCGCTGATCTGCGCAAGGGGAGCCGCGAGGCTGCCTTCCTCCTTCTGTCCGCGAGGGCATGATGGACTCTTACGTGGATTACATCGCGAAGCTCAAGTTCATCGAACCAATAGGAGAAGGGGTATTCGGCGAGGTGCACCGGGCGATCGACCCGGTTCACGGGGACGTCGCGGTGAAGAAGTTCTTCAGGTCGAAATTCGGTTCGCAGGAGGCATGGGAAGAGGCGTGCGCCGGGGCGCTCAAGGAGGCCCGAAGCCTGAAGGCGCTGGAACACGACAACGTCGTCCGCATCTTCCAGGTGTCCCAGTCTCCGAGCGGAGACGAATTCGTGATCGTGATGGAGTTCTGCGAAGGCAAGTCGGCGAGGCAGCTCACGGAGACGAACATGGTTCATCTGCCGCGCGCTAAGGCGGTCATACGGGACGCCGCGATCGGTCTCAATTTCATTCATGGCAACAAGTACCTGCACCGGGATATCAAGCCTGATAACATTCTGCTCAAGGCGAGTGGCAGAGCAAAGCTCGGTGATTTCGGCTTTGTCACCGACGACCTCCAGCTGGGTTTCGCCACGCCTTACGGCACGGCGATCTACTGGGCACCCGAAGTTCTCGGTGAGAACGCGTGTTCTGAGCTTTCAGATGTGTACTCGCTCGGGGTCACCTTCGTGAATTTGGTGTCCGGCGATCGCTGGCTCCTTCGGGAGGGCAAGGGGTGCCTCCTGCAGATTGACGCCGACGGCAACCCGTGCCTCAAGCCCAAGATATTCCTTCTGCCGCACATACCGTTAACTTGGCGCAACACGATGGCCAAGCTCTGCCGTCATGAAGCGGCCAACAGGTGCCAGTCCCTTTCGGCCGCCGTGAACGCTATCGCAAGGCTACCCGCAGTGGAGCCGTGGACCTGCAACGTCGGCGAGGACGTGATCCAGTGGTCCCTCGAGAAAGGAAAACGTCGCGTCCGGGTCGAATGGCGCAACTATCTCGGCAGGCCGGGCGAGCACTGGACAGCGTGGTCTGAAGAAATTTCGGGTGGAGGACGCCGCGCGATGGCGATGGGGAAAAAGGGTGATAAATGGCAGGCCGTCTACGGCTCGCTGCAGTCCTTCTTCGCCAGCCGGACGGTCAGATGATGTCAGGAGCGGTCCGGCACCGCGACACGCTCGCCGTTCTTGCCCACGATGAATTTAACGCCTCGCACGCGCTTCGAGGCGATTGCGAGGCGATCGTGACGGCACTCGTCGCAATAGGTGGTTCTCGCCGACACATACTCCGGCGGCCACCATTCCCGGCCGCAATGGCGGCAATGCGGCAGAACCAACATCTTGCGCGCTTGATTGGACACTCTAAAGCTCCCATTGTCTCGAACACAACCACAGGCTACACGAGTTGAGAAAAATGTAAAGTATGTTCGCTATTTGTTCTATAGTCCCGCGGATACACTCCGGGCGTGAGCGTCTTCCGTGCTGACTGACCGTTCACCTAAAGTTGCATATACCCTTAGTCGCGAACGTGAGGCCTGTGATCCAGATTGGCGATGCTGGCCCGTGTCCCGGACCTACTGTCCCGGTTGTTGAGCCTGGACGATCGCCCCGCTCCTAAGCGCGCTGAAAAGCTCGGCGCAGCTCTCAGCTTTCGCATCGGCCTGGCAAACGGCAAGCGTCTCGAATGGCACTTTCCAGACCTTGTTGCAACCGGGTCTCGGATCGCCAACTTTGCAGTTGAGACCCGTCGCAGCGAAGTTTTCGATAAGGTCTTCCTGTGCCAAGCCCCTCGTCGGGGCCGCGAGTATCAGGACAGCAGCAATCATTCTGAACCACTGGTGCATCGTTCTCTCCCTGTTCGTTATTCGCCAGACGACCACGCCATTTCTATAAATCGTGCCGCCGCGGTTCTCTGCACGTTCCCGCTTCTTGGGTTGACGCTGAAATCATGCGGCGCGAATGTGAACGTGATCGTGTTTCCTGTAGTCGATTTCGTTTCGCCATTCGCCGTGAGCGTTAAGGGCGCGAGCGCGAAAACGAGCTTGCCGGAAGCCGACTTCACCATCGTCACCGCGACCTGGAAGGAATTGTCCCCTTCGGCATCGCTTCCCTGGAAGCATACCCGGTTCTTCGTATTCGCAGCCTCTATCAGGTTCCTGCGCAAGCTTGCCAGGACTTCCGCCACGGGCGCTGGGCCGTCCCCGGCTTGCGGCACATAGGTGTAGTCCGGATTCGGCAAGGGGAAGGAGGAGTAGACCAGCTTCTGGGTGTTCGTGCGTTGCGCGCTCGCGCCGAGTGAACCGCCGAGGGTTGCCGGACCGCCGCCTACAGGGCTCGCCGCGATTTCCGCCGACAAACCGCCTGAGTTGTCGAAAGTGGTCAACAGTTCGAGCTTTACCTTCTTGATATCGAAGTCGATAAGCCCGTTGCCGCACTCTCTCTTGGTCGAGGCCAGATAGTGCCCCGTTTTGTCATAGAGGGAATTCTGTTTCGAGACGTAGATGCTGACCTGTCGCTTGATGTCCTGCAGCGCCTCGAAGATACGCTCGTCCGGAATAGCGGTGGTCGTCGTGGTCAGCGAGCTGCACCCCGACAATAAAAGCCCCATAGCGAGTGGTCGAGTGTAAAATGCCATCCTGATGTCCCCTCAGGTAGATAAGCATTCAGTTGTAATTTTTGCAATCGAAAATTGTGTTTCGGAATGATCGACGCGATATCCGCCCTGGACTGACTGCGGCTGTTTGAAATCGGGTAGGAACCAAATGATAGACTAAAATGGGTGGTAACGTATCTAAAGGAGCGTTCTACACCCACCAGGGCGTAAAATGACCAAACCTATGGAGCGTAATCAACAGGTGGCTTCGCTCGGCTGGTTCAGTAGGTTTGTCCCTTAGCTTCGCTTTGCATAAACCCTGAAACTCAGTAATGTGATAGCCAATGCCCGATCGCGAGGATATCTATGCCACTCGTCAAAATCTGCCGTGTGCATTCGATTGAAGAAGCGCGGCTCTTTTCTTGGATGGGAGTCGATTTCATCGGACTGCATGCGATTGACGGTGCAGACGATGAGAGAACCAACTTACTTGGAAGTGTCTGCAGGGCGTCCTCCTCCCGCAAATCACGCATACCGACCGTACTGCTGACCAAGATGCGGGACACATCTTCCATAGTGCGAATGGTCACGGAAATTCGGCCTGATTATCTCCAGTTGCACGCGCCATGGAGTCACGACGATGTTGAACGAGTTCGGCGAGCACTGGATGCTGGCTACGATCACGATATTGGGCTGATCACGTTGGTCGATCCTTCAGAGCCACATTCTGTCGCTCTGGTCGAACAACTGTCTGCAACGAGCGACTATGTATTGATCGACCATTATCGTGGCGGGACGGGGCAAGGGCACTCAACTACCCATCTCGATGCTTTGTTCGGCGCTCGCCCGCGCGTTCCACTGTTTTTAGCGGGCGGCTTAACTCCGATAAACGTCGCGGGAGCCGTCACGGACTTTGGGCCCTATGCGGTCGATGTGCAGTCGGGCGTGGAAGGACCTGGGTCCAAAGTCAAATCCCCGCAGTTGGTTCGCAACTTTGTTTCGGCCGCGAAAAACAAAAGCGCTACATTCATCAGGCCCCCTAGAGATTCACCCCTCGTCGTAATGTCGCTCACGGACGCATCGATTGAGACGCTTGAACCTCTTGTCCGCACGACAGCCGCCGCCATAGATATGTACCACATCGACTTTTCAGATGGTTCGATGATCCCCAGCTTCGGTTTTTCCTCAGTGGAAATCGCCAGGCAGCTATCCTTGAATGCTCGCTACACACCTTACGATCTACACGTTTTTTCGAAACGCCCCGATGCCGCAAAAATCATCACGGAACACGTTGGATCAAATACCCTCATGCGAGCGGCTTATCTACATTTCTCCGGAGATGAAAACCTCGACAGTTTTCGCCGGATCGCGCTCGAATGGGCGTCGGAATGCCGACTGTTAGGGGTGGAGCCGGGACTAGCTTTGCAAGCCAACCGCGATACCCTGAACCAATGGGATGGTGTTGCTTCGATTATATATAACTTCGAGATCGCGGAAATCTCGGTTGTCGGTCCAGGACCAGAGAAAACCGTTACCGAGTACGCGGAACGCGTATCACCAGTTCTCAGGCGTCTTCGTGATCTTGATAAGGAAAAGAAGCTATTTGGCATAGCTATCGATCGGCTTATCACTGTAGAGAAAGTCTTAGCCGTGAAAAAACTAAGACCCAGTCGCGTCATATCCGGCGCAGCGATCCATGGTTCCTCCGACCCGTTAGCGGCTATCGAACAGTTTCGAAGCGCTATCTCATGTTGACGAGTGAGGAGTTGTCCTTAGTAAAGGTGGCGTTGTTGTCCTCAGCAGATCGGGCGTCCTCGCGACCACGCTCGTAACCCGCGATGTAGCTCTGGTCCGACGAAAACTGGGGTAAGCCGTTTATCGCATCCCCATAGCCTTGCCGGGTCCGATATCCCCGTGAAAGATTTGCACTACCTGAAATTTCTGGCCGCATCGACATTCCGCATCCTCGTTAAAAGCCTTCGCGCTCGTACAGCGAACTGAAGGTATTTTCGTGCAAATACTTTAAAATCCGGCTACGTGCCAGATTGAAAACTCCAGTTGGGCTGGTGTACTCGCCCGTCGAATAACTCCGGGAAAACCTAGTCTCACCGACGTAACCCTTCAGCGAGCGAACTAGGAACTCTGGGTCTACAATCCCTTTTCCACGTGCGCCCGACATTCGTATCTGTCCTTCGCGTCTCTCACCGCTAAAACGAGTCACAAAGGCCTTCACGTCGTTGACGCCTTTAGATAGCAAGAGATTCCGGCAAGCCTCAAGCGTTTTTCCACTCAGCGCATTGTCGTCCATCAGTGCCAGCGTACCTACGTCTTTGAGCGTATCGAGCCTCTCGAACACACCATTGCCGTAGTTGCAAAACACCTGGATGTCGGCGTTTTGATGATTGCTGTACCCGCCGAATTCCATATGGCCAAAGAATTTCAGGGGTTTACCACTCCTGACGGTGAGATATTCGAGTACGATCGGAAGCTCTGCGCCACCCCAGAAAATGCCTATTGCCGCTGCCGAGCCGGCATCGATGTTCTCTAAAGCGGAAAGTGCTATCCACAGATTTTCAAGCGGATGATCTGCTTCTCGCCATCCTCGTAGGATGTTTTCCGGCCGAATGGTGCGCTCTTCGTTCCATGCATTTTCGCATTGGTCCGAATAAAGTTTGAGCCAGTCCCTGCAGGTGTGAAGTGCCGCGGTTATCTCCAACCAGAAATTGGACGATCTGATTTCGTTGTCATCCAAAAGAATTTTGTAATACGCTTGGACCAGCCTGCAAGACTTGCGGATCGTCGCGCCACCCGTCCCGTTGAGCCCCTTATGCCGTTTGAAGTAATCGTTCACGCCGCTGAGTGTCAGTAGACCTATGTTTCTCACCTGATCCATCAGGCCTAGAATAAGCTTTCGAAGACTGCGACCCATATCAGGTTCGGCCCCACAGAACTCGAAGACTTTTTGAGCGTCATGGGTTTCGGCGATCAAGCCGTTGATCAGTTCGCAAATTCGGCCGATTTCCACCAGATATTCATTTACCATCGCCCAGGGAGACGTCAGTTTCAGATTGGAATAGTATGTGTCACCTCTTAGCAACACTAAAGAGTTGCTGTACAAGCGTCGTTTGAGAAATGGTCGCTCCGGTGTGAACCGCGACTCCATTTCCTCCTCGAAATAAGCGACTATGTCCCGACGCCATATCTCCGCGGCGTTCTCCTCGAAACGCTTTTCGCGCACTTCGAATTGATACTGCCCGGGAAGGAAACAGACCGCCCCAGAGAAGTCGTCGAAAATGCGGGCAGCATCCTCCGGATGCTTTGGCTCATCAAACCAGCTCGTGTAGCGCTCGACGAATGCTCTAGCGCTTTTGAGATTCTCGGTGGCCTTTTTCGAGGCCTGCCAATACCGTTCGAAAATGTATCTGGTCTGCGGGCCTTCGCCCCAATTAGTGAGGTAATCAACGCGTCTGGGAGCGCAAATCCTCGGGGCAAAACGAGTGTTTGAATCGTCAAAATTCCCACCCCAAGACGCTGCCACCATGTAGTCACCCGTGGCGGGAACCATAAGATCGGCCGAATTTTGGTTTCGGAGTCTTTCTTCGTTCTCTTCCCGGAAGGTTACGAAGAACTTTCTCACGTCTTCGTCGGCCTTACTTCCAGTGAGGCCGACGAAGAACACGTGCCTTGGTTCGAGGCCATGAGCCATGAATATCGGGGCGTCGAACAGATTCTGGAGGTCGCCCTCATACACTGGCAATACGAGATACCTGTTCGCGCCGCGCGTGATGACGTGGTTGTAATTCATCAATCTTGCGGAGTATCCCGCAGACGCGACCGGCAGCTTGATGACCGGAACTTTGTCTAAGGTTGCCTTGATGGCATTACCGTCTCTGTCTCCAGCAGAGAGGAGAATCTCGACATATTCACTCTTCGCTGAAACGCTGACATTTGACAACCTCAGCTTGAGTTCCGCGCCCAGACACTCAACGTCCTCCTGAAGCGATCCTATAGTTCGGTATATCGCGGAGGGTCGAAAACCGGAGCGCTTGCGACGAAGGCCGGCCAGAGTCAGTAGCCACACTCGATGTTCGACCGTTAAAGACTGACGCTCTAGCCAGTCCCAAAGCTGTCCTTCGCGGAAGTCATCGAGCCCGCACAACATGACCTCGACGTCGAATTTACGGCCTAACTCCAAGATGGATGCCAATGCGGCCTCGGAGGAATTCGAACTTATATCACAAAGATCGGGTCCGACGACGATAGCGTGCGCAACTCCCCAATTCATGAAATTCAATTGCCCCTGTAAAAGCACTACCCCTCAGATTAATTTATCTACTTCAAGTTTTCGACAGAGAGAAGGGTTACATCAAATTTCTTGCGTTAGAGGCATATGTGTGCGCGGCGTCCTAGATCAAAAAATCAGGCCTGACCTTGCTGCTTTTTTGGCAAGCCTGATTTTTCATCTGCCCCTGACGTCTGAACAGGTCTGTCTCGAGACGGAACAGCGGATTTTCGGCAGGGTCGGAGTGGGGCTCAATCTGGCGGTTTCGTTGCTTTCGCCCCGCTTAGTCCCAGGGACACGTCTATTAAAACCTCAAGGACAAAACAGCGCTCGTGGGGACAAACCTTTTGAGCGATGCCATTCGCGCCGTCCCGACCTAGTGCGGGAATTGCGCAAGCGGCTACCTGGTATCTTGGAAATTTAGAAGGAATGGCTCAATGACCGCTACCGGGCCAATTTCAGACATTACCCCGTCCTGACCTCGGCTGTCGTTTCGTCACCGATGAGCCCTTCGAAGCACTCGAGCGCCACACGGCAATTAAGGGCGTCGAGCTCAGGACGCTCGCATACGTCATAACGCGAGCCATTCCAGCTGCTCCAAAACATAAAGGCGTGGAGTTGAGCTAATGCGTTGCAGTGGACTCAAGGTGATGAGTAATGAGCACAAAAACGGTCGTGTTCCCGTCACTTTGCGGGCTAGGCAGGTCGGCTCCGGTCACATATCCAACGAATGCCTGCACTGAAGCCACGCCAGCGTATACGCCCGACATCCAAGAGGCTCCGTCCCGGAATGTCGGAAAATCACTCTGACTGCGCCTGACAACATTGTAGCTGCCATCGAGCAGCGCATGACCGATAGCAAGGGGTGATCCTTGAGGATCGAAACAAAGCGGAAGGCTGCCAATCTCGGCCAACCCTGCACTTGCGCCTTCGGTAAAACCAATGTCGAACCATTCTTTCGAAGCGTCGGTCTCCATCGATATAGCTCCCTACGTGATCGTTGCAGAGGTTGTCTACCAGAGCTTCGGGTGCATGTCCGGCGAAAACCCGTCAATAACCGCGTCAATATAAAGCGAATAGCTGGACAAAATTCCCACGGGATTTGAGCCCTAACTCTGAAATCATAGGAACATATGAAAGGCGACACAGTGGCCTGAGAGCAGAAGCGGAAATCACAAACGGTGGGCTACTGTCGGTCGCCGCACTGGTGTCTTCTATCTTGCTTTCGACGGCAGTCCTCGTGCATGTCGCGGTGAGCGCGCAACGTCGGAGGCGCTAGCACACGTGAACGCGTCGAAAACACACTCCTCGTACGCGGCTACTGCCGTTCGGCTGGCCTCATGGGCACGACCGTTTACCCTCATTCAATTTGAATCCGCCTTCTGGTTGCAAATACCAATACCCTAACCTAAACCTATTATTGAAGAGGGGTGGAAATTGTTAACTAGATTTTTGGCGATCGCGCTACTGTTGCTGCTGTCGGCGGTGGGGGCGTCGGCGGGCATGGAGTTGCGAATAATCGATGGAGATACGATCGACCTGGATGGCGTTCGTTACCGTCTCCATGTCTGCGAAAGGTGAGGAATGGCCTTGCGGCCAGGTCGCTCTTCAGAAAATGGAAAGTCTTGTCATCGGGAATGTTGTCACGTGCATTCCCCGTGAAAAGGACGGCTATGGCAGATGGATAGCAAGTTGCCGCACTGGCGACAAAGACATCAATGGCGAGATGATCTCTTCTGGCCTTGCCTGGGCTTTCCGCAAGTATTCGGAAGACTATGTGGCTACGGAGGAGATCGCCCGCACTCAACGCATAGGCATCTGGCAGGCGGATACTGAGACCGCTTGGGAATTCCGATCTCACAAGTGGGAAGGTGCGGCTTTGAGCGCCCCTCTTAGCGGTTGCCCGATCAAGGGGAACATCAATCGCCAGAGCGAGAAAATCTACCACGCTCCATGGTCCAAGGATTATAAGAAGACGAAGATCGATACGCGCAAAGGCGAACGATGGTTCTGCACGGAAGGGGAGGCCGTCGCCGCAGGCTGGCGAGCGCCTCAATGGGGCAAATGAGGGTTTCAGATCATGGGGATACAGGTTTAGACGATGGCGCGGTTCGAATCCCTAAATAAGTTGTACGATAGCCTAAGGGAAAGCAGTCACGACTTCCGCATTACGACGGACCCGTTCCCGCCCTTGGACCCCGACAAACTGTCGAAGTCCATGGAACTTGATCGGAAAGCCGCAGAAAACGGAAAGGCGAACACGCCAGGTGCCAACGCAGGCGACTTTGACGATGTCGAACGCGCCATTATCGAGCGCGTCGAGGCTCAGAGGGATGACTCTTTTCAAATTCTGGAAGACCAACTTCACACCTACGCCACTCGCTTGCGAAACCTCGATTTCGACGGCCACTTCGGCAAGATCGAGATGACTAATCATTCGAGCGTCGAAGACTTCCAGGCGGATGTCGCTGGTGGGCGAGACGAGCTTTTCATTCGCCGCAAGGACCTCAGGGCAACCGACGAGGAACTTGAGGACTTCCGGAAGCGGAACCGTCTGGAGAAACGCGTAGCACGGGTAAAGGGGAAGTTGGATACAACGCTCAAGGTACTGTTCATCGTATTCTTGCTGATCTTCGAAACAGCGGTGAATGGCATCTACCTTGCCAAGGGCAACGATAGCGGCCTCGTCGGCGGCATTGGTTATGCCTTCGGGTTCGCCTTCGTAAACGTCGTTGGGACGTTCCTTCTGGCGCTCTTTGGCATTCGTCAGCTCAATAGGCGGTCTCTTTGGCTGAAGTTCATTGGCTTTCTCAGCTTATTTGCATGGTTTATCCTGGCATTAGCTTTGAACCTTGCTATGGCTCACTACCGCGAAATTTCCGCAACAGCTGTCGAGAACATCGGGACTCTCGTGCGACAGCGCATCTTGAGCGAACCGTTCGGCTTGTCGGACATCGACTCCTTCGTCCTTTTCGCGGGTGGTTTCCTGTTTTCGGCGGCAGCCCTTCTTGATGGTCTGTTCATGACCGATCCTTACCCAGGCTATGCCGGAACTTATTCCCGATACGTTGCCGCTCGGGAAGAATATGCGGGCGAAAAAGACCATCGTATTGAACGGCTGAAGCAAATTCGCGACGATCATAACGAAAAGATCGAAGGTATAATTCAGGGCTTGTCGAAGCGCCGCAAGGAATGTGCGGCAATCATCGATGCGAGAACCCGCATGACAAAACTCTTCGCAGAGCATCAGACCCAGCTCGAGTCCGTGGCCCGAAAGCTTCTGGTAATCTACCGAGAGGGAAATCGAACGAACCGCTCCGAGCCCGAGCCGAAGCACTTCAAGGCACAGTACAAGCTTGAGCGGCGCAAGGTCGTTATCGACACGTCCGATGACTGGAGCGACAAAGAACTGTCTGAACGAATTAAGGCGGCGCAGACCGAGCTATCAGGGCAGATGAAGCGTATCAGTAAGGCTTTCGAAGATGCCGTCACTGCGTATCACCAGCTCGACAACTTGTTTCCGGAGACGATCAATGGCAGCTCGACGTAAGCGGAAGAGCCGTAACGGAGGCGGCTCCCTCGGCGCGATCCTGGGTATCATTGCTCTTGTGGTCGTGATCGGAATCTCGGTCGCCGGATATTCAATGCTTTGGTACAAGGCAAACGCAGGGCCGACGCTCGGAGCCGACCTCTGCCCCGAAGACGGCGCATCGTCGGTAACGGCGGTTTTGCTCGATGTCACCGACCCAATCACCGACATCACCAAATTGGACCTAAAGCGCGAGTTCCAAAGGATCGTCGCAGGGGTAGAGCAACATGGCCTTGTCGAGGTCTATTTGCTTACAGAGGTCGAAAGCAAACTCGAACGAACCTTTCATGGTTGCAATCCGGGAGATGGTGCGAGCGCAGACCCATGGACGACCAATCCCAAGAAAATACAGCAGCGTTGGGAGCAGGCGTTCAATGAACCCCTGAAAAAGATTGAAGAAAAGATGGGCGACGGCAGTTCAGCCAAGCAGTCACCTATCATGGGTGGTGTCCAGCGGATTGTCATTGAGAGTTTCGCGGAGCCTAAGCTCGATGGACGGCCGAAGCACTTGATCGTCGCGTCCGACATGATGGAACACACGCCCGCATTTTCGATGTATAAATCCGGCGCTGATCTCAAGGTTTTCGACAGCAGTCCGGCGCGTAGTAAATATCGGACCCCTTTAGACGGCGTGGACGTGAAATTTCTGATCTTCCAGCGGGAGAGTTCCTCCTCGGTAAAGAACCTCCCTGAATTCTGGGCAACGTGGGTGACCTCGAACCACGGTGACTTGGCCGGGATCGAGCGCTTGACAGGAACAATGTGATGCACACTTCCCCAATTCGAGGCATGGTGCGAACGCATGGTCCAATCATATTGTTCGTCGTTCTGACGATCGTGGGATCGGCGGTGATCTGGTTCGGCAAATTGCTGGACTTGGAGCTATCACTTATCACCGCCATTCCAATCGCGATGATGTGGCTGTATTTGGCAATCAACATGCTACCTGGATTGCGGGTGCACAGCGAGCAAGCTGGCGATAATCTCTACTACATGGGGTTCATTTTCACGCTAAGTAGCCTTGGTGTCTCCTTGTACAAATTCACAGGGCAGGCCTCGATCGAAGATGTTGTCCGAAATTTCGGCATTGCCATTATCTCGACTGTGATGGGTATCGCTCTCCGTATTTTCTTCAATCAGATGCGGCGGGACCCGGCAGATATCGAAAAGGCCGTCAGACATGAGCTGGCCGAAATGACCAGGCGAGTGAGGACGGAACTGGACAGCTCCGCTATGGAGTTTTCGTCATATAGACGGACCAGCAACCAGATGCTGTCAGAGGGTTTTGAAGAAATTGCCCGTCAGGCCGAGAAGAACGGCGAGGCCGTGCGTGCCGCCATCGAAGCTATGTCGGCCAAGGCAGTTCAGTCGATTGAAGAAACCTCCAAGCGACTGCTGACATCTTTGGATGAAACACACAAGAATGTCGCGGCGCTGTCC
>Ga0307513_10006232_pt1 | contig 15624 bp, 16 predicted proteins | sample 15_EM_MG_FD_202174 | JGI IMG/M metagenome (GOLD analysis project Ga0307513, IMG submission 202174) | Populus trichocarpa ectomycorrhiza microbial communities from riparian zone in the Pacific Northwest, United States - 15_EM | ecosystem: Host-associated > Plants > Roots > Unclassified | place... | reverse complement strand
GAGTTGACAATTGACCAGCGTTGGTCGGGTGTCTGGATAACATATGGTAGACTACCCAAAAATTGTTCAAATTTCATTAAGGTCACCTGGGCGGAGTCGGGGGCTGGCGCTCTGCGCCGTTACGATTTAGTCCCAGCCTCAATTCAGAGGCGCTCTCCCCTCCCTGCGTTTCCCTAGAGACAAAACCATCCCTACGCCCTCCCTCCCTCTGAATTCGAGGCTGGATTCCAGCCTAATGTATGGTCACGTTTCTACAGAAATGAGATGGGCCTCTAGTCTTGATTTCGCCCCAAATTCAGATGGGCTTCGAGGTCCCACGAGCTGTCGCTAACATGACTTACGGACTTCGACAGAGGGTCGGCTCCAAGGAGCGGAAATTCAGGCCAGCCGGGAACACGGCTAGCCCCCCCAAGAGTTTCTGTTCGCAGTTGACGTGTGCCAAGTTGGACAACTACGGAAAGGTGGTGATCACGCAGGAGTTGGCAAGCCGGGGGTGGAGGGTACACCGGTGGAGGGGTGTGTGATAAGTCCTACCAAGAGCGCTCTTGAATTTCGCGCTCGAGGCGCGGCGAAGTGCTACTGTGTTGCTACTTCCGCTCCCCGTGCCAATTATGGAGGTCGATCTGATCATCCGACACAACCACACCACTCTTTCTGCCACACACCTCATACCATTGACCGCGAAACCCCGAGTGCTCAACCTTGGTAGCAATGCCCAGTTTCGGTGAGTATACACCGCCAGTGCGATGTCAATCCCTAACAACCTCTAGGACTCATCATCCAACGCTTGCGCTCACTTCGCATCCATGACCCCGAACTCCCGGCGGCCTCCCCCCTCGAAAGAAACGGGCCCGTCAGCAAAGCCATACGACGCATATGGGAACCAGAAGCAGACCTCCCTCCGATGTTGACCGAGTTTACGGGGGGTTTTGGGGGTCTACCCCAGGAAATCGTGGACGAAATACTCGAGTACCTGAAGGATGACCGGAGGACGCTCAGAGCATGCTCTCTCACATGTAAAGGGCTGTTCCGTTCCGCAAGGCGTATAATTCATCGACGACTTTATGTGGTTGGCCCAAGAAAAGTTGCCACTTCGGATGAACGAGAACAACGTCGACACGTAGCTGCAAACCGTTCTCGGCTTTGCAAGTTTTCGATGGTAGCCAGACGTGGTCTGGCTCGTTACACTCGGGAACTCACAATCAAAGTCGGGGAGGAGTTTACACCGGGGAACCTCCGCCCATATCTCTTACAATTCCAAATGTTCGCGCGGTTGACCTCTCTCACACTCTGCGAATTCAACCCAACCCCTTTCCTTCCCGTCTTCGAACAATACTTCGGACACCTGGCGCAGCAAATACAGTCGCTGGAATTCATATACCCACCAGGTCCCCAGGACGATTTGATGTATTTCATCTCCCAGTTTCCGAACCTCGACGACCTGGGGTTCAACCCATTCCCGCAACACAACCTGGAGCCTTCGAAAGAGTACAATATATCATCTATTCGGAGTTCGCCCACCTTGGGAGGTACCCTGCAAGTCACGACCACGAACGGCTGGAGGACCAATTCTTTGGAACGTCTTACCCGACTTCCCTCTGGACTTCGCTTTCGATCGGTCGAGTTCCTTCATTGTACAAGCATTAACCCAGATATCATAATACGGGAGTGCGCTTCTACCCTACAGGTTTTGATGTATGTGTTCTACACTTGTGAGTTTCTGACCTGAAGTGTGACCGATAAAGACAGCTGATCTCCTATAGATGGCACGATGCTCAGGTTTGACCTGTCAGCTTGTTATCACCTCAGAATCTTCGAGATTCGCTTCGAGCTCTCACCCTACGTCTTTCGTGACCTCGTGTTGTGGTTGGCAACAATCGTCAACACCATCAACTCACCTGTATTCTCCAGGTTTGTCTTGGTTGTAGATATTGCGCGCTTCCAACAACTTTTCCGGAAGATCGACGGGAGGACCGCGTGGGAGCCTACGGATCAAGCCTTGTTGCGACTCTCACAACGCACCGGGATGAAGCTGGTTGTTAGAGCAAGGGTTCTACATGTGGGGTTCTGCCGCTGGGTGGTGGACGCATTCCCGCTCATGGCATCGGCAGGGGCACTTGAGTTCGAATCCAATGACCCGCCATCGTGCACCCGTTGCTCTGGACAAACAGGAGCGCGGCACTATACATAAAATTAAGTACCACAGGTTACATGTATACATCAAGCCCATCGCTTCCAAATATCCAATAAAAACTGAGTGATGGGACCTCTATCGATGCTACCAAACCCGACAGAATTGGGTTTGTCTAGCCATACCGGTAACGTCAAACAAAACCATAGGGTCACCCAACAATAACCAATAACCCTCACAACCGCTTCTGCCCACGATTCATCATCCTTCCCCGGTTTAAATTCGACTCCTCTCTGACGAAGCAAGCGTTTCGCGAGGTAAATGACGAAATCTTCAAAGGTTATGGCGACAGCTTGGAGGAGGAAGAAATTGAACGAGTGGTATACCAGCCCTCCTTCAAATATCATGAAGTCACCAGTAAAGTGGAAAAGCCCCGAGAGGAAGAAAGCGATGTAGAGTTGGGTGTAAGACGACCGATTGGTACCGCGAGGGAACCCCAAGAACTTGTTCGCGACGAGTCTTCCCAACCCCACGAATACCTAATTAACGTTGGGTCTTCAGAATAACATTTACATGAAAACAGAATGCGTGTTCTTACCAGCCGCATACGTTGGTGCCACGTTTGCCTGAAACGCCTCTGGTTAGTGGGTAGAGGGATGAAATGTTCGTCGACGTACGCACCCCCAAAGTTTGCGAATGGTGTATGCATCTCCCCAGCGGCCCCAGATGTCCGGCCATAACGTGGGACTCGATCCACACACGCCAACACATGCCAAGGCAATGACATTGTGAAGAGCGCCCAGCCCAGCATGCATCATAACGCCATATGCTAGGATATAGGGGACGCGACGCAACAGCGGGACCGCGGCGAGGTAGGTTTCCGGGCCATCGGTGGGATCGTGCAGACGAGAGTCGAATGCTGGGCTTAGAGCTAGTCTCCTCAAGCAGACCACGTATTATCACTGACGATCACCGACAAGGGATGTAGCTTTATAGTGGTCTGCCACTCGACGCGTCGATTTTGTACGTCGCAGATTTGTCAGCGCTTCTCACGCCCGGCCCGTTCGTCCTCAGGAGGTTGGGACTCGCTGCAACGTTTCAGAACCCCCCTGCTCCGTCAAAATACAGCCATGAGGGAGTCAACGTAATTTAGTTAGACCCCTGTATACTCTTACTTCTTTTTTCTTCGTCCTACCGTCCCAAACTCAGGGCCCAACTTCAATAATGTCGCTCTTCGACCAAATTCTTAACGTCCTTGCGACCGCAGATCACTATGCCCTCGGCGACTTCCTGATGGACCTATTCCGCTTGACCGGGAGGTCGGAACGTCATGGAAAGATGTTGGGCGTGTTCTTCCGAGGAAATACAACATTTGGTGTCGGAGAACTGCTTCAACGGCTCGACACAATTGCAAGGCAGTTCGAAACCCGACAAGAACACTTGTATGCACTGACTCCTTCCTATGAGTCGCTGAAATCAGGCCGCGCCGCCCTCACCTCTTATGCGGCACAAAAAGTCCGTGATCGGCTTTTGACCGAGCAACACGCCGCTGTAGCAGTTCAGCGCGTTATACATCCGCAGCTGTTCACCTCGGACACTCAGGGGGGAATCAAGCTGCCTCCAGAGGTAGGAGTAGACCCGAAAGCCACCCCTGATGCTTGTGCAAAAGATGATTATCTTCTTTCGTTGCATATCATCGATAACCCATCGAAGGTCGGGGAATTTCCAGTTCTCGATCCCATAACTGAGGACGTGAAAGAGGAGTTGGATTTCCGGTCGCCGGTTAGACCGCCGGATGGTATGGTAGTTTTGGAGTCGAACAAAGTCGCAAACTCGATCGGTTTGGTCACCAGGAAGCAACGTGGCTGTCATCGCAATCGCGACCAGGTTTGACTCGAAGCGTGCGCGTACATACTGGATCTGTTGATAGGCCTTGCGGAAACTGTCCCCCCAGGAATCGAGCAGGTGGACTTCGTCTACAGCAAGTAGACACACTCGTTTGCGGAACGCTACGTTGTCGACAAGCTTCTCCAAGCGTTTGGATATCAATTGTTCGGGTGACAAGAGGAGTATCCGTGACCCACTCTCGCTTGCCCTCGCCCACATGTCTGAGCGTTGGGGTGTCTCAGCATTGATAACCACGGCCGTAAGTCCTGCCTCTCTAAACGTAGTGGCCTAGGCACACAGTTCTCAGTCCATAAGATGAGCTCATCCATAAATTTATATGTGCATACTTGTTCTTCCTCAAGGCAGTTCGTCGGATATACAACAACTATGATCGGCTCCTCCGGAAACCATCTGCAATGCGGCAGAGAACATCCCGGGTTGGACTTCATGTAATTCAAAACGAGCATGAACATCGTCAAGATCGCGGTCTTGCCCGCACCGGTAGGGAGGATCGCCAGTACATCGATACCGTCCAGCAACTTCACCACAGCCTCGATCTGATGGTCCCGTGGCGTGTGGGACCAGACACCTTGAAGGACTTCACGTACGAATGCCTCCCCTGCTTCTGAGGAGAACGAAAACAACTTGCTCTGACAAGTCACGTCGTAAGTTACGGATAACAGTCAGGGGGATTAGACGCGTCGCGGCAAGGGGCAGAGAGGGTAACGGATAACGGTTGCACGGGACCGTGACTGCTTACAAATCTGCGACACCTGAAAAATGGCCCGACGAGTGGCAGACTAGGAAAATGCCGGGTCAGCTTCTACGAAATTGTAAATGCCTAGGACCGCTTCGAAACGCTTCTGGTATCGACAATCAATTCCAGTCGCGTCGAGGCTTGTAAGATTGCGGCCGAGTATTTTATTTTCCTCGCTCAACCCGTTCTGTGGGCACCGGACCTAGGTGGAATAGACGACGCTCGTGCTCGAGGTAAGCGCTAGTTTGTTCGACGATACACTGCAAAAACTTTAGGGGAGTACATCGAAGTGCTTCCGTGTACCGAGCATTTTTATGAATGTCATCAACGATCTGTCTGGTGAGTGACCGAGTTGAGTAGAAGATTTCGAGTGGAGAAATCGGCGTTTCGACTCAAAATTGATTCAATATCAGGGTCAATCACCTTCTTGCCGAACTAGCGAGGGGGTCGATTTGCGGATGAAAAGTGCCGTGGTGGAGTCGCTCCGGAGCCCGGAAGCAGCTGGAGCGTGCAACAGATCCACTGATACGCGTTGATTATACACAATCACATAAACTCCAGCTCTAGATTTTGCTGATGAACGTGTCTGCAACTCATAATCACCCTCCGCACAGAAAACGTTCTGGCGCCACACTAATATGATCTCCTTACTGACGTCGGACTCATCCGATATCAGCGGGACTGCACAAGGCCACATCAGGAAGAAAAACCTGCAATTAATCACTCACCAATCGTCTCGGGCCACGGGCGTGCGGTGGAGTCCCAGTTTTCAGCCTGGATGTTGGCAGATGGGTTAACCGCGACTAGTTCCTTCCGCGGCTGGCACCATGGCTTACTTCTCCGGTTGCGATTCGAATTGGCGGACGATTCCACGAGGAAAGTAGTTCGAAGACACTGGGTTCAAGAGGTGGTCGGCAATGTGAGCGGCAAGTGACATCTCAAGTTCAAGGCGGGGCTCGACTCAAGAGACACTAAAACATTCATTTAGGCGATCACAGAAAGATAAGAGCCCGAGAACGAGTCACGTTCATCTACACATGCTATTCTGATCCACAGTTACCCTAATAAGTCGCGCACTTAATGGGAGGACCACTCTGACTCGCGGTGATGCAACCGCAGAATCTGTCCCTGGGAAGGAATGAGGGCTGAGGCCATTAATGAGAGACAGGGATCACGCACCCAGTGAATACAGCAACGTCAGAACCACCGAGAGTGTACCCCTTTAAGTTACTGGTGCAGCCAGGGAATGTGTCGACGGGAGTGTTATAGTTCCCCCCGCCACCATAAGCGAGAATCATCGAGGACGCGGGGTGCCTTCTGCCTACACAATTGCAGTTTTTCACTGAAATAGAGTATTAGAATCGTCTGGACCAGTAGAGGGTGCATGCACCGAAACTCACCACCCTGGTCGAGGCGATGACCGTTGACGGAGACGGCGAGAAGGGTCAAGAGAGCGATGAGTTCGAATTGCATGACGGTCGTGAAGACTTTGATCAGGGTAAGAGTGCAGAGGGGAGTGGCACCAGGCCGAAAGAAGACTCGTAAAGGAGAAGGGGATGTTCAGTCGCACAACGGCTGAAGGATTGGGGAACTGTGCCTTCAGGTCTCAGGTTTTTATAGCTCTCCGAGTCCCATCGGCAAGCCATCGGGTCTCAAGGAATGCCATATGATTGCCGTCCCGACCAGATCAGACATCTCGCCTCTCCGCGCACCTGTTTCAGTGCTACATACCAAAGCATTGGTAGGGTATGCCGGTGCGATTTTGTTTCCGGCGGGTGCGATCGTCATAGTATATACTGGCTCGATCATTGCTCCCTAAGCTTGTCGTCTGTCGAAGTCGTCGTTCGGTGATCGCCAGCCACGGGATCGGAGGTGGGTCCCACCTGAGTGAAGAATGTTTTCCCCGCACCGGAGTTTCGGCAGCTCGGATGATCTGCCGACTTGCCCTCACTTTGAAGTTGGATAATTGGATTCCAGCCTAGCGAATCCAGCCGTAGAGTTTGATAAACCCCCGGCTGATTGCCGGTCCCGGGTGTATTATCGATATCACCTACTCTTCGTTGGCCGGTACCCGCTTGGATCAGTCATTCGCTAACCTCGAGAATTATCTTCCTCCCTGATCATCGCCATCGAAGCGGTGTTGAAGTGCGGCTTCGTGTCTCAGTCTCCTGCAGATTGTAGAGCCTACTTTCTTGTGCAAACCACTGTGTCATTCGGGGGTTCGGACACCAAGCCAGACTCTTGATCGTGAACGCTGCACTCAATCTCCATCTTTTCCTCCATCACCAGAAGTTCGTCCAGGCTGCGACGAATCACCCGTCTGCATGGCACGGGCGACCCGGTGTCCTCCACGGGGCATTGGGGACACGAAGTCCCCTATCCAACACCCAGGCTACAGTGCGGGCACTCTCCCCTTCGACCCACCCCTACTCATCCTCGAGCACGGCGACTTCTTACGACCAGTCACCTTGATTACCTTCACGAGACCCATCTCTTTCGTCACATTTGCGAAAGCTGCCATCTTCCTCCTTGTCATCACACCAGCATCAGCAATCTGTCTGGCGAGTAACCGAATCGGGTATAAGATTTTGTCTGGAGAACTCAACGCTTCGACTCGAGATCGAGGTCAATCGTCTTTTTGCCGAAAAAGCGATAAGGTCTGGTTGCTGATGCATCGCCTTCACAAATGCCCCCCAGGAGTACCAACCTGAATGCCCAGCTCACCGGTGTCGATATCCCTGGCCCTCCTCCTCACACTCACCACGGGGGTCATGGGTACCACCCCCAGTACATATTCAGCCCTCCTTAGGTCTTCTCCACACAGACTCGATACAAGGGCGCTGGGCAAAGGGGCGCTGATTCTTGGTTCAACGATACACCTTCAGTGTATTCAACGCTCAAATCGTCAAGGAGACCATGAGGACGTTTTCCGTCTGCTGTGACACCGGGTTTCACGAGCAGTTCCGGCGGCGGGTTGTTGTTGGGGGGAGTCCTCCAACCATCGAACGGCCTGCGGGCGTCTCCCTCCAGCGTTCACGCCACTCCCTTCCTGTTCTTGTTGCATGCTCTGTCCTATTTTATTTCCTTGAGCTTGGCATCTCATTGCTTGGTATCTATACAAATTCAAGCATTTCTCATGCGGCGACGAATCCCGTGCTTGGATCTATTGCCCTCACATAGATATCGCATTGTTTGTTTGTTTTTACCAATTCGGACCATCACTTCCCCTCAGTTCCTCACGCAAAGTCAGTCTTCGATACCTGATGGGTTTCTATGGAATTATCGATACTGGAGGTAGTCTCACCAGATCGTCAGTTTCGGAAGGGGCTTTGAGGATAACAAGGACGTACGTCACTCTGGGATCCGAGATCCAGCTCCAGGTTCGCTGGTCAATGTCACACTCATGGCAAGCATCGTGTCCAAGTCGGGGGTGTCAATTGGGATCAAGGGTACCAAAGGGCATCCTTGATCGGCAGCGTGTAATACAGCCCCGAACCAGTGTGGGTGTGGATCCAACACCCGGAAAGAATTGTTCCAACCTACCGCCCGAGTAGACCATCGTGATAACATATCCCGTTCACACGTCCACACCTACCGAGATAAATATATTTCCATTGACAGTTCCCTTTAATCCTTGGGGTCTGTAGCGCGACACGGAAGAGTGAAACGCGTCCATCAAGTAGCACTTGTTGCTGGCCGGCTGGTAGGTAGTGTGCAGCTGAAAAGGGTACCCGAGGAAGATTCGGTGCAACAACACTCGTCGGATGAAGAGCAGTACCCCACGGGGACCGAAACGAGGTTTGGTGAGTGGGTAGAGTCCGGTCTGACCTCAAGGGGACAGAAAGTGCGCCGGAGGTTCGGCGACGCACGGGTGATGGGAGAGTAATAAAGGACATTGACCGGATCGCCATCGGTCGTAGAAATACTGAAGGCTGACATGGGAGATTGATGGAGAGTTGATGATTAGGGAGAGGGCGGACTCCATGACTCGGAACGGGTGTTTCGAAAACGCGCTTCCGACGTAGCAACCACTAAGGCTGAGCCAAAGGTAAGACAGGGTTGATGGGGCACGGACCCTCATGCATCGACAACTAGTAGGTGAAGCATTCCTCATGGCATTTTGAACGGGAGGCGGGGGAGCAGACATATGTTCGGTGATCAATCGATCGGATGCACCTTGGGATGTTACGACCAACACTTCACCAAATGGGTCCGTTTGCACGAGGCATGTCATCACAAAACGGCCGCCCATCCCTATTAGGGTTCGGGTTCGGGTTCTTCCTCACAGCCTGCGTTCACCACCGTTTCCTCACAACCACCTCGCATTTCGACCATGGCGACTGAATCGCAACAACCCAAGAAGCAGGAGGGGGTCATCTCCTCGTTGAATGTGGCTATCGACATCGTAAATCTCGCGAAGGAGGCCTCGAGCGTCACACCGGCCACCGTTGCCTTTGGCTCCGTCAGCATCCTTCTCACAATGATCCGAGTACGTCTCCTCTTCCGCGATGGGATACCCAGGCTCACGTCGTCAGGATTCGATGGTTAACGAACTGGATTACGTCGAACTTGGGCTATTCTGCGCAGATATCTGTAGGGCCCTCGATCGGGGAATGGGGGGAAAGAAATTGGACGATGTCAGTCGGTCCGTGTGCGACGCGATAAATCAATTGACAACGTGAATGGGACCACCGATGTACTTCTCGAATCCTTCCACCTACCATGGTCTCGATCGCAGGACTGTTGCGGAAATGCAAGGGAAGATCATAAAACAGAGCGGGCGTAACGCAGTCTCGCGATTTTTCCATGCGAGGAATGACAAGGATACGATCACCGCCTGGAAGTCAGACCTCAACAGAATTCTGGTTGTCTTCAACGTATGCTCAATGTGCTCCCTCGCATGGTCATCACTAATCGTCTCCTCTTCAGACTGAGCTGGCCGTAAATACTCATACCATTGTCGCAGACATGCACCAGAACGTGTTGAAAATTCGCGGGGATACTGACGGTTAAAATCGGGCAGTAAGTGACACACACTTATTCTCTGGGATTACTGAACAAGCACTTACCGCCACCTAGACTCAGAACAGGTTAGTAACCTTGACTACCGGGGGATCCAGTGTCTCATATTCGCATCTAGCGCATCCGGGGAATCACCACCTCCAGCACCAAGGTTCTTCTTTGGACGTGACGGGTTAATCGAAAAGATTGTCAGTTTCACGGAAGACCTCACACCGACCGTTCTAATCGGTCCCGGCGGAATCGGCAAGACGTCCATCGCTCTAACCGTCCTTCACAACGACCGGATCAAGCAACGGTTTGGCGACAACCGCCGGTTCATTCGTTGTGACAAGTTCCCCGCCTCGCTGGCTCATTTCCTCCGCCGGCTCTCCAAGGTCATCGGCGCAGGCATCGAGAATCCCGAGGATCTGACCCCCCTACGACCATTCCTTTCCTCCAAAGAAACACTCATAGTCCTCGACAATGCAGAGTCCATACTCGATCCGCAGGGAACGGATGCCCAGGGAATATACGACGTGGTGGAGGAGCTTAGTCAGCTCAACAACATCTGCCTGTGCATCACGTCCCGAATCTCTACCATCCCTCCCTGCTGCGAGCGGATCAACATTCCGACCCTGTCGGTGGAGGCCGCATGTGACACCTTCTACCGGATCTATAAGCACGACGAGCGATCCGCTGTGATCAACAACATCCTGGAACAACTCGACTTCCACCCACTGTCAATCACCCTCCTCGCCACGGTTGCGCATCACAATGAGTGGGACACTGCTCGGCTGGCCAGCGAGTGGGACGAGCGCCGGACGGATGTGCTTCAGACGGATCACAACAAGAGCCTCGCCGCCGCCATCGAGCTCTCGCTCTCCTCCGCAATGTTTCAAGAACTGGGGCCTGAGGCCCGGGACCTCCTCGGGGTGATCGCCTTCTTCCCTCAAGGGGTTGACGAGAAGAATATTGATTGGTTATTTTCCACAATTCCGGGGAGGAAGAACATATTGGACAAGTTCCGTGTTCTTTCTCTGGTGTATCGAAGCGACGGCTTTCACACGATGCTGGCACCACTCCGGGACCACCTTCGGCCCAAAGACCCAAAGTCATCTCTTCTCCTGCTCACGACCAAGGACCGTTACTTTGATCGGTTGTCGGTTGATCTTGATCCTGACAGACCTGATTTTGGAGAAACGCGGTGGATCATGTCGGAGGATGTGAATGCCGAGCACCTGCTCGATGTCTTCACAACAGTTGACGCAGGCTCACCCAATGTCTGGCGCGCTTGTTGGTATTTTATGGACCACCTCTATTGGCACAAACCACGGCTCATGGTGTTGGGACCGAGGATCGAGGCGCTCCCAGATGACCATCCACACAAGCCACTATGCTTGTTCCGGCTCTCACGGTTGTTCGATATGGTCGGAAATCGGGTGGAACGTAGACGTCTCCTCACGCACACTTTAGAGCTCTGGAGAGGGAATGACTTTTGGGTCTCTCGAACATTGATGGACCTATCCGATGTAAATAGGCTGCTGGGCCTCCGAAAGGAAGGGATGCAACAGGCGGAAAAAGCTTTGAAAATTTGCGAGCAGCTTGGGGACATAGCGGGACAAGCAGATTGTTTGAGGTATCTTGCTTGGCTGTTGTGGGCGGACAACCAACTTGACGCTGCTGAAGAAGCTGCATCTCGCGCAATCGACCTCTTTCCGGAGAAAGATGATCAATTTCTGGCCTCCGATCTTCACGACATTCTTGGCAAGATATTTCAATCCAAGGGCGAGAGAGAGAAGGCCATTCGCCATTTCGAGGTGTCCCTCCGAATTGCGTCCGCTCTCAACCACCACAATGCGTTGTTTTGGGCTAATTACTTCCTGGCCGACTTGTTTTCTGATGAAGGCAGTTTCGATGATGCAAACGCTCACATTGAACGCGCCAAGTCGCACACGATCAATGACCCACACTCCTTGGGTCGTGCAGTGGACCTACAGGCCCGCATTTGGTACAAGCAAGGTAGGTTTGAAGAGGCAAAAGCTGAGGCACTGCGCGCTGTTGATGTATTTGAGAGGCTCGGGGTTACGAAGCGTTTGGCGGGCGCCAGAGAGCTCCTCCGACAGATTGAAGCAGCAATGAACAAAGGTAAGCCCCCGGAAATGGTGTTGCTTCTGACGCGTACTGACTTCGCATTATCAGCTCAGGGAACCGAATGAGGGCACTTCCTATTGTCTCGACTTCGCTGGGATGTATCCTTCCGCCAGCCACCAACACCTTGTCTCCTCGTTACTATCTTCTTCCTCTCCGTGGCGTCTTCTTCCAGCGTTCCTACCTTCTCTATTTACGCATCTCTTCGCATCTGTTGTCCAAACGTTCACCAATGTTTCACATCCAATGATGTCTTCCGTATTATATCTGTTGTACATGAGCATGCCTCGTAGGTTGTCTATGACGATCCGCGGTGTGGTTTTGCGATGCCTCAATGCTTCAATCGCTACCAACCCGTTTAATCCACCTGCGCCGACCGGTACGGATTTGTCCCGCGTCCCGACCCCAACGATGGCCCCCACCCACAACCTCCCCCTCCCCCAAGCTTGGCATCGACCGGATCGCCCTCGTCTGCACTTGTTCCTCCATGATTGGTGCAACCCCTGAACTGACACGACTGTCCACTACAAACATGGCTCGAGGTGGTAGCGGGAATGGAGTTGGTGGCGTAAATGAGTTTGGTTGTCCCTTGGCTACCAGACGGTTTGGTATAGTAGAGTACGAGAACCGTAACCTTCGCGGGAGCTTCCAGGTGAGGGTGTTATCTTTCCGCAAAGCACATGGGGTAGTGGCTTCCCGTTTCTGTGTGTTGTCCTCTTCTCGCTTGCATTCCTATTCGTCGTGGTATCTGCGTTTTCTACCTCGTAGCCACTAGTTTCGCAGGAGATGTGTTTGCTTCCCAGACGCCGTCGATCTCGAACCTCTCGCGGCACCAATGCGCAAACCTGCACGTCCCAACCCCTGCCGTCGGGCCTTAGATCACCCGATGTCGACGTGTTCGAGTTGAGTGATCCTTGGACGCGTCTGATTTGCCAGGATGAAGGGAAAAGTCGATGACTTGATCTCCGTTGGGGACGCGGCTCGAGGGATTTGGAACAGCTCATAGCAATTTCGCCTAGAAAGGTTGACCATGGACTGGGGCGGTGGCGGCTCAAGTTCGCTCGGACAAGTTCCAACTGGTGGAGGCTGGGAGTGGACCGGAAAATGCCGCCTGTTCCCGAACCCGCACCAGCTCATCCGCATACGCTAATTCCCGAAAGTCGTGGTCCAAATGGGCACCGGACGTACACTATCGGCAAGCAATTTAATGGGTTTCTCACTCCCGCGTGTCGAACGAGTGGTGGTATTGACCCATTTCGGGACGGCTTTGCACTGGAGGATGTGCGTCAACTTTGACGGAGTCTGAGCCGGGTATTCCCACTTGACCTGACTTAGGTATTGTAAACCGTCTCTGGAGTCTGACGCGGTGATTAAAATCGAGGAATTGTCATGTATGACGCCCCGCTCAAACTTGTCTCATGACGATGGGAAGAGGGTCCCCTGTTACGGGAGGGCCACAGCGTTTGCTGGCTGTTTCACCGCTAGGTCTTTCGACTTTCAACTGCCGGTGACTCTGCAGTGTTCCCGAATTCTTACGCCGTACGGTCACCGCGCGCGCGTTCCCGTATCCCTCCCAGGCTCTGAATTGACTTGAATGTTCATCAGACCTAGAACACCTCCCCCACCGAGCCGTTGATCTTCATCGGAGCATTCAATGCTGTGGGATAGACCCGCCCTGACACCCCAATTTGCTTAACATCACTATCGCGCAAGCCGGTGTCCTCACCATGCGCCCAGCTCTCGACTCAGGACTGTGGTTGAAACCAACACAGAATACAAGACGTGAGGGTGCCCTACCGGAGACCATAGCAATCCCGTTGGACCTCGGGTGAGGTGCGGTTCCCGAGAGATCCAAATTCAACGTCAACTGTACAGTCCCCTAGAAGTCTACAGACCGGTCCACCAAACGCTCCGGACGATAACTTTTCCCCTCTCTCACGAACTCGGAATTTCGATTCTAAACGCGATGCATTTGTCGGGTCTGTGGCGTCGAGCGTTGAACTTGGATGGTTCTGCCGATGCACTGCCCCTTCTAAAGTCTATCTCGATGGGATTGAGAATCCCGAAACGTGATCGACACCATCGACCACTCATGAGCTCAAGGTACATCACCGCCATTTCCAAAACTTTTCGAAGTTGACCCTTATGGTCGTTCCAGGTGTTTTTTGCTCCCTGCGTCTGGGTCACATCATTCCACCGCCGACACACCACTCTATCCCTGCACGCTCCGGGACGTTCGATTACCCAGAAAGCGGCCCGTTGGACGGCATTTACGGGACTGATGCAGCGAGTGCGCCGAGGCACGTTTGAATCGAACCCTACGCAGAAGCTCTCGCTACGCGTTTTATTAACCTGAACCCCCTCCAACGGTTCTGGGAACTACCGGCCCGTTCATGCCCCCCTAGGCTTCCGGGCCGTTCAGCGTGTGTGCGCGTTTCTATTCACGCTCAGGGGGCGGGAGGACTATCGCGGCCGCTCTCGACCGATGTCACTCGTGCGGAGGGTTTATGGTCGCGTGTTGTCTGTCGAACCGGACCGGCGCCCTATTCTTGGTGGGACCGTGGCTGGGGCCAGTTCGCCCTCCAGAACCCCGCAAGACGCGCGGCACAGTGATTCCCTCGCGCCTGCAATCCACCGTGTCGGTCGCCGAACCAACGAGGCTCCCGGTGAGTCATGACTACAATTTTTCTTGCACGTAAAAGGTGGTTGCAGTGTCATTCAGGACACTCTATGTTTTGGGCGGATGACCTAGTTCCAAGCTACGCCAAAAAAGGAACAGGAGACATCGGTGCATTTGGATAGAAATGGGGTATATTTCATGACGTCCCGATCAAACGTACGTTGTTACGGTGATTCATTCGAGTGCTTTGCAGACACTGATACGTGGGCCACGCTGACGATCCGTGATCTTCCCATCATCGGTTGACCCCGCCCCGCGCACCCGAGAGCCTCGGTCGCGGTACAAAGTCAGGTCGCAGACTCCACGCGAACAGGAACCTTGAATATTGTACCTGCCCTACAGTGATTGAGCGGTTCGAAGAAGTCCCTGAATAGCAGAAATTCGAAGGGGGTAGGCCAGAGCTCCGAGTATAATGATCTTGACCGACCTTTCGGGAACTGCCGCCGGTCGAGCTTATTATCTTTCCTCTCCACCGAGGCCAAAACGTCGAAAAGAGCAACTACCCCCAATCAAACGTTGGTCTCTCAGCTAGTAAATCCGCGCCGTCGATTGGACGGTGGGCTGTGTCTTTCGATCCGAGTGGAACCTCTGCTGTGAGTTGGTGTTCATCGCCGCCGCATCTCATTCCTGGAGACCTTAGACGCCGGGGGGAGAAAACGGGCCGCGACGCTGAGGCACCCCATTCATACCAGGGGTCGCGGACCGTACAAGCCATATGATTCATCAAATGTCCGGTGGAGAGATACATAACACGATGTAACACTGTTGATAAATCGATCAGCGAGTGTCCAACTTTCATGAGGGAGAAAGGTCGGTTTTCGGCCTCGTGACAGCAATCTCCGTGAGAATGATTTCGGTTGCGTAAATAGCCAACACTCAACTCGGTAGCAGGAATGATAGCCGTCGCGAAAAAGTTTCATGTCCTCGCCGAGCTCGTGATTGCCGTTATTTAGTGTGCTCTGTTTCGAAATGGAGGAAAGTGTAAGCGGAATTGTTCTGTCGTCATATCCGCCCCTGAGC
>Ga0307513_10006231_pt1 | contig 15626 bp, 18 predicted proteins | sample 15_EM_MG_FD_202174 | JGI IMG/M metagenome (GOLD analysis project Ga0307513, IMG submission 202174) | Populus trichocarpa ectomycorrhiza microbial communities from riparian zone in the Pacific Northwest, United States - 15_EM | ecosystem: Host-associated > Plants > Roots > Unclassified | place... | reverse complement strand
GCTCGATGTCGGCGTGCAGGCGCCCAGCGTCCTTCCGCCACATCTCCTCGCGGCCCAGCTCGGCGAGCCGGACCAGGCTCGCGATCGCCGGGCCGACGTGGGAGATGCCGGCGAGCTCCTTGAACCCGAGCGTGCCGTGCCGGAACCCCTGGGTGCTGGGCGGGGCGCCGTTACCCGGGAACAGCCCGACGTGGGTGTTGGTGGAGACGATCAGGGGCGCGTCGTAGTGGTCCTCGTACGAGGCCCGGGTCAGGTGATCACCCGTGCTGTCACGTTCGGGGGCCTGCGGGTTGGTGTAGGTGCGGAACAACCGCACCATCTCGGGGTTCTCGTAGACGGCTGTCACAGCTTGCCCTCGGGGTCGAACGCGTAGATCACGGACTCGCTCGCGAACCCGATCTCGGCGTTCAGGCCGCTCGAGACGGCGATCTGGAGGGTGCCGTCGGGCGCGGTGAAGTGGGTGACGTCGGTGCCGCCGCAGGTGTCGTACTCCTCGACGAGCTGCAACTTGCCGTCGACCAGCTTGTAGACCTGCGACTTCAACGGCGGGTGCGGGGCCGTCGGGCCGCCGGTGATGAAGTTGACCCGGATCAGGAACGTGCCCGCGGGGGTCTCGATGAGATCGAGCTCGCGACCGCCCTTGCCGCCGTCGAGCACCGCGTGGTCGACGAAGTGCGTGCCGTCCCAGCGCAGCAGCACGGAGTCGTTGCGGATGTTCGCCACGGCCATGTACGTGTGCTCGCCATCGGAGAACGTCTCGAAGGCGCGTCCGCCGATCTCCACCAGGTCCTGGTGCTCGACGAACGCGGTGCCGTCCCAGCGGTAGAGCCGGCTGGGCAGCGCGTGGTCGGCGTGCGCGAGGTAGTGGGTGCCGTCGAGCTCGAAGGCGTGGAAGTTGTACCCACCACGCGACGGGATGTCCTGCAGGTGGGCGAACTCGCTGCCCGTCCACTTGAAGATCGCCGACGGCACGTCCTTGTCGCCCGGCCGGTTCTGCGCCAGCGCGAGGAAGTGGTCCGCGCCGATGGTGAAGTGCCGCCACTGCTTGGCCGCGTACCCGAGGATCGTCTGGAACGGCTGGAACTTGCCCTCGCTCCAGACGTAGATGTGCTGGCCGATGTTGAAGTTGTACGGGCCGCTGCCGAGCCGGATGCACGCCACCGCGAGGTAGGTGGTGTCGTCGATCGTGAAGAGCTCGGCGTCCTCGCCGCCGGGGCCGGGCAGCGACCCGGCGCTGACGAACTGGTCACCCTCGCGGCGCACCAGCAGCACGTCGGTGTTGGACGTGCCGCCGTTCATGCCGGCCGGCGTGCCGGGCGCGTCGTAGGCGAGCTGGGGGATGGCGATGTAGTCCGTGCCGTCGAGGGTGAAGGCCTCGACCGCCCGGGCGCCGGAGGCGGGGATGCGCTGGAGCTCGGCGAGATGGGTCATGGTGGTTCTCCTCCTAGGGAGACGGTGGGTTCCAGATCACGTCTGCTGCCGTGAGCGGCTTCTGCAGGTAGCCGCCACTCACGTAGAGCTGCAGCAGTTGGTCGACCTTCGCCGGGACGATCGCGCCCGGCTCGTAGTCGGGGAGGTACTCGACCTTGAGCGGGTTCTGGGTGAGCCCGGTCTTCGGCGCGTATGCGGCGACCTCGGGCAGATGGGTGCGGGCGTAGGCGTATGCCTGCTCCGCGCCCTGGGCGAAGCGGCGCGCGATGTCGGGGTTGGCGTCGAGGTAGGACCGGCTGCCCATGAAGATCGCGGCGGGCACACCGGCCGGGGCGAGCGGTGGGGCGATCCAGCGCAGCACCTTGACGTTGCCCTTGGCGAGCGCCTGCCCGAGGAACGGCTGGAAGAGCCGTCCGGCCTGGGCGGAGCCGCTGCCGACGAGGTCGCCGAGCGAGCCCAGCGGCGCCGTCAGCAATTTCATGGAGTTGTAGTCGCCGTGCAGCGCGGTGATCGCCATCTGGTCGAGCGGGTTGCGCTGGGCCTCGGAGACCGCGAGTGTGTTCATCCCGCTCATGTCGGTCGCCGTGCTGTTGGCCGCGACGATGATGGCCGAGTACTGGTTCTCGCCCTCGAACATGCGGTTGACGCCGGCGACCATGCGCACGGGCAGGCCCTGCTCGACCGCGCTCGTGAACGGGCCGAAGCTGGACATCGCGAACTGCGTCTGGCCGCTGACCAGCCGCGGCACGACGACGGTCGCGTCGTTGACGGGCTCGAGCTGGAGATCCAGCCCGAGGTTGCGGAACACGCCCTGCTCGACGGCGAGGTACATCGGCGCCGAGCTGCTGGCACCGGCGCTGACGCCGACGTGGAGGGTGGTGAGCCCGCCGGGGCCCTGGGCGGGCCCGGACGAACACGCGGTGACGGTCAGTACGGCCGCGGCGAGCGCGACGATGAGCTTCAGGCTACGCACCGGACTTCCTCTCTGAAGGTAGTTCGCGAACGGCCCGCAGCACCCGGGTGCGCAGGTCGATGAACCCCGGCAGCGACTTCGTGGTCAGCTGGTCGCGCTCCGGGGGAAGATCGACATCGATGAGCTCGGCGACGCCTGTGGGCGTGCCGCCGAGCACGGCGACCCGGTCGGACATGTACACCGACTCGTCGACGTCATGGGTGACCAGCACGACGGTCACCCCGTACTGCCGGCGGATGTTCAGGACGAGGTCCTCCAGGTCGGCCCGGGTCTGGGCGTCGACGGAGGCGAACGGCTCGTCCATGAGCAGGACCTCGGGGCGGCAGGCGATCGCGCGGGCGATCGCCACGCGCTGCTGCATCCCGCCCGAGAGCTGCCACGGGTACTGCGTGGCCGCGTCGGCGAGCCCGACGGCTTTGAGTGCGTCGAGCGCGGCCGCCCGCCGCTCCTGGGCGCTGAGCGTGCCGGCGCTGCGCAGCGGGAGCGTCACGTTGCCGAGCACCCGCAGCCACGGGAACAGCGAGCGGCCGTAGTCCTGGAAGATCAGTGCGAGGCCTGCCGGCGGTTCGGTGACCAGCTCGCCGTCGAACCGCACCTCGCCGCAGCTGGGCGGCTCGAGCCCGGCGATGCAGCGCAGCAGCGTGGTCTTCCCGGCCCCGGAGTGCCCGACGATCGACAGGAACTCCCCGTCGCGCACCTTCAGCTCGAGGTCGGCGAGCACCTGGCGGTCCTTGCCGTGGCCGCGGTAGGTCTTGCCGAGGCCCGCGATGTGGATCTTCGCGTCGCCGCGCTGCCGATCGACGGCATCCGGCCTTGCCGTTTCGCTCATCGTCATAGCTCCGCCTTCCCGTGCAGGCCGCGGTGCCATGCGAGCACCCGGCGTTCGAAGAACAGGAACAGGCGGCTGAGCGCGAAGCCGATGATCCCGACCATGACCAGCCCGGACCACATGCCGGTGAGGTCGAAGTGCCACTGGGCGTTCTTGAGGAAGAACCCGATGCCCTGCGTCGAGACCATGATCTCGGCGACGATGATCAGGATGATGCTCTGGTTGAGCGCCACCCGCATGCCCACGACGATCTGCGGGCTCGCGGCCGGCAGCGTCACGAACAGCAGCTTGTCGAGCCGGCCGAGCCGGTAGCTGCGGCTCGTGTCGGTGACGACCGGATCCGCTCCGGCGACGGCCTCGCTCGTGTTGAGGATGACCGTCCACAGCGCCGCGAGCGTCACCACGGCCACCTTCATCTCCATGCCGACGCCCACCAGCAGGATGAAGATCGGCACGGCTGCGCTGGAGGGCAGCGACCGGAAGAAGTCGATCACCGGGTGCAGGAAGTCGTGCAAGGCGGGCACGCTGCCCAGCACGACGCCGATCGCGATCCCGCCGATCACCGACACCGCGTAGCCCAGCACGATCCCGGTCAGCGTCGGCACCACGTCGCGGCCGATGCCGTCGAAGATCCACGTCGCCTGGAACGCCGCCCAGATGTCGCGCAGCGGCGGGAAGTAGAACGACGGCGGCATGGCCTCGCTGATGAACCACCACAACGCCACCACCAGCACGGGCACGCCGAACTCGAGCGTGCGCAGGACGCTGCGGCGGGTCATGACGCGCGTCCCTTCAGGCGGGCCTTGCGCACGGCCTTGCGGTGGGCCGGGTTCCAGAACAGGGCCGCCTGCTCGATGCCCCGGAACAGGCCGGCGATGAGCACGCCGAGCACGGCCGCGGTCACGAAGTACACGAACGCCGAAGCCGGATCGTCGGCGTTGGACGTGCGCAGCAGGATCTGCTGGCCCAGCCCCGGTGGGCTCGCGAGCACCTCCGCGGCGATGTTGACCGCCAGCCCGATCGACGCCGCGAGCCGCAGCCCGGTGGCGACGAATGCGGCGGCGCTGGGCAGGTAGAGGAACAGCACGCGGTCGCGCCGGCGCAGCCGGTAGCTGCGCGCGGTCTCCTTCGCGACGCGGTCGACCTCGCGGATGCCGTAGGTGGACTGGATGAGCAGCGGCCAGAACGCCGCGATCGCCACCAGGATGATCTTCATCTGGATCGTGGTGCCGTAGACGAGCACGACCAGCGGCAGCAGCACGACCGACGGTGTGGCCTGCAGGAACCCGACGATGATCCGGGTCGAGTGGTCGAGCACCGTGGACAGGCCGATGATCATCCCGAGCGGTACGGCGATGAGCGCGGCGATGCCGAGCCCGATCGCCCAGCCGGCGACCGTGTTGCCCAGCGAGCTCCAGTAGACGGCCGTGGTGACGTCGTGCGCGGCGGCCGCGAAGAAGTCAGGGACGGTCGGGACGACCGGGTTGTCCAGCGCGAGCGCGATGGCCTGCCATCCGGCCAGGCAGACGATGAGCAGGGTGACCCGGCGCAGCGCCCGGCTCGACGACCACAGCGAGGCCGCGGGTTCCGGGGTGGCGGTCTCCCGGGTGACGGTGGAAACGACAGCGGTTCCGGCCATGACCTGTCACCCCGCTCCGAGGAGTGGACGCAGGCCGTAGATGTCGAGGCCCAGCTCGCCGGCGGCGAGCCGTGTGCGCACGGTCGCCTCCCTGGCCAGCCGCTGCTGCGCCGCCGCGAGCACGGCCTCGGCCTGCGCCTGCGCGACCACCGCCACGCCGTCGTCGTCGGCGACGAGCACGTCGCCCGGCGAGATCAGCTGCCCGCCGACGCTCACGGGCACGTTCACCGCGCCCACCGTCGCCTTCACGGTGCCCTGCGCGCTGACGTGCCGCGACCAGACCGGGAACTGCATCTCGCGGAGCTCGGCGACGTCGCGGACGCCGGTCGTGAGCACGATCCCGCGAACCCCGCGGGCCTGCAGCGAGGTGGCGATCAGCTCGCCCACCAGCCCGTCCGTGCACGGCGACGTCGTGGTCACCAGCAGGATGTCGCCCGCACCGCATCGCTCGATCGCGGCGTGCACCATGAGGTTGTCGCCCGGCCAGCACACCGCGGTCACGGCGGTGCCCGCGATCCGCGCGCCGTCCTGCCGCGCCACGATGTCCGGACCGAGATACCCGCGGCGTCCGGCGGCCTCGTGCACCGTCGACGCGCCGCACAGGGCGAGCCCTGTCACCACGTCGGTCGTGGCCGTCATGCCAACACCTCCGCGACCTGCGGATAGAGCCGCATGAACGCCTCGGCCCGCGCGTCGGTCGGCAGCCCGAGGTTGGGGCCGGCGTTGCGCTTGAGCTGCACCCCGCGGCGCGTCGCGAGATCGGTGTAGTAGTTCCACATGTGGGTCTGCGCCGGCAGGCACTCCATCGCCGCCTGCTTCGCGTCGTAGACCGACGTGATGTCGAGCAGCACCTGCGGGACGAATCCGCACTGCTCCGGCTGGTGCGGCTCGAAGAAGAACACCGGGGGAGCACCCAGCGGCTCCCCGTCGGCCGGGTAGCCGACGGCCTGCGCAAGAACCCGCGCGCTGAGCGCCATCCGGGCCGCCGCGGGGTGGTCGCCGTTGTACGGGTCGGCGAGCGGATGGGTGATGACGACGGTGGGTTCGAGCTCGCGGTAGAGCTGCACCAGGCGGTCCACCAGCTCCGGGGTCTCGAGCAGCGGGTAGTCGCCGGCGTCGAGGAACCGGATCGAGGCGCCGAGCGCCTTCGCGGCGGCCTGGGCCTCACCGCGGCGCAGGTCCTTGACCTGCTCCAGGTTCAGGCCGTCCCGCCAGGCGCGCGCCGACTCGCCACGCTCGCCGTAGCTCAGGCACACCACCGTGGCCCGGTCGCCGCGGGCCGTGGCCAGCGCGATCGCGCCGGCCGCCCGCCAGACGAAGTCGCCGGCGTGCGCGCTGACGACGAGCAGGGATCCGGCACTCACGGCGCACCTCCGGTGTCGGCGACGAGCCCGACGCGCTCGATCCCGACGACCGCGCAGGCCTCGTCGCGGTCGGGCTTGTCACCCGAGATGCCGACGGCGCCGACCACGGTGCCGGCCGCGTCGCGGACCAGCACCCCGCCGGCGGCCGGCGCGATGCGCCCGTCCGAGATGGCGGTGAGCGCGGTGTAGAAGCCGGAATGGGCGGCGGCACGTTCGGCGAGCGCGCGGCCGCCGAGGCCCATGCCGAGGCAGCCGTATGCCTTCGCCAGCGCGATCTGGGGGCGCAGGATCCCGCTCCCGTCCTCCCGCTTGAACACCTGCAGGTGGCCGCCGGAGTCGAGGACCACCACGGTCATGGGCGGGCAGCCCAGCTCACGGGCGTGGGCCAGCGCGGAGTCCACGATCGTGCTGGCGGCGTCGAGGGTGATCGTCGGGGTGGGGATCAGCGCTGATTGCACGTCGGTCATCAGCTCAACCCCGCCGTCGCCTCGACCGCCGGGTATCCGGCACCGATCTCGGCCATCGTCTTCGGGGCCCGCTTCTCGGTCGGGAGCCCGAACAGCCGGCAGGCGTTGCCGCCCAGGATGTTGCGCTTGGCCGTCTCGGACAGGAACGGCAGGTCCTGGATGACGCTGGGGGTGTCGAAGTCCCAGTGCGGGTAGTCCGACGAGTACAGCAGCGTGTTCTCGGCGTCCATCAGCTCGAACGCCTCACGCATGTACGCGGTTGGCGCCACGCGCTCCATCGGCTGGGTCGAGAAGAACATGTCCTTCATGTAGTCGCTGGGCAGCTTGGTGAGCCCGGGGCACTCGGAGGTGCGCATCAGGTACTCGTTGTCGAGGCGCTGCATCAGGAACGGGATCCAGGCCAGCCCGGACTCCACCCACATGAACTTCAGTCCGGGGAACCGCTCCGGGATCGCGTTCACCAGGATGTTCGTCAGGTGGATGATGCTGGTGAAGGTGAAGCCCAGCGCGTGCGCGGAGATGAACTTGTTCAGCTGGGACAGGCTCTGGTCGTGCCAGTTGTAGCCGGCGTGGAAGGCGATCGGCTTGCCGGTCGCCTGGATCGCGGAGTAGACGGGCGCGTACTCGTTGGCGTGCACGGGCCGGTACCGCACGCTCGTGACCATGAACCCGACGACGCCGGGGACGTCGGCGAACTCCTCGACGAACTTGACGCTCTCCGCGGGGTCGTTGAACGGCAGGTAGACCAGCGTGCGCACGCGGTCGTCCTGCGGCAGCAGCTCGCGGGTGAGCCAGCGGGTGTAGGCGCGGGCGATCGCGACCTCGACCTCGGCAGCCGGGTGCAGCGACAGGTGCAGCATCGGCGTCGGGAACATGATCGAGTAGTCGATGCTCATCATGTCCATCGCCCAGAGCATCCGAGCCATGTCGGGGTGGTGGTCGGCGCGCGCCTCCGCCTCGATCTTGCTGCCGAGCTGGTGGCCTGCGCGCAGGATCCGCCCGGCGATCTCCTGGTTGCCGATCTGCGACGACGTGATCGTGGCGCCGCGGCCGGCCCGGCGGGTCATGGACGTGGCCCAGTCGCGGATCTGGTCGTCCTCGATGTAGGGGACGATCTCGCTCCAGCGCCGGTCCTCGTAGTGGTGGGAGTCGACGTCGATGATCGGGAAGTCGGAGAAGCCGCGCTCCTCGGCCTGCCGGCGGGCGTTGGCCAGCAGGTTCGGGATCGGCACCTGCCCCCGGTCGTAGAGCTCACGCATGGGTGTCCTGTTCGTCGTGGCTGGGTGGTGGGGTCCACGGGGTGCCACCCCAGGTCGACCAGAGCGCGAGCTCGAAGACCTCCAGGTGGACGGCGTCGAGCAGCGCGCCGCAGGCCAGTGCGACGTCGGTGGCGGTGACGTGGTGGCCTGCCGGGAGGATCGGCCCGGCCGCCCCGGCGTCGACGAGCCGGCTGTACGCCCGTACCGCCTGCTCCATCTGCTGCTGGACCTCGGCGAGCGTGGGTTCATCAGGGGAGGACATAGACCTGCCCGTCCTCCACAGCCACGCGGTAGCTGCGCAGCTTGCGCCTGCGGTCGCCGGCGAACTCGCCGGTGCGCAGGTCGTACTCCCAGCCGTGCCACGGGCAGACCAGGTGCGGTGTCGACTCGTCGTGCATCTCCCCGACGAGCCGGCCGTCCGCCGCGACGACCGCCTTCATCAGCGGGAAGTACCGGCCCTCGCAGACCGGCCCGCCCTGGTGCAGGCACTCGTTGGCGTAGGCGCGGAACTCGTCGTCGATCCGGAAGACTCCGATCGTCCGTCCATCGTGTTCCACGAGCCGTCGGTCGCCGTCCGAGTACTCCTCGGCAGCACCGGCATGGATTCGTGTGGGTGTCCCTGACAGCGTCATGCTGAGACGCCTCTCCCTCGGTCCGCTTCGTTGCTCACAAACCCCCGGGGTGTTCGGCATGCAGACTGCTCAGTCGCAGGGCGATCTGTCAAGACTCGCCGCGAAATCCCCGAACGGCGTTCGGCCCCGTAGTAAGCTACCTGCAGAGATACAACTTGAGAACTGGCACTGGCGAGTCGGGCTGCATGTGACCCGTTGCTCAAGTGCTGATCGGTATGCGAACATCCGTATCGCTGGATGAACGTCGAGGAGTGAGGGTGGAGATGGCTGAACCGACCGAGGCCCTGGATCCGGGCGATGCCGGCAGCGGCACCGACATCCGGGCCGTCAGCCGGGTGGCGCAGATCCTCGCGCTGTTCTCACCGACCCGCCCGTCGGTCACCTCCGCCACGGTGTCGGCGGAGCTGAAGATGAACCGGACGACCGCCTACCGGTACTGCATGTCGCTGATGGCGGCCGAGCTGCTGGAACGCACCGAGAGCGGCGAGTTCACCCCGGGGAAGATCCTCATGCAGCTGGGGGCCTTCGCGATCGGGCGGCGGGAGATCCTGCGGATCGCCCCGCCCCACATGCGCACGCTGTCGACCGCGACGCGGGCCACCGCCGTGCTGAGCCTGTGGGGTATGACCGGCCCGGTCGTGTCGGCGGTCGCCGAGGAGACCCAGCGCGACGTGCTCGTGACCGTCCGGGTCGGCACGCACCTGCACATCAACACCGCGCAGGCCAAGGTCTTCTACGCGTTCCACCCCGACCAGATGTACATGGGCCAGCTCATGGCCAACCTGCCCCCCGACGAGCAGCGGCAGGTGCAGGCCGACATCGCGGAGATCCGGCGCCTCGGCTACGCCACGAACGTCAACAAGCGGGGCATCGCGATCGTCGCCGCGCCGATCTTCGACGGGCAGGGCCTCTGCGCGGCGCTCGCCGTGCTCGCGACCCGCGACGCGCTCTCCACGCACGCCGATGCCGCCGAGGTGAACGCCGTGATCAACACCGCCCACGACCTCACCAAGGAGATGGGCGGCACGCCCCGTGAGTGACGCGGCCGCCGCTGTCTCGGCCATCCCCGACGGGGCGGTGGTCGCCGTCGGCGGGTTCGGCATCTGCGGTACCCCGCTGGAGCTGCTCGACGCGCTGCTCGCCGCCGGTACCCGCGACCTCCACGTCATCGCCAACAACTGCGGTGTCGACGGCCTCGGACTGGGCCGGCTGCTGGCGGCGCGCCGGCTGCGCCGGGTCACCTGTTCCTACATCGGCCAGAACCGGGAGTTCGCCCGCCAGGTGCTCGACGGGTCCGTCGAGGTCGAGTTGGTGCCCCAGGGCACGCTCGCCGAGCGGTTGCGTGCCGGTGGCTCCGGGATCGGCGCGTTCTACACGCCGACCGGCGCGGGCACCCAGGTCGCCGACGGCGGCCTGCCGCACCGCTACGGGCCGGACGGTCGCCCCGCCGTGCTGTCGGAGCCCAAGGAGGTCCGCGTCATCGACGGGCGCGACCACGTGCTGGAGTACCCGCTGCGCGCCGACTTCGGCCTCGTGCACGCGCACCGCGGCGACCGGGCCGGCAACCTCGCCTACCGGCTCACCGCGCGCAACTTCAACCCGCTGGTGGCCATGTGCGCGGCCGTCACGATCGCCGAGGTCGAGCACCTCGAGGCACAGCTGCCGCCCGACGACGTGCATACGCCGGGGATCTTCGTCAGCACGGTCGTCGCCACCACCGAGGCCGTCCGGCCCATCGAGATCGTCACCACCCGGGAGCCGGTCCATGCCATGGAGTCGTGAGCAGATCGCCCGTCGGGCCGCCGCCGAGCTGCCGCCCGGCAGCTACGTGAACCTCGGGATCGGCCTGCCGACCGCCGTGGCCGCGTACGTGCCGCCGGACAGCCGGATCGTCCTGCACAGCGAGAACGGCATCCTGGGCGTCGGCCCGTTCCCCCTTGCCGAGGAGGTCGACGCCGACCTCGTCAACGCCGGCAAGGAGACGATCACCGCGCTGCCGGGGGCGTCGGTCTTCGACTCGGCGCTGTCGTTCGCGATGATCCGCGGCGGCCGGGTCGACGTGGCCGTGCTCGGCGCGATGCAGGTCTCGGCGACGGGCGATCTCGCGAACTGGACGGTGCCCGGCGCGCTGGTGCGGGGCATGGGCGGGGCCATGGACCTCGCCGCCGGCGCGAAGCGGGTGCTCGTGCTGTGCACCCACGTCGACAAGCAGGGCGCCCCCAAGCTGGTCGCCGAATGCACGTTGCCACTGACCGCGCGCGGCGTCGTCACCAGGGTCATCACCGAGCTCGGCGTGCTCGACATCTCCGACGGCGCGTTCGTGCTGGTGGAGACCGCACCCGACATCACCATCGACGAGGTGCGCCGGGCCACCGGCGCACCGGTGGAGGAGTACCACCATGCCTGACCTGCATCTCGGTACCTGGGTGAAGTCCAGCGGCAACGAAAGCGTCGAGATCATGGCGGCCGCCGGGTTCGACTTCGTCGTGATCGACCTGGAGCACGCGTTTCCGACGGTCTACCCGCACATCGTCACGGCCGCCGGGCGGGGCGTCGCCCCGCTGGTGCGCGTGCCCGACCACGGCGCGTCGATGATCCAGCGGGTGCTCGACGCCGGTGCCGCCGGAGTGCTGGTGCCGCACGTCGACGACGCCGCACAGGCCGCTGCCGTCGCGGCCGCTGTCCGGTTCCCGCCACACGGCACCCGCGGGTCCGGTGGCACCAGCCGGGCCGCGCAATGGGGGCTGCTCGATCGGGCCGAGTACCAGCGGTTCGGGAACAGCGAGGCACTGTGCATCGCGCAGTTGGAGAGTCGCACGGCGATGGCCAACGCAGCGGAGATCCTCGCGGTGCCGGGGGTCTCCGCCGGGTTCGTCGGGGCCGCAGATCTCGCGCTCGACACCGGCCTGTCGGCGAATGACCCGGAGCTGCAGGGGATGGTCGACGCCGCGCTCGCCGCTTCTCAGGCCGCCGGGAAGCCGATCGGGTGGGCCGTCGGGTCCAACCCCGCCGCTGCCCGTAAGGCGTTCGAGCGCGGGTTCGACTTCGTCGTCATGGGGAACGACCTGTCGATGTTGGCCGAGACCGCGCATTCGTTGGTGGCTGACGTGGGCTGATCGGCCTACCGTTCACGTCGTCGACCCCACCCGGTCGCGCTGCGGAAGCGCGTGCGTCGTCTCGTCGGATGAAGGTGCCGGACATGCGCTTGCGAGTCCTCATCACCGCCGTGTTGGCCGCCGTCACGCTCGGCGGGTGCGCGGCCGCCCCCGCGGCAGCTCCCACAGTTGCGGCGAAGAGCGAGCAGGCGATCCTCGTCGTCGGCCACCGCGGCGCGTCGGCCTACCGCCCCGAGCACACGCTCGCCTCCTACGAGCTGGCCGCGCAGATGGGGGCCGACTACATCGAGCCCGACCTCGTGATCACCTCCGACGGTGTGCTGGTCACCCGCCACGAGCCCGAGATCAGCGGCACGACCGACGTCGCCGCGCACCCCGAGTTCGCCGCCCGCAAAGCCACCAAGACGATCGACGGCACCCCGCTCACGGGCTGGTTCACCGAGGACTTCACCCTCGCCGAGCTCAAGACGCTGCGGGCGAAGGAGCGGATCCCCGCCGTCCGCAAGGAGAACACCGCCTTCGACGGCCAGTTCGAGATCGCGACGTTCGCCGAGGTGCTCGACCTGCGCGCCCGCCTGTCGACGGAGTTGCACCGCGAGATCGGCATCTACCCCGAGACCAAGCATCCCAGCTACTTCGCGTCGATCGGCAAGCCGCTCGAGCCGAAGCTCGTCGACGCGCTGAGCAAGGCGGGCCTGAACCGCAAGGACGCACCCGTGTTCGTCCAGTCCTTCGAGACGGGCAACCTGCGCGCCCTGCACGACCAGCTGGCCGTACCGCTGGTGCAGCTGCTCAGCGCTGAGGGCTCCCCGCCCGGGGACACGCGCACCTACGCCGACCTGATCACCCCGGCCGGCCTCGCCGACATCGCCACGTACGCCGCTGCGATCGCGCCGGAGAAGAACCAGGTGATCGCCCGGGATGCGGCCGGCAACCTCGGGCAGCCGACCTCGCTGGTGGCCGACGCGCACGCCGCCGGGCTCACGGTCACGCCCTACACGTTCCGGCCGGAGAACCAGTTCCTGCCCACCGACCTCCGCTCTGGTGCCTCGCCCAGCGACCGCGGCAACCTCGCGGCCGAGTACGCGGCGTTCTTCGCAGCGGGCGTCGACGGGGTGTTCGCCGACGCCCCGGACACGGCGGTCGCGGCGCGCAACGCGCGGTGACCCGTCGTCACGCACCCACCGGGTGCGGTTCCGTGCCCGGCGCGACGCTGACCCAAGTCGGGTACTTGGCCGCGCGCCCGTCGCCCGACGAGCGGCCTCGGATCCGCCGGCCGACCCACGGGAGCACGTGCTCGCGGTAGTAGCGCAGCTGCGCGCCGGGCCGCTGGTCGAAGTTCGGGGGCGCCGCGGATCCGGCCGCGGGCGCGGCGCCCAGTGCGGCGAGCACGAGCTCGGCGACCCGGCGATGGCCGGGCTCGGCGAGGTGCAGCCGGTCGGTCGACCAGTACCCGGGCCTGCGGATCTCGATGTCCTTGAAGACATCCACGAAGTCCAGGTCGTAGCGCTCCGCCAGGCGGGCGACCGCCACGGTGAACGCGGCGGCCCGCTCGTGCACGACCCGGCCCAGCGGGAGCCCGTGCGACGGATCCGCGCCGCTGATCAGCACCAACCGCACCCCGCTCATGGCGCACCGCAGCACCGCGCGTTCGGTGATGACCGCGAGCCGTCCGATGTCGACGCCGGGCCGGAGCAGGTCGTTGCCGCCGCCGTTGAGGGTGATCAGCGTCGGCGCGGGATCGAGGGCGAGCGCGGTGTCCAGCTGCTCGGTCACCACCGGTGTGAGGAGCCGCCCCCGCACCGCCAGGTTCACGTAGTCGATCGGCTCGCCCTGGTGCAAAGCCAACCCGGCCGCAACCAGATCCGCCCAGCCGCGCGGGCCGGCGCCCGCCGGCTCGTCCCCGACGCCTTCGGTGAAGCTGTCCCCGATCGCCGCGTACCGCACCGCGCCCTCCCTCTCCTGCTGGCCACTCCTTTCTTACGCCTGCGTCGGAGGTCGGTCGGCAGCCGGGTGCGGCTGTACCGGCCTGAGGTTCGGCCGCACCGAGGCGTTGCGCGTCGCGTAGGTGGAGAGCCGCGCGACCAGCGTGGTAATTCTGGCGAACGGCACACCACGGTAGTTCGATCATGTCGGAACAACCGTCGTGTGCCGTTCGAGCGTGTTATCACAGCTTCCCGGACCAGCCCGGCAAACCGAGCCTCTCACTGGTCGACCTGCAGGTCGGCTTCGAGCCGGGCGGGAGTGGGCTGAGCCGGGGGGTAGCTCAGCCCACCCCGCTCAGCAGCGCCAGCAGGTGGCGCGGGTTGGTGTCCCGGATGGCCGTGACCAGCGCGGGATCGACGGAGTCGAGGTAGGCGAGTGGGTGGCCGGGCATGAACGGGTGGTCGGTGCCCATGACGATCCGGTCGGCGCCGACGAGCTCCACGAGCGCCCGTAGGGGCACGGCGTCGAACACCAGCGCGTCGAACCACATCCGCCGGGCGTAGACCGCCGGCGGCTCCGGCATGAGCTCCTGCAGTGCGGGCGTCGCAGCGCGCAGGAACTCCAGCCGGGGCAGGCTGCTCAGCACCGATCCGCCGCCGTGGCTGGCCAGGATCCGCAGCTCCGGGTGGCGGGCGCACGTACCCGAGGCGATCAGCCCGGCCACTGCCTGCCCGATGCTGGCGGGGAAGACGACACCGTTGGCGGCCAACGGATGCGGGTACGGCGTCGGCGTACCGACGGCGTGCAGGAACAGCAGCAGGCCGCGGGCGGCCAGCTCGCCGAGGAAGCCGTCCCACACGGGGTCGTGCCACGGTCCCGGTGGCGGCAGGCTCGGCACCTCGACGCCGAGCAGCCCCTGCGCCTGCACGTCGGCCAGGAGGGCTGTCGCCGCGTCCGCGTCGCCGACAGGCACCACGCCGAGGCCGGTGAAGAAGCCGTCGTGGTCGGCGACCTCCTCGGCCAACCACGCGTTGAACGCGCGCGCGTAGTCGAGTGCCGCACGAGCAGGCGCCCACGGCGCGAACAGCTCCGGCATCGCGGAGAGCAGCTGCCCGGTGATCCCGGCCGCCGTGGCCTCGGCGCGGCGCGCGTCGAGGTCCCAGGCGACCCGGCGCACCCTGCGGAACTGCCGCCCGGCCACGGTCACCGCACCGGTCCCGGGATCCAGCCGCGCCCATCGCGGATCGTCGAATCGGTCGAGGAACGGGGTGGTCGGCGGCACGACATGGGTGTGCAGGTCGATCACGGCAGCCAGCCGATCCGGGTGAGTGCAGCGCCCGACACCTCGACACCGTCGCGGCGCTGCGCGGCAGCGAGTTCCTGGCGGGCGCGTCCTGGCACGTGCGGCAGGGTCGCGGCCAATGCAGCGACGCCCCCGGCGACGGCATCCGCCGTGCCGACGGTGCCGGGGCAGATCGCGATGAACAGGTGCGCGCAGTTGTTCGGTGCCGACGTGGTGAGGCGGGCGACGCCCGATCCGATCGCGCCGCCGGTCAGCACACCCGTCAGCACCTCGATGAGCACCGCGAGGGCGAAGCCCTTGCTGCCGCCGACCGGGACCATCGAACCCGCCAATGCGGCCTGCAGGTCCTGCGTCGGCGCGCCCTGCGCGTCGAGCGACCACCCCGGCGGCACCTCGCCGGTGGTGCGGATCTTTGCCATCGACCCCACCGACAGCGCGAGATCGGCGGCGATCACCCGCCCCTCCCCGTCGACGGCGGCGATCGAGAGCGGGTTGTTGCCCACCACCGGCGCAGCCGAGCCGGGGGCGGCCATCAACGGGGCGCTGTTGGAGAGCGCGATGCCGACGAAGCCTTGCTCGGCGAGCCGGCTCGTCCACGTGCTCGCCGCCCCGAAGTGGTGCGCGCTGCGCACGCCGACGGCCGCGATCCCGTGCAGGATGGCCCGTTCGGCGACGAGCCGAACAGCC
>Ga0307513_10006230_pt1 | contig 15626 bp, 18 predicted proteins | sample 15_EM_MG_FD_202174 | JGI IMG/M metagenome (GOLD analysis project Ga0307513, IMG submission 202174) | Populus trichocarpa ectomycorrhiza microbial communities from riparian zone in the Pacific Northwest, United States - 15_EM | ecosystem: Host-associated > Plants > Roots > Unclassified | place... | reverse complement strand
GGCAGCAGAAATTTGCGCCGCGTTACTGCGGATGACGTTCCGAGTCAAACAGAGATATTACTATAATTCCCATTTATTCTCGTTCAAAGCGAACCAGGGTTATTTTTGGCGCTCGAAAACGCCCAGTCATAGCCCATTATAAATGCTGCCATTAACGATTAAACTAGGACTTTATATCTTAATCATCACCTCCAGAACCACTTCACCGCCCTTCCTCCCAAAAGCCAAATGCTTATCGAAAAATCACCTCGCACTAATAATAAAACAACAACTTGAGAAATCGAAGGTCGTGATAATTTAACCGTCTCGACTGGGCATTCTGCCGCTCGAGATTAAAAAAAGGGGGAGAATGTGGTCGTTCAGGGATGATCTTTTAAGTTGGATTACGATGAGTAAAAGTCTCTCACAAAATTATGCAAACGGCAGTATAGCTGGGTGTATAGAACATGCACATTAGAGGCGCAATAGAACACAAAAAGACAATATTTACAATAAATTGAGTGGGGCAATGATTTCTAGTCAGGGAATTTCGTGCATATACAGTCGGTCAGCAGCACTGAGCCGCCGGTAATCATGTTGAGGTTCGCTGGTGGTGGTGGTGGTGGTGGGACGTGGGACTCGGGGTGCGGCAGCAGTACAGAACGATTCAGAGCACGTGATTTAAAATCGCGTCGGCCATATGCGCTGTCAATTTCAACTCCTGGGAAACTGGAGAAGAACTTGTGCCGACTCTATCCCAAAATGGACGGTAAGGGCCTCTTTCCTTCGTACACGCAGCGCTGAGGCTGCGTTTTGCCCGCGAAGCGTGTACCACTCAATAGTCATCCACCCTGCATTTCAGAAAAATTACCCATGCCATAAGCATAAGTTCTTGCTCTGAATCTCTTATCTGAAATTTGCGGATCTGTGCGCTTGGCGATGGCCGATTTCTGGCCGAAATTTGGGAATTTGCCCAGACAGGGTCCATCTCAAGAACCGAACAGAATTTCTCTGATCGTTGAGACAATGTTGAGAACTTATTAATGTTGTAATATTTGACAGTGAAAATGACAGGAAATGACAGCAGAGGTATGTATAAAACGACAACTAAATTACGCAGGTAATCCCATCTCAAAAAAACCCCAGTCTACTACACCTTATCTCAGTCTAACATGAGATTCGCTTCTACCGTCATGACTGTCATCATTGCGCTTCCACTCGTGGCTGGGGCTTGCGGGGGTACTGCTACTTGCTGCCTGTCCTCCGTTGCCACCGTCACACCACTCAGTGAACTGATGGGATGTAAGACTACACCCAACAATATGACTTTTCATGACCAGCACTAACAGTTACCCGACCCCTGCAGTCGGATGTTTCGAGGTCTTGGACACCCTTAACCCGGATGAATGTGTCAAGGAGGGCCGAGCGGCTTTGTGCTGCGTGTACCCTGTACGTGTTTTGTACCCCTTTCTTCAGAAAGCTAACCGTTAAGATATCCAGGGCGATATCTCGTACGGGTGTGAAGTATGGGCTTAAACCGTGCTTCCAAGGAGTAGTATTGAATCTGTAATTAAGTTTACAATATTATATACGTGCCCAATCCAGTCTGATGTCCTCGCAACATACTTGAGTCAAGGCACGAAGGGAATTGAGATAACACAGATGAAGACTTGATAATGAACGAAGCAGTGGTGCGACGGATCCTATTGCAAAACTTCTTCTGAAGGAAGAGTGACAGCGTTGCCGGTTCTGCGCATTACGTGACTTGGCTGATGTGGACCAGTGCTGCGCATGGCACGAACGAGTCCCCTTTAAGTAATGTAGATTTCAATAATTTATCTATTTTAGCACCGAGCGTTTGTGTTAGGCTCGATGATTTCGGGCGGTACAAAGAAAAAGAGAGAAAGTCATAGAGAAAAAAGAAACTACCAAGTCGGAATTGGGGCCCATTGGGTTGAGGCTGCACGTTCAATTCGCCGCAGTTGGGTTGCATTTGCCGTTGGGTCTCCCTCGCCGTTGGTGAATTTGATTTGCCACGAATTCGCTACATGTCGTCGATTGTCCATAGGCAGTACCGTTTCGTTGATGAGTGGTACATATAATCGATTACGTGTACCACCTAATCAATAACACGAGTGGTACGCGTTATCGATTGGGTGCGGTGATGCGCTCACGCTGCACTGGCCGTGCCTAAACAAAACAAAATATTGGCGCTGGCAGGTGTGTGAGGGTCGCTCTGAGGTGCGGTCGGTTCTAAGAAGGAGTGAGGTGGTGGCGCCGAGGTGCGCAGTTCGAAAGGAAACGAAACGCGAGTGTGCGGAGTGCGAGCGAGGTGCGAAAATGAAGGGGAAACGAAATCTGATTGTGTATCGTCGGAAATGGTGTAGTGTACATGCATATATGTAAGATAAAACATAAAAACCTAATAACCTTAACGGACGACGCTGGTCCATCGTCGTGTGCCTGATAGACAGTTTTCGATATCTCAGTTGGTCTTAGTGATATCGTGGGTTGACAGACATGCGATGATGTACCAGAATTGGGCGTTAAGGTTATTAGGAAGGTAAAACAAACGAGAGAACAAACGAAAAGAAAAGGGGAAAAAAAAAAGTACGAAAGAAAAATCGAGAACAAATACATAATTCAAAAAAAGAGAGAACAAAAGGAAAGGAATAAAATCATGACGGTCGTAAAAGTGCCTTCCTCGCCTCCTCAGTCGCCTTGCGTGCACTCCTGAAGCCCTCGCATCGACACTACCCACCTCACCAGTCGACGCACTGGAGGTCATCATATCGCCCTCGCCTTCCATGCCAATGCTGTTCGCATTTGGCGGGGTGACGGAGGTCGAAGACGATGTCGATGGAGTCCCTCTTCGAGTATTGTTCGCAGCAGCCACGGCCCTCAACAACCCCGCTACTCCCTCGCCTCTTCACCTTCGACGAAGACGGCGAAGGTTCACTGTCAGTTGAGTGTGGCCCCTTGGAACTTGAACTAGACCCAGAGTTAGGCGGCATATTCAAGGGATGCGAACTCGACGATGACGCAGCTGCAACAGCTGCAGCTTTTGCCGACGCCGCCTTATCCACCCTCTTCAAAAATGGACTGGGCAAATTCTCCTCCGCAAAATCGTACTCCGGCAAAGGATAACTCCTGGGTACTGGAATCGGTAGCGATCTGGCAGCAGTGACAGCCGCAGCGAGGTTGGAGCTACTGCCCGATGGTCGTAAATGAGGATGAGGGAGTGACTATGCCGATTGGATGTGGAGGCGCCGTTGCCGTTGATATTGAGCCCAGCAGGATCCGAAGTGGATAAAGGTAACGTCGACTGCGTGATGCACGATGGGAAGAATGTATCGAGGGTCGACGAATCCTCGTCGGAGGAGGTGCCGCTGCAACAGCTTGCTGCTTTCGTGTGTTGGCCGCACTCGTACCCGACGAGGAGGTAGAGGTTTCCGATGATGCGTCGTCCTTGTCCTTCTCCTTCGCTTTCTCCCTCTCTTTCCTCGAGCTCGGGCTGGGCGGTGGGCTAGCAGCCCCGTCCTCACGTCGTTCTCGATCCTCGTTCTCGCCGCTATCGACCTCCTCAAAGTCGAAGATCTTGCAGAATTTAGCCCAACCTTCGGAGGACGGTTGAACAAATTGACGAGTTCGGCGGGTGAGGGTGTGGCGAGTATTTCGCTCGTTGAGGTGAGAACGGCGCCCTTCATGGCGGAGGCCATATAATCCAACTGAATGGGGCGCGAAATGGGGGTTTCCATCGAAGCGATATGATACGTGGAAGGGGTGGGTTGAGATGTGGGTTGAGATTCAAATTTTGCCTCCGTTGGTGTTGAGGCCTACAGGACAATTTAAAATGTAAGGGTAAAGCCGAAAAAAATTGAATGAGATGACGTGACGAACCTTTCACCGTTGTCGTGTCGCAGCTTGCTGCTGCACCTTCTTCGCGCTCTCCTCCAACTCCCTCTTCACCTCCTCCCCTCCACCTTCAACTCGTTCTCCCTCGCGAGGACTCACTGGATCCGTTCATCGACCTCCTTCTCGCGTTTGACACATGCAGCATCCACCTCCGCTTCGCGGTTGCGTACAGCCTCCACGATCTCCTCCTCACGCTTCGCGATGACAACAGCGACAGTGATCTCTTCATCACCAAGACGCGTAGCTCCTCCTCCCGTCGCGCGACAGCCTGCCCAACGGCGACCCCCACATCATGTCTTGACAATTGATGATGTTGTTGGAGGGACGTAATCTCTTGGACCTTCTGGTTGAGGAGCGACGTTAGCCGTTGCTCGTTCGGGAGAAGGGTCTATTGCCGCGCAAGAATTTCGCGTTCTTTGGCGGTTACAGTGGCGCGATGTGCCTTGACGACAGAGAACCTGCGAGCGAGAAAGTTGGGTTAAAACGGAGATCCGATAGTTAGACGATTTATTTGGACTTGCATTTTCTGAGCGTCGGCGAGTCGGTTGAACAGCTCCAGCCATTCGTGTTGGAGGAGTTGAGCAGCGGATGGGCGCATGGCGGGCTAGATGCAGAGTGGGTAATGCGTAAACTCACGTTGAGGTTCAGCATGGATTTGATGCCAGAAGTAAGGGCTTGGGAGTATAACCCTGTCAAAACTCTCAACGAAAAAGGAAGAGTCGCTCGCTGTGGGGTAGAATCTCCAGCAGGACTAAACGGAAACTAGTCGAAAATGGATAGATTGGTCCCAAATTGGTACAAACGATGCTTGTAAGGAACGCAGTGGCCGAAAAGATAGGTGATCGCAAAATGAAAGAAAGGGCGGCAACAAGGGAGACGGCTAGACTCCAATGTTAGAACCCAATATAATAGATCTAAATGATAGTTGAGTTATCAATGGATGATGCGAGGACTGGAAGAACGTACCAGCTCGTTAATGCCCTCCCGCCCAATTTCCTCCCTTCCTAATTGAAACCCTTGAGAAGAACGCATTTGCTGCTCGCCGCGGGGCAGAATACCAGTAAGAATGGTCTGAAAAATGGATATAAACCCGATATTCATCAGTAACTCAAAGGAGATAACGAGCCGACATGGATGCACTTTCTTAGTCTCCTCACTTCAAAATCATGGAGGCCACATCTTGGACGTAAGGGTTGCCCATCGCAGGGCCTAAAGATCATGACGAGATGTGGGAGAAATGGCTAAAGTGGTTGTTAGTTGCGAGAGAGGGCGTGAGAGCTGGAGGGTGATACATACCTGCTGTGTCTCGTCACTTTCAACACCAAAAAGGTTGGAAAGCTCCAAGGAAACATATCGCCACACTCCGGGGTCGTAGTGCACAGGGAAAAGAGGCTGAAAATGAGTGTTAACTTGGTGTTAAGTAGCGAATATGAGAATGGGACGAACCAGGGTCATCGACGCGCTTTCGCGCGTCTCCTCCCTCCCAAATAACCCAAGTGAGTCACAACTTTACGTTGGATGATGAAATCTTCATCCTGAACGTGGGGGCTGCTCGCCGCAGGGCCGAAATAACGTTATAGTGGGGCTGAAAATTTTCTAAAAAGTTGATATTGGATACTATGAGAGAGTATGGGTATGATAATAGGACGAACCCGGGTTGTCGACACGCTTTCGCGTGTCTCCTCATGCCCAAATACCCCAAACGAGCCACAATTCTCATTGCATAACACCCATAACACCATATTCATCTTGAACATGAGTACTTCTCGCGATAATGGGCCTGAAAATCTCTAAAAGGTTGAAATTGGATACGAGGGAGTGTTGGAAATGGGGCGGGTACATACCTGCTCGTCGACGTTTTATCGCACATCTCCTCGCCTTCTAACACAACAGAAACACCCATAGGCCTGTGATCTTCAAAGAAACGCTGATGCCGCTCGCCACAGGGCCGAAATCTCCAAGAATATTAAGTTGACATTGAACACCAGAGACGTTACAGGGAAGCTTACTGGATATCAAAGTGGTTGTTCATCCCCAGAGTTTCGTTGTAGGGCCTAATGTTCAGATGAATGACTTGACAAAGACAGATTACACCTGAGGTCAACCCAAAGTTTATGTAAGCCTTCTCACCATCAGTTCTTCATTTCCCACCGCTCCTGTCAAGCGTTCACGTCGAACTGTTGAACTTCCATCTGTTTCGCGCAGAAGAGCGCCAATGCTCGAAACCATGCATATGCCGCGGGCCTTACGTTCTCTATCGAACCTGTCACCGCTTCTGTCGTCACCTACCCGATGCCTTCATTAGTGAATCTTTTTGAGCAAGTGTGATGATAGCAAGGTCGTGTTGGGGGATCCCAATAGGATGTCCATGACAACACTTTCATGTAATGTACCCTGATCTGGCTTTATCGTCTTTTCTGTATCTGGTCATTTTTCGCATAAAATATCAATGTTTTCTTCAAGGTGCGAGCTCCCAACCGTTCCCAATAACCCTCTCGCTAATCTGACATGCCTTCACTTTTTATGTCCCCCAGTCTCGAGTCTCGATATCCCGAGCTGCGACAGTGGCAGATAAGGTGTAATAATTTGACGACATTTGACCTCGAAGCCGCCAACGGTTTGTGTGAGATTGAATAGTGAGTCCTCCCGTCCCGCATCACTTATCCCTTCATTTTTCACTGTAAAACTCCCCCAGTCCGGTCTTTCAAGACGGTGTACTCCTTCCACCACACATGCTATGGGGCTTCTCCCTCAATCACGACTTTCCGGCTCTTCGCTGCTTCCACAACGAGGAAGCGAAGATTTACACCGTGAAGAGCAATACCGCCGTTTGCGCCAACCTCACCTTCGTCACCTGCAAGGCGACAAAAAAGCGACAAAAAAATCTGAGCAGTGCAGCTACCGAGGTATGTCCTTTTCCTATCTCCCTATCTCTAGTCTTCTGATTATTTGGTTTAGTCTGCGTTAATAGAATTGTCGGAGGAACTGTTAGAACGAAGCAGTACGACAACAATGTGCTGGGAAATGGTAAGCCTACCTCTCAACTTCTTCTCTTATTGCTTAGCTTGTTCACAGGTCCTCGGGAGGGCACTGGAAAATTGGCGAACTGTGCTCTCGCTCCTACCACTACTGCCCAGGAAGCGGAGGATTATGAACTCGGTATGCAATTCGGATTTATCATTGGTTATAATTTACAAATTCTCTTGCCTGCAGCCTTCCAACTTTCAATCGAAGGACTCAAGAATGACTGCTTTGGCACCTCGAAGATTCACCTGCACCCGATGGACCCCGTGGTGAAACACAGCTCCGGAAGTAAACCCCATTGCAAGCCTGGTCGCCTTCGCGTCCTTTGTAAGTCCTTGGTGGTATTTTATATTGGTCTTTCTGACGTAATGAAAAATCGCTTGTTTGATTTCGGGTTGGAAGTTTGGTGATTCTGGATTTAACCAATCATCTATGTTATATTGGGGTAGGTTTCGTACATCGACACCATGTTGTCGGCTGAATTTCCGATAGAGTGTAACGTTATCCGTTGGAAGGAGGTGGTATCGATAATTTGCCGTCAGTAGATTTCTAGTTTGCATTCCTCGGTAGGATCGTGCCTGTATCATATCACGGTTCCTCGCCTGAATGCTTGTAATACTAAGATGGACACAAGTTAGTCTTGAAGGCGAAGCTATGAAAGGTATCCATGATCACACCTAGACCCGCTCTCCAACTGCTCCAAAGCAACTTCATACACATGTTGGTGAAGCGGAACGTGAGGGAGGCGCTTCAGGGTGGCAGACTGGCAGTTGCTATTATGGGAGAAGCACCCAATGATGCGCGAAATTTCTCCGGTGTTCACTTGTTCGACAATTTCGACATGCGCAAGGCAGCCCGTGAAATCAAATGGGACTTGACGAAGTTCCCAATTCTTTGAAGATGCAGACGGGCAAAAATCCCCATGGGTTTTGATTAATCAACTGACCATCCAATTGCTCCGATTAGATTAATCTATCCTCCGCGGATCCGTCTCTGTGCATACCTCGCTCAAAGTTGTGTGCATCAAAGAATAGATTGAATGTGTTAATCCACAAGTTCATTCACTGAAAGCCATATCATTAGGTTAATCTAGTGGCAAGTGCGATAACAATTTGTAGTCAAAGACTAGTTTAATCTAATCTAAAGTTTAAACCATCAACCAGGAAACCGTAGATCAAAGTGATACAACAAGTGGTGGAGAATATACTTCCCGGGGTTAAAAAGTAGATTAAACTAGTAATCGTAAAAATATAATCAAGACCAGGGCTGAGTCACTCGTACGAGATGATGTCCGTCATATGGGTCATTGCGGGCATTCTTGTTCAGTGGGCCAGATCCGCATTCTTCAGGGTATGTAGGGTAGTAATGAACAGGAGAGCAGATGGTAGACGCACCAGAGACTCAGAGAGGTTGCAGAGCGGAGTCATGTGTTTTTGACGCCTGGTTGGTAGAATGCGGGTCTGCGTGCGAGTGGCCGCCGTGGTCGCAAGGTGTTGAAGACGAGTACCAACGAGAAGGCGCATTCGCGCTCCACCCCTCACTGACAACTATTGGAGTGGCGTGACGCTGTAGAGTTAGAAGTACCCGGCATCGACTCTGGGGTGTGGTTGGAGAACAAAGAGAAGCAGAGAGTGGCAAACCTTGTCAAGGAAACTGTGGGCCAAGACAATCCGGGAACAATTGGGCGCGTTTGGGCCAGGGCCCGAGGCATTGTTCTCATTCTTGTTCTTTCGTGCGCTCGCCACTCCCACTGTCTTCCACAACCACCACTGTTATGCTAGGTACTTTGACTTTGCTTTCACTGTTCATATTGAATATTGACGTACTACTCAGATCTACCGCCTGACATGCCACCGAGCAACTGATGAGAATTCTAGTTTGCATGGCCACAAGGAGTTGAGTCGACAACCAACTCAAGCGCGCAGCAAGTAGGGACAACGGTGGCGGTGGGTTGGGTGTAAAATGCGAAGGAACTATTCTCTTCATCTCTAGGGTAACCTTGAGGCATCAATAACAGGTTGAAATCTACTTCCCTTGTTGTTATGAATGTCCCTGTTCAGTGCTCGCAATTTAGAGTAATCCAGATTAGATTAATCTAAACAAGCCTCTTGATGGTCCTTAGATTAATTTAAGTCGGTACGGTTACGGTCATGCGTCTTGTCCTGAGGAACGATTTTCGAAAGGCTGGGAAGTAAATTCTGGTGAAGCAGCTCATCCGATATGGCAGCTGTTGCAACGACTAGGACAGTCAATCACCGTCAGTTAGTGGTGAAGAGAAGAACCAAGGATGACCTCACTTTTTTTTCGCGGCCTAAACGGCCCCATTGATCAGGTACTTGTCAAGGCCCTCGACATGTTGAAAAAAGACGACGTCTGTATCGTTGTATGCGAAATCATTCGCCTTCGAAAGTGCTAGGGTAAATTGAAGGGAATATTCTTGGTATGTATCCTACCGTCACTCTTTGCAAACGGGGTGAAATAGTAGTCGCCATAGGTGCTATGAGCGCGACATCGTTTGGGCTTCGGAATCGTCGACCGTCCGGTTGCTTGGGGGCAGTTTCTGAGAGTCGAAAGTACAGGGAGGCATTGTCGTTGTAGTTACTCATTCATCGTTCATCATTCGCGTGTTGCTTTCCGTTTCGGAATCGTGTCGAGAGTCCCACATTCGTCCTGGTCTGGAGAACGGTGAAGAAGGATGCAGAGCAAACGACGTGGTGGAACTGCGGCGAAGAGAGCAAGAGTCAGCGGAAGCAACAGCAGTGGGAAAACGACAGAAACTAGTCCCAGAGAACCAACCTATGTTCATTTGTCGGGTCGCACAGCCACTGTCAATGAGTCATTTCGACACTTGAAGGGGGGTTTCGGACAGGGAGAAGAGGATACCATGGTCATGAAGAGGACGGTAGTGACCAGCGACCTGGTTAATCGAGAGATTGGTTATTTGGTGTCAGAAGAGGGGGTCCAGGAAGGTGACGTCTTCCACGATTTCGGACATGAACACGTGGATGTACTGGTCACCTTTGTTGTACGGGCGCGTAATGAATTTCTCTTTGTGAATATATCGTGTCTGTAAAATCGCCGTTTGGAGGGGAGCTAGCTGCGTGTCCAAGATAAGAAAAAAGTGAACCTCGAAATATCAACAAAGAACAAATACCAGATATTCGTCCCGTAAGATAGAGACGAAGATGGAGAAAGTTGAACAGCAGGAGGAGCCGCAGACCGTGGAACTGCCAATACTGCTGTCGCCCCGATCTGACGAGCTCCGCCATTCGAATCCTTCTACGTGGGATACAGCACCATCGCTAAGCACCCCTCCACCTCACCATTGGACTTCCTCGGCCCCGCACCAACAAATATACCGACAAGGTGCGTTGAATTCACAAGTCCGAGTCCGTGTTCTCGTCTGAGGGGGAAAGCGCGGAGTTGCTCAAGTCATCGCTTGGTTTATGGCGGCAATACTGTATTGATCGTTCAGTCGAAAGAAAGGGGGCAGTTGTGTGGGTGGATGCCGCCATCGTCGCATCGGCGATCAGCCCATGTTCATTCTCATCTGCCGCCAGTTAACCTGGAACCTTCAGCAAGTTAATGAGTTGCGGGCTGAGTCACCCATCGACGACATACCTTGGATCATCTGTTCTCTTGCTAACGTCTCCCTAATCGCCGGTCTCATTCATCGTTGATTTGAAGACGCAACATTCGTCGGTCAGTAGCCATGCTTGTGTATTGAATGCTTGTAAATCTTGAGTTCGAACGTGCGCATTACGAATTAGAGGGACTCGAAGCGACGAATGCGAGATAGGATGGTGGTACGTACTGATCACATAGGTTATTCATCACCCTCATCTTTCCTAGAGACCATCGGCGTTGTCGTTTCCTCGATGAACAGGAGATGTACGTCGTTTCATGTGATGCACCATAATGGGACTGAGGCCGTCAACCGTTAGCCGTCGTCGTTGCCAAGGGAAGTGGGGACATGCCTCGATTGCGCCGGCGATCATGAACCTGTTTTATCACCCCATCCTCATATGGAACGGCTCCTTAGCATCGTCGTCTCGGTGACCATCCCTCCTCGTTCGTACTCTCGCTTCCAGTGTTTACCATCAGCTAAGGCGAACCTGCAGCAAATTAATGGGTTGGAACCAATTCCTAGATCAAGGACGTACCTTAAGTGCTAAGTAAACTATCGCTAATACCTTGCGTCTTTCTAACATCTCTGTACGCAACATTCTGTCTTGTTGACTTGAAGGTATAATGTTTAGTCGTAATATAGTTCTTGAGGATGATCCTGTACGATTACGAATTAGCCATCTCAACACGATGAATGTGAGCTCAAAGGGAGGTACATACTCCTATTCTTCATATTGGGTTATCCTTCACCCTCACCCTTCGTGGAGACCATCAATGATGCGTTGCCGACATCAATATTCAGGTGTGCAAGATATAGAACTGCGCGTCAGGAAGGAGAAGAAGTTTGATCCCAATGAAGATATGGATACGACAACGGGGAGAGTTGGTTGGGACGCTGCGCATGTACACATGCAAATACCCGGCTCTATCTCTCTCGGTGGTGTCCATGTCGCCTTTTTGCATATCGGTCCTCCCGAATTCGAGAACAAAAGCGGAGCCTTGGCCGAGCAGGAGGTGCTTTAGCCGGTGCGAGAAAGACCGGCGAGGAGGGCGGTACAAGTGCTGGACCCGCCAATGCTCGGTCAGGTAGCGTCCTGTTGGTGGTGGTAAAAATCGGAATTAGATTCGGCGGATTGGGCAAGCGGGGCAAATGAGACAGGGGCGGTCAGATATGTCAGGTTAGTTCCAAATGACAACAAAAGCAGGTGGCGTATTCTAGCTTTTAACCGCTCATAGATATGAAGGCACATAGTAGGTGGCAATACCGACTGCGAGCGTGAAAGACCCGGAGCCAACGTAAAGAGGGACAAGCTTGGAGGGCCGACGTAGTACTTTGGTGCGCCGAACACAAGGAGTTAGGGGCCAACATGATTTGAAGCGCCTTCACTGCTCCAAACGAGTTTGTGAGAGGAAAAGAGGGGTAGGGAGCACTGATCATGTTTCTCTCGAGTCAGTGTCCATGCTTAACGTCGTCGGGGGTTAGGGAATACACACCAGATATTTTCCCTCTGCATAATCCTGACTTTTTATGCTCGTCTCTTCATATTCCCGCACTTATATGGCCCTTATCAACAAAATGTGGAGCTACCATCCTTCGACTGAGAGGAGAGGTACTGGTTGTCGAGAGTTGGGAACAACACGCGGGGCGCGAGAATTCACTGTGCCAGATGAGGACGACGGATATCGAATGACCATTCGTACTTGCCCAACATGTATATGGAGTTTGAGAGCGCGGTGGATGATGGTAAGAAAGAAAAGTTGGCGGCGAAATTTTGATCATGTGATGTTGCCACTGCCATCATGTTGGGATTGATTGTGCCAACAGCGAGCGTACAACTTTGGTACAACTGCGAAGTGACGCACCAAATGGTAAATCGGTTGAGTACATTCAAGAAACGACGCAGTATGCGTTACCCCCGGAGCCCCCGCCGTCGTTGGATGGGATGTCTGAGGCCGGATCAAGGGTGTAGATGTAGGCGAAGGAATCCATTTGGTTGGATGATGGTGGTGGTGATTTTCGGTGTTGTAGAACGCGTCTGGGTTTGAGTTCTGGATAAGAGCACCGGCCAAAACCCTGCTGCTTATATTTCTCTTCGTCCTTCCCTTGATTACCAGATGAAGTGGTGAACATCCTATCCATGATCATCTGCTCAACTCTTGACAATAAAGAGGCTCTCACCTCAAACTCCTATGTTGACGTCTAACGTCCACATGCCTTGGCTCATTGTCAACGGCGAATATATTTGATCTAGTACCAAATATCTGCCCCACACAATAACTCGACCTGTGGTAATCGTTTGCGCCAAAATTTCTATTTTACACATGAGCAAACTCAGAGATTTTCCTAAAGAGCTCGGTGCTCGGCGTACAAGATTCTTATCAACAAAGAACGAGAACAATAAGAAGGATGAATATGGCGAGAAAAATAACGAAAAAACAATAAACCTTGGCCTCGGAGACGGAACCAAGGCCACCCATTCCAGACTTCAAGTTGGCTATAGCTACTGGGGTAGTGTAGTAGGGAATCGCACGACCGCTCAATATTCACTACGAAGTGTCGTCGGTCTCCCTGGCCACAAATTCCTTCACCATATTTCTTCTCTTCGAGTTGTTCCTATTCCATTAACATTGCAAAGGTGACTGCCTACCTCACCAACGCCTTGTTTCGGGAACCTGACTGGGTGGCTACATATACCTATAAACATTTTTTGTATATCTGCCTTCTGAAAAATCCCGCCGCTTATGTACGGCTGCTAATATGGCAAGGGTCAACCAGTGATGAGCGTAGGCCGTTGTCTTATCTTATCACGGCTCCAGGAGCCGGAGATCAACGCTTGACCAGCGCTCATCGTGCTTTGCACACATCGAACATGATTAAAGACATAACTAATATCACTACATTTCTCGCCATGAGCATTGAAGGTATGACTGTTGAGCGGCGCGGCCAACGCCACACGCCAATAATTTTCGCGATACGATATACTCTATGAAGGTCAAGATAAGTAATACATTGCAGCATAAGTAATTGAATTAAAGCAAACACAAGTTTCGTCTTTTTCGCCTTCCCAATATATTCACAGGTGACAACGGTCGTCTCTGACGCGGACGATCCGCGATCATAATCTTAGCATTCGCAGATATGTATTGATCTCCCATTATCTCCCCCCAAAATACTAGGAATCGGATATGCAGCTGGTTATGAGTTCCTTTGGAGGGCACATAGATACCGATTTCCTGACAGGTTTCGGAACGATCTAACGAAACGTGCAGGACGATGAAGTCTTGAGATATCTTTTTTAGTAATATGGGCATTGGGCAAGAAGATGTAACTTCCAAGACTCTTCGGGATCCTTCGGGTGCTGAACAATTTCATGTGAGCCATTCTATTAATAAGGGTTGTCCGATTGCAGACGTGGAACGGAGTTGGGTAAACTGAAGAAGGCGAGTCATCAGGCGCTCGCGACATCATGATGGCTGTCAGGATGACCCAAGGATGACCCCTTCTAGACCGGTAACCGTTCGGAATATAATGCGTAGCACACAAAATTGCCAATTCGCCTTGGACTCTCTCGGCTACTGAGCGGGCTTGTCAATATATTTATACACGAGTGTCATTTAAACCCTATCGCTGATCTTTCATATGACTGGATACGATGACTTGGGCACGCACACGCAGCTCAACCATCGGATAAGCCGAGCGCATGAAAGCGCCCTATATTTTCGACCCCAGAATCTCGGGCATACATTACTATCAATGACCCACCTTCCGCCATGGATGCTCAGGCGACGCCCCAAGATCCATTTCTTCCCGAAAGCGACTCGGAAATCCGAATGATCTCTTGGTGCTCAGCTCCCAACACATTTTGGATGGTAACACTAGCCTTCTATCCATATCCGACTACTTACGCGCCTCGCTGCCTAGATCATACGGGAGTTGAACTTTGAACAAAATTAGCGGAAGCGTACCCAAGCGGCCCACCTCAAGTATTCAGGGGATCAGGCGACTTGAGGATCAGGCCACGGGGTTGCAATTTCCAGCCTTTTATGTCCCATGCTAACTTGAGCCCTTCAATTCCTAGCTAATTTTGATGGGACGGAGAATTTGTCAAGGGTTTGTTTCCATATCCACTGTCCATAAAAGGCACAGTGTCGAAATTTTGAGTCATGTTGTCGACGCGGTAAGTATAGATGCACTGTACGTACATAGTTGAATTATTCTGGCTCAAAGATTAGGCTGCATTAAATAAATTTAGTAATTACAGACTGACTCAGCATGGTATCGTGACCCTCGCTTCAAGCCGGGACCCACGTTCCCTTTTTGGACGCGGCCCCGTTCTCATCCGGCAGCAATGAATTACCCGATTATTAATCTTGTTAACAAAGGGGGAGCGTGAGCAGCTTGGCATCCGTAGGGTTCCAGAAAACCACCGTTATAAGTTCGATTCAATGTCAATGGTTCCGCCCTGGTTTTGTCTTCGCCATCAGCGACTTGCCATACCCCGACTCCGCTGTCGTTCAAATACCGATATCTAATTTCCTTGACCTGAGCTCAAAATGAGTGAATCAGAAGAAGGTCGTCCAACTAGTGACTTTGTTAAAAAGTTGTACACGTAAGTCATAATCGTTGCTTCGCCACACTCCACTACCTTCATCTCGAAAAGACATTTCAAACTTGACTTCCGCTAACCATGAAGTTCCCCACAGAATCCTCGAGGACGACTCTGTGAAGCACATCGTATGTTGGGGCCCTGAAGGTGATTCCTTCGTTATCCAGGTACCTTTATCCCAGTTGTGCTTTTCCGGCGCAGTCCTCACCGATCCTAACACTTAGGACACGAATGAATTTTCCAAAACGGTCCTTCCCAAAATGTTCAAACACTCCAATTTCGCAAGCTTCGTACGGCAGCTAAACAAATACAATTTTCACAAGGTGAAAAGCATGGCCGATAAAGCTGGGGAACATGTGAGTATTTACTTCTTTTCCGATCCAACCTTTTCGGTCTTCGGTACGATTAGTTGAGGATTCATAAATCATGGAAAATATCTGACTCTTCGGTGGCAGAGTTGGACATTCCGACACG
>Ga0307513_10006229_pt1 | contig 15629 bp, 18 predicted proteins | sample 15_EM_MG_FD_202174 | JGI IMG/M metagenome (GOLD analysis project Ga0307513, IMG submission 202174) | Populus trichocarpa ectomycorrhiza microbial communities from riparian zone in the Pacific Northwest, United States - 15_EM | ecosystem: Host-associated > Plants > Roots > Unclassified | place... | reverse complement strand
CCAGCCGGTCATCGACTTCTCATACACCGCCATGACCGTGCCACGATGCTTCTGCGTCGACGCCTGCGCCCGAGCCGCCACACCCGACTTCGCCAGCGACGGTGCGACTTTGAGCACTACCGTGTAGTGGCCGGGGAATGTCTCAGACGACCCGCCCCCCTCGAATCTGCGGATCCGGCGCGGAGAACGCCGGCGACACCGACACAGCGATGCTCACCGCGACCGTGACCACGGCCAAGCCGATGGCCGTGACAATTCGTCGCTTGCTCAACACACGTGACATTAGGTGTCCTCCAATCGGGAGAGTGGCAGCATGCCGCTCCCGATCCCTACGGCGTGCGACCCCCTTCCAGGCTGTACCGTGCCCTCCGGAGCCGGCGTTCGTCGCGGCGGCGCACAACGATGCGGAGCACATCCTGGTCATGCCTACTCCTCCGACAGGGGGACGCTGTCGGGATTGTCCACGCTTTGGCAGGCGGCTGAGGCGGCCCGCCATTCAGGGGTGTCGTGCAGATACGGGTCAGGTTGGTAGTTCACCATGCCGTTCGCGTCCGGAGACAATTCCGGGGTGTCCACCCCGTGCTTGCGCATGCATTCGCCCCATGCCCGATGCTGGGCAATGAAGACCGGGTCGGCCTTGACGGGCCAGGCGGCCGGCAGGAAATGCCGGCATTTGTCAAACGCGGGCGTGGACACCGATACCACGCCGTCGCGCGGAGTGCCCAGTCGCAGCGGCTCACCCTCGACCGGGTCCGGTATCTTTTCGCCGTTCTCGTTCATGCAGCGTGTGAACCGCAGCGCCTTGTCATAGTCGCTCACCTTGGCCGGTGCCGGGCTCGAGGCTCCGCCGGGCATGGTCGCCACCGGGGACTGCGCCGTCGCCACCTCGAGACCGTCAGATGATGCGCTGCAGCCGGCCAGCGCGACGGCCAGGACCATCGATCCAACCGCCAGCAGCGAGATCCGCATGTTCATCGAGCTCCATTCCTCGATCCAAATCGAGCGCCTCGACCGGGGAATGCCGCACCGCCAACACGTGACGTTGGGTGTTCTCCAACCGGGGGCGGGTGGCAGCCTGCCGCTCCCGATCCATACGGCGTGCCACCACCGTTCCACGCCGTGCCCGGGCAAGCGAGGGTTCCCTATGTCCTTCACCCCGGCTCGATCGCAGCTGGTGAGAAGCGACAACCTGCACAGCGGGCCGTCGATCCGGGTCCACAGGGCAGTAGCCGGACCAGCGAGGCACAAGAGGCGTGGAACAAGGATAGAACGCAGACAGGGATGGGCTCGCCCTCCTCCGCAACGCCACTGTCGACGGAACCCATCGATGGTCGTCTCGCATCGCCGTGACACCGATGGCATCAAGATCCCGAGCACCAATGAGCGGCGTGAACTCGAGTCGGGGGAAGTGGAAATACTGGAGTGACGGTCAGCGGGTGGGGATGGTTCACGGGTTGAGATTCGTGGTGAGGACGAGGCGGCGATGATCGGGTGACGATGGACGCCGACGCCGAGGTGCTGGTTGTGTCTCGATTGGATTCGGCGGCGTTTGCGGCTCTCTACGACAGTTTCGCCGCGCAGCTGTATTGGTATGCCTACCAGCGGGTCGGCGAGCAGACCGCGGAGGACGTGGTGGCGGATACCTTCCTGGCGGCGTTCCAGCAGCGGGCGTCCTACGACCCGAGCCGTGCTGAGGTCAGGCCCTGGCTGTTCGGGATCCTGACCCGGAAGCTGGCCCGCCACTACCGCACCGAGAGCGCGCGGTATCGAGCGCTGGCCCGTTCGGTGCCGGAGTTCGTCGAGGACGGCCCGGCCGAGCAGGTCGCGGCTCGGGTCAGTGCCGGGGCGGTCAGGGCGCCGTTGGCCGAGGCGCTGCGGCGGTTGTCGGTGGGTGACCGTGACGTGCTGCTGCTGGTGGCGTGGTGCGACTTCAGCTATGTCGAGGTCGCTGAGGCGCTCGATATTCCGTTGGGCACCGTGCGTTCTCGGCTCAACCGGGCTCGGCGCAAGGTCCGTGAGGCGCTTGGCGGTATCGACCCGATGATCGATCAGGAGGACGGGGTATGAGCCGGGATCTGTGGCTCCTGCGGGAGTTCGGTGAAAGTCTGAAGCCGCCGGCGGGGCGGCCGCCGGACGACCTGCGACGCCGAGTGCTGGCCGCGACGACGACCCGGCCGGCCGTTCGCCGGTCGAGGTGGTTTCAGGCGGTCCGGCGATCGTGGCTGACCGCTCCGGCCAGCGCCGCGGCCGCGGTCGTAGCGCTGGCTCTGGGCGTGGTGGGGCTGCCCGATAGCGTCGCACCTCACGACCCGCCGCCCCGGGCAAAGGTCACCCAGGTCCAGACCGCCACCCAGGTACTGCGGCTGGCCGCCGACCACGTCGCTGTCACTGCGCGGTCACCGGGACGGCCTGACCAGTACATCTTCACCGAGTCGGTGGTCATTTCCAGCGCGCCCAATCCGTCTGGCTGGTCGCAGACGAGTCGAGAGCCGACCCTGATTCGAGAGTGGCGTCCAGTGGGCGGCTCTGGCCACGGTTTGACTCAGGAACGGCCGCTGGCCAGCCCTGATGCGCCTTGGCAGAGCGAACCGATCCCGACCTGCCAAGCGGTTCAGGACGCGGCGCATGCCTGTATCTGGGTACTGGGCGCCGGCAAGCCCAGCAAGGGCTTACCCACCAATGCCAGTCTCATGTACGAGTTTCTCTACCGCTCGACTTACGACGACATCTCGGTGGCGGATGCGGCGTCGCTTGGTGCGGACGCTCTGGCGTTCGAACGGGCGGCCCGGGCCCTGTATCTCGCTCAGACTTCACCGGCCGTGCAGGTAGCCGTCTTCACCGCGATGACCCGGATCCCCGGGGTGAGCGTTCGCCTCGGCGCGAGGGATGTGACCGGACGGCGCGGGGTGGCCTTGATGCACCGAGGGCCGATCAGCACGACAGAGCTAGTTTTCGACGCGACCAGCTACAAGTACCTCGGGATGAATCTGAAGACTTCGCCGACCAGCCCCAACGGGCAGGTGGACGGCGCGGGCGACTCCGTTGAAGGGCTGATGGCCCGGCAGGCGATCCGGCGGGTAGCGATTGTCGACCATATCGGCGACCTGCCTTGACCGGCCTTCGCCGACAGACCGCAACCACCCATCCGGTGAGCACTCGGGTGAGCGCGTGAAGGCTCTGTCACGGGGTCGGTGGGTGATCGCGGCTGGGGTCGGTCTGGGATTGGCCGGACTAACGGCGGCGTTGGTGGCGCTGGCGCGGCCATCGGCCGGGGACATTCCGGTCCGGGGGCGTCCGGAGATGACCACCATCACCCGGCAGACGCTGGTCGACGTCACGACCGTTGCCGGCAAGCTGGCCTACGGCCCGGAGCAGCTCATCGAGAGCCGGCTGACCGGGACGGTCACCGGGCTGCCCGCCGTCGGGACCACCCTGGCCAGGGGCGACACGCTCTTCCGCATCGATGACGAGCCGGTGCTGCTGCTGATCGGCAACCTACCCGCGTACCGGGAACTGACGGCCGGTCACGTCGCTGCCACCGCCGGTCCGACTGCCCCCCCGAGCGCTAGCCCGAGCGCCGGTCGAGGCGCCGCGACGAGCGCCGAGGACGGGGCGAGGACGGCGACGCCGGCCACGAAGGGCGCGGATGTCAAGGAGTTCGAGAAGAACCTGAGGGCGCTGGGCTACACCGGGTTCACCGTCGATGAGCAGTACACCCAGCGGACGGCGGCCGCGGCGCGGAAGTGGCAGAAGGATCAGGGTTTGCCGCAGACCGGGGTGGTCGAACTCGGCCGGGTGTTCTATGCGCCCGGCCCGCTGCGGGTGAGCACGCTCAAGACCTCGCTCGGGGCGCTCACACACGGCCCGGTGCTCGGCTGCACCAGCACCGTTCGGCTGGTCACGGCGACGCTGCAGGAGCACGACAAGGCGCTGGCCACGGCAGGTACCAAGCTGACCATCGCGCTTCCCACCGGCGCGGAGGTGGCGGGCAAGGTGGTGTCCATCGGACCGGCGGGCGACGACCAGCCCGCCGCAGGTCAGGAACCCACCGTGCAGGCAGTCGTGAGACTGGACGACCCGGCAGCGGTGGACGACCTGGATGACGGACCAGTCCGGGTCCGGTTCACCGGCCAGCAACGCAAGAACGTCCTGGTAGTACCCGTCGGTGCGCTGCTGGCCCTGGCTGAGGGCGGCTACGGCCTGGAGCTGTTCGCCGGTGCCGAGTCCCGCATCGTGCCGGTGACCACCGGTCTGTTCGCCGACGGCAAGGTCGAGATCAGTGGCCCGGACCTCCGCGAGAGAACGACTGTGGGGATGGCGAAATGACCGAGCCCGCAACGGCGCTGGTCCAGCTTCACCGGGTGAGCAAAGCGTATCCCGGTGGCGTCGACGCCCTGCGCAACGCCGATCTGAGCATCCACGCCGGCGAACTCGTTGCCGTGGTCGGCCCCTCCGGATCGGGCAAGTCCACCCTGCTCAACCTCATCGGCACCCTCGATCGCCCGACCGCCGGCGTGGTGCGGATTGCCGGTCACGACGTGGCTGGGCTCACCGACGCTCAACTATCGACGCTGCGTGCCAGCACGATCGGGTTCGTGTTCCAGCAGTTCCACCTCGCTGCCGGCGTATCGGCCATCGACAACGTCGCCGACGGGCTGCTGTACTCCGGTCTCGCCCGCCATCCTCGCCGCCGGTTGGCCGCGGCCGCCCTGGAGGTCGTCGGGCTCGGTCACCGCCTGGGTCACCGACCGCACCAGCTGTCCGGCGGGGAGCGGCAGCGGGTGGCGATTGCCCGCGCCGTCGTCGGCAGCCCGGCGCTGCTGCTGGCTGACGAGCCGACCGGCAACCTCGACACCGTCGCCGGTGCAGGAGTCATGACGCTCCTGCGGGAGTTGAACGCGGCCGGCACCACGGTCGTGGTAATCACTCACGATCTGCAGCTTGCGGCGCGGTTCCCCCGCCGGATCGCGATCCGGGACGGGAAGATCGATCAGGACAGCACCCCGGTCCTCAGCCCACCGAGGGACGATCCGCCGACGCGGATCGCGAACGGGCTCGCCTCACACCGGCTGGCGGTGGTCGACGTACTGCGGGTAGGCGCCGTCGGACTACGGACCCGGCCGATGCGGGCAGCGCTGTCCGCCCTCGGGATCGCGATCGGGATCGCCGCGATGCTCACCGTGGTAGGGATTTCCGCCTCAGGCCGGGCTGACCTGCAGGAGACCCTCGACCGGCTGGGCACCAATCTGCTCACCGTCGCCGGCGGCAGTGATCAAGGCGACGGTCGAGGCATCGAGCTGCCCGACGAGACGGTGGCGATGATCGAACGTGTTGCGCCCGTGCTCAACGCCGCTGCGGTCGGCACCCTTCCGGAGGATGTGCAGATCTACCGCAACGATCACATCCCGGCCGAGCAGACTGGTGGGATCACGGTGTACGCCGCCGATCTCGACCTGCCGACCGTCCTCGACGCCACGATCGCTCACGGCACCTGGCTCAACACTGCCACCGCCGGCTTCCCGGCCGTGGTCCTCGGCGCGAGCTCGGCCGAGCGGCTCGGCATCACCGAAGCGAACCCGCGGATCCTCACCCAGATCGGGCAGGAACACTTCGCCGTGATCGGCATCCTCAAACCAGTACCCCTGGTGCCCGAACTGGACAGCGCAGCGCTGATCGGCTTCCCGGCGGCCCGCCGCTACCTCGGCGCCAGCAGCCACCCCAGTACCGTCTTCCTGCGCACCGTCGACGAGCAGGTGAACGCGGTCCGCGACATCCTGCCCGCGACCACCAACCCACCAGCACCACTGCAAGTGGTCGTCTCTCGCCCCTCCGATGCACTGTCGGCCAAACTCGCGACCGAACGCACCTTCAACGGGCTGCTGCTCGGGCTCGGCGCGGTGGCGCTGCTGGTCGGCGGGGTCGGCATCACCAACACCATGGTGATCTCGGTCCTGGAACGGAGGGCCGAGATCGGACTGCGCCGCTCGCTGGGCGCCACCCGCGGGCAGATCCGGGCCCAGTTCCTGACCGAGTCACTGCTGCTGGCGGCGCTCGGCGGACTCGGCGGGGTGACCCTCGGCACGCTGGTGACGATCGGGTACGCCCTGACCCAGGACTGGCCGGCCGCCACACCCGGCTGGGCCCTCGCCGCCGGTGTCGGCGCCACCGTCCTCGTCGGCGCGCTCGCCGGCCTGTACCCGGCGATCCGGGCGTCCCGACTCTCCCCCACCGAAGCCCTCGCAGCGGTCTAACCATGCTCTCCCGTCGCATCCTGAGCGCTGCTCGCCAGGTTCAGCCAAATCAAGGAATGGAACGATGACATGCCAGACGTGGGACTGATGAAGCTAGGCAAGGCACTGGCGTTGGGGCCGGTGGCCGTGCTGACAGCGGCGGTGTTGGCCGGATGTAGCTCAACAGAAGCCCCCAAAGTGGCGACAGCACAACGCCCGACCACGATATCGGCCGTGCCTGGCGACACTCCGGCCCCGGCCTCGACCAAGGAAAGCGACTATGACAAGGCGTTACGGTTCACCCGCTGCATGACCGAAAACGGCGCGAAGATCCCAGATCCGGTGGAAGGCAAGCCGTTAGAACTCGTCCCAGCCGGCGGCAACGGCTTTCAGCTTGTGTCCACACCAGAGTTCGAGAAATGCCGACACTTCCTGCCCGCCACCTGGCCGGTCAAGGCCGACCCGAAAGTGATAGCACAGTTTCGGCCTTGGGCGGCATGCATGCGCAAACACGGCGGGAAGGTTCCCGAGATGGAGCCGGATGCCAACGGCATGGTGCACTCCCCACCGGATCCAGCGCTGCAGTACACACCAAAATGGATCGCCGCCCAAGCCGCCTGCCGACACCTCGACGGTGGAGGAGACATCCCCCTACGGGACGCGCCTTAGCCTCGATCCGTGGATCGGCTCGTGAGTTGATCTTTGGTTCGGAGTTGATGATCTTGGGTTGGTGTGGGCGTGGTGGAGTTGCTGGTCTGTCCAGCGTTTCCACGAGGTGTTCTTCGTCGGAGTGTTGATCGGGTGGGGTTGCTGTGCTGGTGGGGGTTACGGGGTTCGGCAGGCGTTAGGTGGTGAAGACGGCCCGCCAGAGGGTGAGCCATCCGGTGGCTCGGGGCCAGTGCGCGGGCAGGTGCAGGACGGGGCGGCGTTGGGGTCGGGCCAGGCGGGCGGGGACAGCGATGAGGTGGGTTCGCAAGGTGGCGCCGCGGGCGACGGCGTAGCGAGGTCCGGTCAAGGTGGCGGCGGCGCGCAGGAGGTTGTGGGTGATCGCGGCGAGAATGGCCCAGGCCGCGTTCGCTGGAAAAAGCCCTGATGGTTGGTGGTTCCAGGGGCCGTCGATGAGGTCGGACCAGGTGGTTTCGCAGATCGCGTGCTGGCGGTGGGTGAGGTCGGCAGCGGTGAGGGGTTGGGGGTTGTTGGTGAAGAACGGGTGGTAGCGCCAGACCGGGAACAGGGGGTCCTGGGTGCTGACGTCCAGGACCCGCCGGACGATGAGGCGGGCAGTGACCGGGTGGGTGTCGGCGAACGCGGTGAACTCGATCTCGCCGACCTGGGCGTTCGAGATCAGCTCCCCGGTGTCAGGGTCGATCACGGCCTGGGGGTAATGCACGGGCACGAACTGTTCATCGGGGATGGCGGCGATCGCCGCGTTCACCGGGGCGGTCTTGATCAGGACGAACGAGAACATCGCTCCTTCGGCCAGGACAGCGGTGATGACCTTGCTGTTGCCATAGGCCGAGTCGCCGCGCACGAGGATGTTCTCGGCGGCGGCGCCGGCGGCCTTCGCGGTCCGGATGCCCTCGCGGGCCATGCTCGCGGCGCCCTTGGACGAGCCGGCCCGTCCGGCCCGTAACCGGACCCCGGCCAGCACCGGGGCGCAGTCCGGGGTGCTGATCGTGACGGCCAGCGGGGACAGGCCCCGGCGCAGGATGTTCTTCCCTGCGATCTTCGTGTGGCCGAACGAGGCGCCCTGCTTGGCCCGGCCGTAGACCGGGCGCAGCAGCGAGTCGATGTCCACGAACGCCCGCCGTTCGATCCCGGCCAGCACCGGGGTCGCCTTGGTGAGGGCGATCAGGTGCCGGCGCAGCACCGCACCCAGCTGCAGGGTGTGCCCGTGGGTGAACTCCCGCAGCAGAATCCCCAGCGTGGAGGCGGCGTAGACCCCGTCGAAGACCTTGCCCATCGCCCCGGAACGGATCACGTCCAGGTCATCGATGCTGTCGGCACCGGCGGCCATCCCCGCGATGATCCTGGTCAGCTTGGGTGTCGAGTTCGCCGCCCCCGACCTCACCCGCTCATCAGCGAAACGGACATGCTCATCGAACAGATCCGACAGGCCGGTCTGCTCGGCCAGTTCCAGCACCGGGACCAGACCCGCGTGCGACACGAGATTCTCTTCATCGAACACCGCGCTGTCCGCGCGCCAGGCGTGAGAAGCTTGCACCGAAAGTGTCCTTCCGAGCGGCTGCGATTGCGTCCTCAACAAACCCAATTGTCGCGGCTAGAAGGGCACTTTCGTCATTCCCACGCCGTGAGCTCCCGCCCCGAGACAGACCCGATCCACGGATCGAGGCTTAGATCCTTGAACCCTCGCCGCATACTGCGAACGGATTGAGGCGACCGGGAGTGTCCGGAAACTGGCTCTGGCAAGGACGCTGTTGGCGAGGTTCGGCAGCATCGGCGGCGCTGTGACCTGGCCTGCCGTTCTCGTTGGATGAGGGTATTCACCCGCGGAGCTCGATGGGTTCCCGGCCACGTCGGGACTGCGCCATCGCGCATGGCTCGTCGCGTTCCTCACCGCGTTCGCCGCGCGTGCCCGCTGCGACCTGACCCCAACCCGACCGGACGCACGAAGCCCTGGCTGTTGGTTTGCCGGGACCGCGGGTCTGCGGGTCCGATGGGATCGGACCCGCAGGGTTGCGCCGGGCCCGATTGTCACAGTTCGCGCCGCACGAGCGGTGCGGCTAGGGCGCCTGGCTGGGCGTAGTTGCCGCAGGGGCGGGACTGGCGGTGAGTTCCCGGCCAGATCGGGACTTCATCGTGGCGCATGACTCATCGCCCGTGCGCGAGCCGGAACCTCACGGGAACCATCTCGAGCGCTCTGGGCAATAGCTGATGTAACGAATCGACGGCCGAGAGGTACGACATCAGATGATCGAATCAGACCAGGTCGCCGATCGCGGCGCGCACATGCATTGGCCCGACGATGCTGAGGCAATCGCGCGCTCCACGGACGAGCCTGAGATGTTCGCCCTGCTGTTTCGTCGGCACGCCGCACCTCTGCAGCGCTACATCACCCGCCGGATCGGCCCTGATGCAGCTGAGGACGTGCTCGCCGACACGTTCCTCACGGCGTTCGACGCTCGTGCCCGGTACGACCTGACCCGACCAGACGCACGGCCCTGGCTGTACGGCATCGCCACCAACTTGGTAAGCCGACACCGTCGGACAGAGGTCCGCCAATTCAAGCTGTACGCGCGGACCGGGGTCGATCCGGCCGTGGCGGCGTTCACTGATCACGCGGACGCACGGGTGGGTGCCGACGCTGTCAAACAACGTCTGGCCGCCGCCCTGAGCCGGCTCCGGCCGGTGTTTCGCGATGCGCTGCTGCTTCTGGCATGGGGCGATCTGACTTACGAGGAGGTAGCCGCTGCCCTCGGAGTGCCTGTAGGCACGGTCCGTTCCCGGATCAATCGGGCCCGAAAGGCCCTACGTGACGACCTCGGCGACATCAACCCGACAGCTATCCAGGAGGACTTCGATGCATGAGCTCGACCTGTTGCACCAATTGCGTTCGGAAGTGCCCGAGCCGGGCGCGGACGCCCTCAACGCGGCTGAGGCCCGCATGATGGGCACGATCCTCTCCCCCGTCAGCCGTACCCGCAAGACAGCTCGACGGCGGCCCATGGGGCTACGGGTCGTGTTCGCCGGCAGTCTCACCACAGCAGCCGCCACTGTCGCGCTGGTCGCGCAGGTTGCCGGCGGCCCGGCCCAGCACAGCTCGTCCTCCCCCGGCAATCCCGAGCTAACGCCGATATCAGCAGTCGAACTGCTCGATCGGGCCGCCATCGCGGCCGAGCGCAGGCCGGAGCTGCACCCCCGCTCCAGCCAGTTCATCGTGTACAAGTCGGTGACCATGTACCCCGCCTACGCTTCGGATAGACGCTACCTCAGCCGAACCAAACGCACGGTGTGGCTGTCGGTGGACGGCACCCGGGAGGGTGCGCTAACGCAGGAGCCATTACAGCCCAAGCAGTACCCGGGCTGGCCAATTCCGTCCGGCGCCAACAACGGCGTCGGGACGACGCATTCGGCACCGTTGCCGACCTGCGACCGGCACCCCGCCGACAACGCACGCACCGACTACACGTACCTGCGCACCCTGCCCACCGATCCGGCACGAATGCTTCAGGTACTCAAGGGCCGCCAGTCCGGCGACCCATCCCCGGAGGACCGGGCCTGGACCGCCGCCGGTGACCTCATGCGTGAGTCGTACCTGCCGCCGGCTCAACGCGCTGCGGTGTTCCGGGCGGCCAAACTCAGCCCCGGAGTGACCGTGGTACAAGACGCCGAGGACGCCGCCGGTCGGAGGGGCATCGCCGTGGCCCGAGTCAACGACGAGCAGGGCGTCCGCGACGAGCTGATCTTCAACCCGACGACGTTCCTGTACCAGGGTGAACGGATGCTCGTCCTCGACGCCGCAAAGGCCGAAGCGGCGGTACCCCGCCCCGTCGGTACGGCAAAGGCGGCTCCCGACGCCGCCGCACACGCCGATGGACCTGGCGTGCCGGTCGGAACCCCGTTGGTCAGCACAGCCGAGCTGTCGGTGGCCGTCACAGACACAGCGCCGAAGTTCCCCAGCACCGGCAAGCACTGCGGCTGACGCCTCACCATCAGGAGCCCGTCCTTGCGTTCGAGGACGGGCTCCTGATGGTGTCCGCGGCGAGGACCGTGGCCTTGCTACTGGGGGGACCCCGTTGCGGGTCTGTAGCGGAACGACGTGCACTGCGGGGCGGCGGCCGATGCCGGGCCGGCCGAGAAGAGCAGGGGTGCGGGCAGGACAAGTATTCCGGCGTGGACGGCCGCGGTGCGGCGCATCTGATGCCCCTGATCAGGTCATGGCCGGGCGGTTCGGTCGGCTGAGTCCCCCACCGATCGCCCCGTCCCGGCGGCCGATCTGCCGGTGGGTCGACGATATCCCCGTTTGCACCAGGAAGCTCAATGCTCGATATATCTCAATGCTCGATATATATGGACTTATAGGCAGTGGCGGTGATCGACAGTGAGAAACGTACGGAGGGTGGTGCGTTGGGGAGCTGGCCTGCTGTTGACGTCTGAGGGTGCGGGTCAGCAGGGCCCGGGCGATGAGCCTCTACTGCGCGGCTCGGGGTGCGTACATGATCACGATGACCCCGAGCAAGCAGATGACGGCGCCGGTGGTGTCGTAGCGGTCTGGCTTGAACCCGTCGAACGCGATGGCCCAGGCAAGGGATCCGGCGACGAAAACACCTCCGTAGGCGGCGAGGATCCGCCCGAAATCGGGATCCGGCTGCAGGGTCGCGACGAATCCGTAGAAACCCAGGGCCACGATGCCGGCACCGATCCAGGCCAGACCGCGGTGCTCGCGGACACCTTGCCAGATCAGCCAGGCACCACCGATCTCAGCGACGGCGGCCAGGAGGAACAGGGCCACCGAGCGGAGCATCATCACGCGATCATTGTTCCCTCGGTGATGTACGTGCTTGAGGCGGGCGGGGGTGCGGCGGATGCGGCGGCCCTGCCGTCGTGGTCCGGAGGGTCAGCCGACGCTGGCATGAGTGGTGTGCAGGGGCAGGCCGGCGGCGTGCCAACCGGCCTTGCCTTCGGCGTAGACGCGCACGTCGGGGTAGCCGAGGCGGGTGAACGCGGCAGCGGCGATTTTGGAGCGGGCGCAGGCCGGTCCAGAGCAGTAGGTGACGAGGGTGCGGGTCTTGTCCGGGGCCAGGGTGGTGGCGAGGTCGGCGGTGAGTGGCCCGGGCAGGTTGAGCGCGCCGGGCAGGTGCCCGGCGGCGTAGTGCGGTTGCGCCAGGGCCTCTATGAGGGTGACGTGGCCGGAGTTGATGAGGGTCTGCAGTTCCTGGTGGGAGATCTGGTTCATCGGGGTACCTTTCGCGGTGCGCTGGCTGATGGGCGGGACGGGGCTCAGCAGCCGCAGTTGCTGCCGCAGGCATGCCCGGTGTTCTGGGCGCGGCGGCGGCGCAACCGCCAGACCAAGGCGCCCGTGAGCGCGGTGGTGCCGAGCAGGGCGACGGCGACGGTGTCGGCTCCGGAGAACAAGGCCCCAGCGCTGATCGCGGCGCCGCCGGCCAGCAGGACCGGCAAGGAGCAGGCGGCGGCGCAGGCCAGGAACAGCACGACCCCGGCGAGCAGGCCCTTCTTCGCGGCGGGCGAGGGATGCCTAGTCCTGCCGGTGGTAAGGCCGATGTCCGTGCTCGGCGTTGTCGTGGGTGCGGGCTGCTGGGGGCGGGTCATGGTTTCTCCTGGAGGTCGTTGATGCGGGGACCGTTGGTGCCTGTTGAAAACCCTTGGGGGCGTGCTAGATCGGTCGCTGTCCTGGTAGGGGACGCGACGGGCAGATTCGATGGGTGGCTAGGCGGCGGGGCCGGGCGGTCCGAAGACGGTGGCCAGGACATCGTGGGCCTCGGCCGGGGCACGGACCTCGAACCGGACGCCGTCGCCGGTCACAGCCAGAGTGAAGTCGAAGACGGTGCAGCAGGTGTGCTCGGCCGCGGCCAGGCGGGCCAGTTCGATCGTCACCTCGACATCCTGGTCGAAGGTGACGGCTACTCCACCAGGGATCGGGCCGCTGCTTCTGGCCCGGACCAGCACCGCCTGCCAGTCGGTCATTCGACCTCCCACCTGACCGGCCGCGAGCGTGCAGGCAATCGGCGGTGCCACCGCTCCGACACTGCCCGTGCTGGTGATCATCGTCAGCGGGCCGGTGGGGGCGCGGGTCAGCTCGACAAAGGTGGTCTGGGAGGCGGTCGAGGCGGTGGAGCAGGCGCACTCGGGGTCGCACGGCCCTTCGGTCTGCGGTGCGGCCAGCCGGGCCGCGGCGGACTGCAAATGAGCGGCCAGCTCCATCAGGGAGACCACCCGCTCCTGGGTCTGTATCAACCGCTCGGACACGACTTGAGCCATCCGGGACTGGACCCCGGCGCAGTCCTCACCATCCCAGGCCCGCATGAGTTCGCGCAGATCGTCGAGGCTGATGTCGAGTTGTTTGGCGCTGGTGATGAACCGCAGTCGTTCCACGTCCCGCTCGTCGTAGGCGCGGTAGCCGTTGCTGGCGCGCCCGGCGGGGGTCAGCAAGCCGATGTCTTCGTAGTAGCGCAGGGTCGTGGCCGGCACTCCGGTGCGCTCGGCCACCTCCGCGATCCGCAACGTCGTCATGCCAGAACGGTAAACCTTCGACCCGCCTCGAAGGTCAAGTCAGGCAGCCTCCCGATCTTCCTCGCTCACCCGGTCGGTCCAGTGGATCCTGTGGTCGCGACGGCGACCGTGGGCGGCTGGGTGGCGGTGTAGCAGGTAGAGGCTTGGATGCTGAGCCCGAGCAAACTCGCTCAGGTGGCGGGGGTCGCCGCTGGTGAACGTTCGCGGCGCGCCCCTGACAAGGGGCGTAGGACGGAACACGGCGTTCGGGGCTCAGGGAACTCACAGCAAGGAAGACATTCACACATACCCGCCAGGGCACACGATCCCAAGGGACACTCTGCGCCTCAGCGGCATCTCCCGCCCACCGGCCGGCGATGAGGAGGCGGTGCGAGAGTACGGGGCGATGGCGATCTGGGCCGTCGGCCTCGCCCTCCTCGGGTTCATCGGCTGCGGCGTCCTGGTCGACATCGGCGGCGCCCTGGTCGCCAAGGTCGAGACCTACGACATCGCCCAGCAAGCAGCACGCGCCGGCGCAGACCACCTCGACCTCGTCACGCTGCGCAGCGATAGGCAGGCTGCCGTCGCCGCGCACACCGGCGCCTTCGCCGAGGGGCGTGACAACGACTGGATCGAACCACATCGCGAACAACTCCGCCGCAACGGTATTCACGCCTGTCTCGCTCTCGCAGAACTCCTCACACCAACCGATCCCGCCGAATCAGCTGCCTTGATCGTCCAGGCCTCAGACCTCGATCCACACAGCGAAGACCTCACCCAGCGAGCTATGCGTGCACTCAGCACCATCGGAGACGGGGAAGGTATCACCCATCGGCTGCGAACATTGCGGACTGCCCTTGACGAAATCGACAAGGAGCCGTCCGGTGAAACTCTGGCCATGGCAACTCATCTGACCGTCAGATCGACAACTGGGTCGCGCGGCGTTGTTCGGTGAGTTCGCAGAACTTACGGGACCGTCCGGCTGAGCAGGCGATCAGATCCTCCATCAACCCGCCACTTGACAGCCGGGTTGGTTTCGTATCCGGCAGCCACCCGCGCGGCCCGGCCGCGTAGGCACCGGATCCGTCTGCGGCCATCGTGGATCGTGCTTGGGCGCTGTACCGGTCTTCATTCCACATGAGATGGTTCTCCGGATCGATCAGAGCGCGACCCACATTCCCGAACCCCTGGCGCGCCGGACCGGTCGACCGGGCCATTCCCCGCCTCGATCCGCCCACCACCTGAAACGCCAGGTCCCGCAAACGAGGACGAGACACGACACAGCAGCAGGTGGCCGGTAGGCACTCGCCAAGCCGAGTCGAACGCAGGCTGGTCAGCCGGCGTCACGTGGTGCTCTGGTCCGGTGTGACATGTTACAAAGCCGTTCGGGACGGCGGGCGCTCGGCGAGTGGACAGCGGCACGTGACGCCCGAGGGCACGGTCGGCAGGTCACGCGCCACTGGTGGACGGCTTCGACTGGACGCGTACGCCACCCACATACACGTTTCGAACCGCGAGTCGTGAGTCGAGCACAACGAGATCGGCGTCCTTGCCGGCGATCCAACCGCCATCAGCGAGGTCCGCATGTTCATCGAACTCCATCCCTCGATCCGGATCGAGCGCCTCGGCCGGGGAATGACGCACACCTCGGGCCCACCGGGCCGCGCCGGTCACGGCAGGTCACCGACACGGTCCACGATGGACCGGGCCCACAGCCGCACCCAGGTGGTGCCACCTTTTGGAGCCAGGGCCCGACTCCGTCGTCGTCTAGCGCATCTTCGTTGATCAGCAGATCGGCTGTGGTTTGTACCGCCCGAGGCTTGGGGGCACAGAGGGGAACCCCGGGCGCTGCTGGACGAACCCGGTAGATCCATCAAACTGTGCCGTCAAGTACATATCGGTAAAGGCAATGGCCTGCCTTCCAATGGCCCCGGCCCAGCGGCATGGGCGGAACTGCCCAGGAAGTAAGGCGTTGTTCATTGCGTTCAGTGGGTGCTGGCCCCGGCCGGATGCGTGGCGCGGGGCCGGACAGCCTTTTCCATGATGCGCAGGATGGCGCGTCGGGGTAGCAGACCGGGCAGGCGGGAGAGGAAGGCGTTGAGGCGCCCGTCGACGACGCTTGGAAGTCCTCGCTCGAGGGCCTTGAAGGTGGTCGCTACGACCCGCTCGGGGCTCCGCCGTTTTCCCACGGAGGCTTCCTCGGCGCCG
>Ga0307513_10006228_pt1 | contig 15632 bp, 12 predicted proteins | sample 15_EM_MG_FD_202174 | JGI IMG/M metagenome (GOLD analysis project Ga0307513, IMG submission 202174) | Populus trichocarpa ectomycorrhiza microbial communities from riparian zone in the Pacific Northwest, United States - 15_EM | ecosystem: Host-associated > Plants > Roots > Unclassified | place... | reverse complement strand
GCGTCGCTGATCGCCCTCGCCCACGCGCGCGGCTTCGACGCCCTCGGCGTGAGCGACGTCGCGCTCGACGTCGACGCCGCGCATCTCGAGGCCTGGCTCGGCAAGGGCCGTCACGGCGAAATGGATTACATGTCCAAACACGGCACGCGCCGTACGCGTCCGGCCGAGCTCGTCCCCGGCACTGTGCGCGTCCTGTCGGCGCGCATGAATTATTGGCCCGCCGACGCCCGCGATGCCCACGAGGCACTGGCCGACGTGGATGCGGGTTATGTGTCGCGGTATGCGCTGGGCCGGGACTATCACAAGGTGCTGCGCAACGGGCTGCAGGGCCTGGCCGACGACATCGTCGAGCGGATCGGTGCGATGGGTTATCGCGTGTTCGTCGATTCAGGTCCGGTGCTCGAGAAGGCGCTGGCGCGCAAGGCTGGACTTGGGTGGATAGGCAAACACACCAATCTCATCGCGCGCGACGCGGGCTCTTATTTTTTCATCGGCGAGATCCTCACCGATCTGCCCTTGCCGGTGGACGAACCGGCCGGCGCGCATTGCGGCACCTGCTCGGCCTGCATTCCGGTGTGTCCCACCGGCGCCATCACCGCACCCCAGCAGCTCGACGCGCGGCGTTGCATCTCTTACCTGACGATCGAACTGCACGGCGCGATCCCGGTGGAGTTGCGCCGGATGCTCGGCAACCGCATCTACGGCTGCGACGACTGCCAGCTCGTCTGCCCGTGGAACAAGTTTGCGCGCGCCGCGGCGCATCCGGATTTCAAGACGCGGCACAAACTCGATTCATCGCGTCTCAGCGAATTGTTCGCCTGGACCGAAGCGGAATTTCTCGCCCGCACCGAAGGCTCGGCGATCCGCCGCATCGGCTACGAACGCTGGCTGCGCAATATCGCCGTGGCGCTCGGCAATGCGCCGGTGACCGAAGAGAACACCGGTGCCTTGCGCGCGCGGCGCGACGATGCGTCCGCGCTGGTGCGCGAACACGTGTCATGGGCGTTGGGTGAACAGGCGCGCCGCGCCCGGGACGAGCGGCAGGTTTTCAGCCGCTGAGCTGAATGTTGTCGATGAGCCGTGCCTTGCCCAGCCGTGCCGCGGTCATCACCACAAAATGTTTCGTGTCGGGCTGGGCCGGACCCAGCGATTTCGCGTCGCGCACGCTGAAATAGTCCGTGCGGAAATCCGCCCCGTCGAGAGCGGCCCGCCCCGCGCCTTCGATGCGCGCATAGTCGCGTACGCCGGACCGCAACGCCGCCACCGCCTGCGTCAACTGCCGGTAGATAGTCGGCGCCAGGGCGCGTTGCTGCGGGTCGAGATACTGGTTGCGCGAACTCATGGCGAGCCCGTCCGTTTCACGCACGGTCGGGGCACCGGCGATTTCCACGCGCAGGCACAAGTCCGCGACCATGCGGCGGATCACGGTGAGCTGCTGGAAATCCTTCTCGCCGAAAATCGCGACATCCGGGTCGACGATGTGGAACAGCTTCCCCACGATCGTCGCCACGCCTTCGAAATGCCCGGGACGGAATTCGCCGCAGAGGATATTGGAGATGCCCGGCACTTCGATGCGCGTCGCCTGATCCGCCCCGTTGGGATAGATCTCGCCGACTTCGGGCATGAACATGAGATCGCAGCCGGCCGCCGCGAGCATCTGCGCATCGTTCGTCGGCGTGCGCGGGTAATGCGCGAAATCCTCGTTGGGGCCGAACTGCATCGGGTTCACGAAGATACTGGCGACGAATCGCGACCCCAGTTTGCGCGCCGCATCGATGAGGCTCACGTGCCCGGCGTGCAGATTGCCCATGGTCGGCACGAACACCACGCGTTCATGGGCCGCGTGCCAGCGAGCCACCTGCTCGCGCACGGCCGCGATCGTCGTCACCGTGTTCAAGCGTGGAACTCGTGCTCGGGCGCCGGATAGGTCTTCTGCTTCACCGCGTGCACGAAACGTTGCAACGCGTCGAGGTTCGAGCTCGCGCCGTCCATGAAATTCCTGACGAAACGCGGCTTGCGACCGGAGGTGATGTCGAGCACGTCGTAGAGCACGAGAATCTGCCCGTCGGTGTCGGGACCGGCGCCGATGCCAATGACGGGCACGCGCAGCGACTCGGTGATCGTCTTGCCGAGCTCGGACGGAATACATTCGAGCAGCACGATGTCGGCGCCGGCGGATTCGAGCGACTTGGCCTGGTCGATCATGCGTTGTGCCGCGGCATCGTCGCGGCCTTGCACGCGGAACCCGCCGGTCTTGTGCACCGACTGCGGCTTCAGGCCGAGATGCGCGCACACGGCGATGTCGTGCCTGGCGAGGAACTCGACGATCTCGAGCTGGCCGAGACCGCTTTCGAGCTTCACCATCTCGGCGCCGCCTTCCTGCATGAGGCGCACGGAATTGGCCAACGCGATTTCGGCCGTCGGGTAACTGGCGAACGGCAGGTCGGCAACCAGGAACGGCCGATGCAGGCCCCGCGCCACGGCTTTGCAGTGATAGACGATGTCGTCCATCGTCACCGGCACCGTGGTGTCGTGACCTTGCAGCACCATGCCCAGCGAATCTCCGACGAGCACGAGATCCGTGTCGGCGTTGTCGCAGAGCACCGCGAAACTCGCGTCGTAACAGGTGATGCTGGCGATCTTCTCGCCTTCGCGTTTCATGCGATCGAGCGTGCCGAGTGTGACCGGCGGCCGCGTGGAATCGCGCTGTTCAAGGTGGGTGTACATCAGCTAATAACCCCTCGCCCCTCGCAAGGCGTCAAATAGTACCGTGACGCAGCGGGTTGTAATACATGCGGCCCTTCTTCATGCGCCGGATGGCGCCGACCAGTTCGTCGAAATCCGCCAGGTTCTGCACGGGATCTATGCTCGCCGCATTCACTATCAAGAGGGGTGCGCGGTCGTACTCGTGGAAGAAACGCGCATAAGCGTCGTTGAGGCGGGTCAGATAGGCCGCATCGATGCCGGTCTCATAGGAGATGCCGCGTCTGGCGATCCGCTGCAGCAGGGTCTCGACCGGCGCCTGCAGGTACACCACGAGATCGGGCTTCGGCGGGTCGACCGCGAGCCGCGACGCCACCTGGTCGTACAGCGCCATCTCCGCCTGGTCGAGAGTCAGGCCCGCGAACAGGCGGTCCTTCTCGAATAGATAGTCCGCGACGCGCCTTGGTGCGAACAGATCCTGCTGCTTGAGTGTGCCCAGCTGCTGCGCGCGTTGAAACAGGAAGAACAGCTGCGCCGGCAACGCACCCGACTTCGGATTCTTGTAGAAGCGCTCGAGAAACGGGTTCTGCGCATCCTGCTCGAGCACCAGCTCCGCTTCGAGCGTCTCGGCCAGCCGTCGCGCCAGCGAAGTCTTGCCGACGCCGATCGGACCTTCGATCACGATGTAACGCTGGGCCGGCGCATCGGGGGCGATGGCGCGCGGCAACGCGCCGCTGGCCGCGGCCGCAGTACCCGGTGTCTCGTTGTCCGGCGTGCTCACAGTCGGGTGATGCCGCGATTCGCAACGCGGGAACGCAGCTCGGCCACGCGGCCTGCGCCCGGGACGTCGAGATCCGGCGCGATGTCGGCCAATGGATAGAGCACGAAATCGCGCTCCGCGATGCCCGGGTGCGGCAACGTCAGCGTCGCCGTGGCGCGCGTCTCCCGCCCCACCACCAGCAGATCGAGATCGATGAGGCGCGGACCCCAGCGTTCGCGCGGCGCTTCGCGGCCGAGTTCGCGTTCGAGCGCACGCAACGCGCCCAGGAAATCGTCCGGGCTCGATTGAATCAGGAGGCCGGCCACCGCGTTGACGAACGCCGGCTGCAAGACCTCGCCGAACGGCTGCGTGCGGTACATCGGCGAGCTAACTACCAGGAGGGTGCCCGGCAGACGGCCGAGTGCCTGCAGCGCGCGGCGGACCTGCGCCTCGGGTCCGTCGAGGTTGCTGCCCACCCCGACGTAGGCCGGCAACCAGCGCGGATTCGTGACCAGGTCGACGACGGCGTTCATGAGGCCGCTGGTGCGCGTCCTCTTCCACGGCGGCGCCGGCGCGGGCCACGCCGGCTGGCCCCACCTTCGCCGGCGGGCCGCGACGGCGGTCCCCCGAGCGAGTCGGCCATGCGGTCGCGATCGGGTTGGGAGACTTCCTGGATCTTGGTCCACCAGTCCGCGAGCTCGCGTGAAGCGAGGCCAATCTCCGCGCGCAGCAGCAACAGATCGAAGCCGGCGCGGAACCGCGGCTGCTCGAGCATGCGTAATGCGCGCCGGCCGCGCGGCTGTTCGAGCCGCGGCTGCGCGGCGAACATTTCCCGCACGCCCAATGAAAAACGTTTCGGGATCGAGATGCGGCCCTGCGCCGCGCGTACGGCGCGATCCACCGCGTCGACGATGGCGCCGATGTCGTGCCACTTGTCCTGCGGCAGCTTCTCGATGATCTCGGCGAACGGTCCATACAGCAGCAACGCGAACAGGAACGTCGGCGTCACGGGTTTGCCGGCGGCCACGCGCTGATCGGTGTTTATCAGGCCCTGTTGCAGCAGGCGCGCCACCGCGCCATTCGGATGACGGTCGAGATAACTCGCCACGGTCGGCAGCAACTCGCCGAGCAGCCCGTGCCGGCGCAGCACCGTGAGGCTCATCGCCCCATGGCCGGTCAGGAACAGCTTGAGCGTTTCGTCGAACAGCCGCGCCGGCGGCACGCTACCTAACAACTCGCGCAATTGAGGGATCGACGTGCCGGTTTCGCCGTCGAGCGAGAAGCCGAGCTTCGCCTCGAAACGAGCGGCGCGCAGCATACGCACCGGGTCCTCGCGGTAACGCGTCTGCGGGTCCCCGATGAGTTTCAGCTGGCGCGCGGCGATGTCTTCGACGCCACCGCAGTAATCCCAGATCGAGAAGTCCGCGATGTTGTAGTACAGCGAGTTCGCCGTGAAATCGCGGCGCCACACGTCGTCGTCGATGGTGCCGTACGCGTTGTCGCGCAGGATGCGGCCGTGTTCGTCGGTGACGCGGTCCTCATCGTCATCGCCGGCGCCCGCGTGGCGCGAGCGATCGCGGTCGCGGCCCGGCTTGCTGCCGTGGAAGCCGGTCTGATGCGGGCCGGCTTCAGCCAGCACCAGGCCCTCGTCGATCTCGTCTTCATCATCGACGTCGTCCAGCAGTTCGTCGTCGACATCGTCGTCGAGGTCGGCGGCGGCCGGTTCTGGCACCTCATCGCCCAGCTCCGGGGCGCTCATGGCGCGGAAGGTCGCCACTTCGATGATCTCCCGGCCGAAGAACACGTGCGCCAGGCGGAAGCGCCGCCCGATGAGCCGGCAGTTGCGGAAGACGCGTTTCACCTCTTCCGGCAACGCGCTGGTGGCGATGTCGAAATCCTTCGGCGTGATGCCGATCAGCAGGTCGCGCACGCACCCGCCGACGAGGAAGGCCTCGTAGCCGGCTTCGCGCAGGCGATACAGCACACGCAAGGCGTTCGGGGAGATCGCTGCGCGCGATATGGAATGTTCGGCGCGGGGGATGATGCGAGCGGCGGGCCGCTGGGCTGGGTCAGGTCGCAAGACTTCGTTCAAGAGCTGAATGTTCCGCTTGGCAGGGGAAAAGCGGCGCATATACTACCGCGCTCGATTCTGGACCCGCCCAATAAGACGCTCCCTTCGTCTAGAGGCCCAGGACATGGCCCTCTCAAGGCCGTAACACCGGTTCGAATCCGGTAGGGAGCGCCAATCAAATCAAAGGCTTGTCGTGCGCCTATACAAATCCCTGTTGGGAACCGGGCTGTTAGCGCTGCTGGCGTCCGGCGGCGCGATCGCTAGCGCCGGGCGGCTCGATGGCAACGGTTGTCACTACGATCGATCCAACGGCAACCGGTATCACTGCCACCAGGAAGTGCCGCCGAACCCCGAGCGCAACGCAACGGTCAAGAAATCGCGCGAGAACATCTGCCACGACAAACATTCGCCTAACTACCGCACGCTCAAGTATTTCGTCTCCTACCGCAGCATGGCCGCCTGCGTGACCAGCGGCGGAACCGAGACGATGTCGAACAGCGGCGGCCTCTCGGGACGCTGACGGCGACCGGCCCGATTTGGAAGCTTTCCTCGTTTCCGCGGGCGTCGTCGCGCTCGTCGGCCTGTAGGCGTACCCCTACCCCGCAACGAAGTCCCGCGCCGACAGTGCAGCGCGACGCCCCGCCTCACAATCCGGCACCCGCATGAGTTCATTCGTATCGAGAGGCGCCGTGCTCGCCAGCGCGCGTCTTCTCAATCAGGCCCTGGCGCTTTTGAGCCCGCTGCTGCTGGTGCGCCTGCTGGACATCGTCGAGTACGGCCGCTACCGGCAGTTCATGGCTATTGCCATGCTGGTCACCTCGCTCGGCGGCTTTGCACTTTCCGCCAATCTCACCTATCTGCTGGCGCGCACACCCGCGCGCGCCGCGGCGGACATCACCAAGACGGCGCTGCTGATGCTGGCGGTGTCGGTGGTCAGCGCGCTGGTGATCGTCGCGTTCAAACCTTGGATCGTGCCTGCGGAAATCGCCGACAGCTGGCTGCCACTCGCGTTGTACGTGTTCATGTTCCTCAATCTCGAGGTGATCGTCGCGTACTGGCTGGCGCAGCGGCAGTCGGCGCAGGTGATGGCGTACACGCTGGTCGTGACGGTCTGGCGTCTCGCGACCTTGCTCGGCGCCGCATTGTACTTCCGCGATGTCGAGATGATCTTCGTGACGATCGTCGTCGCGGAAGGGTTGAAGAACGTCGCCATCTACCTCTGGCTGCGCGCGCACGGGCTGCTGGTTTTCCACTGGGAGCAGGCCGTGCTGCGTGAACAGGTGCGGCTGGTCGCCCCGCTCGGCCTGGGCTCGGTGCTCAACAAGGCCAACGAATTCGGCCGGGTCGTCGTCAGCATGCAGATGGGACCGGTGCCCACGGCTATCTACACGACCGCCGCCTACCAGGTGCCGTTGGTGAACATCGTGCAGACCTCGTTGTCGGACGTGATCTTTCCGGACATGGTGAAGCGCGCCCAGAAAGACCCGATGGAAGGCCTGCGCCTGTGGAAACGCGCGCAGATGATGGTGTTCGCCGTCATCTGCCCCTCCTGGGTGCTGCTCACCTACTTCGCCGAGCCGTTGGTGCGTCTCCTGTTCACCGACGCGTATGTAGCCGCGACACCCTACTTCCAGGTGTTCCTGCTGCTCATGCTGCGCCAGTGTTTCCAGTTTTCGACCCTGCTGCGCAGCGTCGAGGACAACGCCTCGTTCGCCACCTCGAGCGCCGTCTCGCTCGGCATCAACATCGCATTGATCGTGGCGCTCATGCCGAATTTCGGTTTGTGGGGGCCGACCATCGGCCTGGTCGCCGGACAGATGTGGAGCGGCTTCTATCTGGGCCGCCGCGTGATGCAGCGTTACGCGGTACCCCTCGGCGAGATCTACCAATGGCGCAAATTCTGGCTGTCGATTCTCGCCTCCGCACTCGCGCTGGGCGCGATGCACATGACCATCGTATATCTGCCGCCGACGGCGGCGAGTGCCGCGGCCGGCGTGATCCTGTTCGGCATCGTCTATACGGTCGCCGCGCGATTCATCCTGAGTGAAGAATACGGCTACGTGTTGCGGGCCCTGTCCCGCCGGCGGCAGACGACATGAGCGCCCGCCGTACCGTCCTCATCGTGTCTTACTACTTCGCACCGAGCCCGGCGGTCGGTGCGAAACGCTTCAGTTTCCTGGCACGCGAATTCGAGCGATTCGGATACGACGTACACGTGATCACGCACGAGATGCGCGAGTGGACCTACGGCAAGGCGGATTCTTCGTTGCCGCTCGCCGGGCATATCCATCGCTGCAATTCGATACGGCTGCCGTTACCGGGCAAAGGGTTCTTCGCGCGCGCCATGAACACCGTATTGCGCAAGTTGCTGGCGCCGGTGGGCTGGGAGTATTTCTGGGCGCGCAGCGCCACGCGCAAGGCGCTCGAGATCGCGCGCGACCTGCCACCCGGAATCGTCATCGCGACTTCTCCGGCGCATGCGGCCATCCTGGCGGGCGGACGCATCGCGGACAGCCTGGGCTGGCCGTTGATCCTCGACTATCGCGATCCGTGGAGTGCCTATGAATGGCCGAGCTGGCGGCGCGGCAAGATCACTCAGTGGTTTGCGCGGCGGCTCGAGCTGGGCCTGGTACGCCAAAGTGCCGCGCGCGTATTGAACACGCCCGCGATGCGCGACTGGTTCGAAAAGTTCTTCCCGCATTCACTCGGTGCGCGCAATTTCGTGATTCCGAATGGCTTCGATGCCGCGCCGGCCGCTGCGCCGCCCGCCGCGAACGGCCCCATCGAAATCGTGCACGCCGGTGAGATCTTCGCCGGACGCACCCTGGTACCGGTCCTGCGAGAGATGCAACGGGTCGCCGCACGGCACCCCAACCGCGAACTGCGCCTGACTACTTACGGCGACCTGCCGGCAACCGAGTTGCAGCGCATCCGCGACGCTTCGCTCGACAACTTCTTGCAGATCCACCCACGTATCCCGTTCGACGAGTTGTTCGCGGCCCTGCAACGCGCGCACCTGTTGCTGGCCGTGGTCAGCGACCACATGTTGTATTCGACGCCCTACAAGGTCTACGACTACATGGCGACCGGCCGGCCCATCCTCGCGCTCGCGCCGAAGGGCGCCGCGTTATTCAACCTGCTCTCCGACAGCGGCGCGGGGCTGTGCCTCGAACCCACGGACGAAACCGGCATCGAGGCCGCCCTGGAAAAACTCCTCGCAGGCGACGCCGCGCCGGTACGCGCGCGCGTCGACCGGTTCCGCTGGTCGAATCTGGCTCTTCAATACCGCATGGTCATCGAAACCGTCGCCGGCGCTCCGGCGCCCGCCCCAGCCCCCGACGACGGCGCCTCGACCCGCAACGCCCTCGACGTCTGAGAAACAGCCGTGCTGGGTGGCGCTCCACCAAAGCGGGTCAAGGCCGTGAAGCCTGGCTGCTCAGGGTGACGAGAAGCTCGTCCAGTTGCGCGAACGTCTCGACCGTCGCATCCGCCGACCCGGTGCCGGCAGCATCGAGAGCTTCCTTCGAAGGATAGAGCTCGTGCAGGACCAGCAGCGTCTTGCCACCTTTTTCCTCGAAGGTCACCGTAGTGACGGGCCCACCCTCACCACCTTCCTCATTGGTCCAGACGAGGCGCGAGTGTGGTGTCACTTCGAGGTACGTGCCGAAGAACGCCATGGCATCGGGCTCGAACTCGAGACGGTACTTGCCCCCGACACGAACATCCATCTCGCAGGAACGCAGGGACATGCCCATCGACTTCGGCACCCACCACCGCTTGAACAGCTCAGATCTGGTCCACGCCTCGAATACGATGCGCGCCGGACCGTTGAAAGTTCGCGTGACGACGATCTCACGCTCGGACTTCCGTTCCACGATCGTGCGTTTGTTCACGGGCTCACTTTCTCTTCTTGCGTCCATCGACCTTCTCCTTCCGTTTCAATTCTTCGACAACCTGGTCCAGCGCGTCGAAGCGTGTGGCCCAGAGCCGGTGGTACCTCTCGATCCACGCCGCTTCTTCCTCGAGCCGGCACTGGCCGAGCTTGCAGGTCCGCACACGCCCGACCTTCTCCGTGGTAACGAGCCCCGCCTGCTCCAGGATGCCGACATGCTTCTTCATGCCCGTGAGGGTCATGCGGAACTTCTCGGCAAGGTCCGTGATTGAAGCGTCTGCGCGCCCGAGCTGCTCCAGAACGCCGCGGCGGGTGACGTCCGAGAGCGCGGCGAATGAGGCGTCGAAGTGGGTCTGGGTATACTGAACCATTCGGTTCAGTATGTACCAGCGGATAGTCGACACGCAAGCGGAGGCTGAGCGCGCGCTCCACGGCTGTGCGCACCCGCCATCCCCATTACACCTGCGCGACTGGCCGTGGCGCTCTGTACCAGCTCGCGTAAAGCGCCGGCAGGAAGATCAGCGTGAGAATCGTCGCGATGAACAGTCCGCCCATCATCGCGACCGCCATCGGACCCCAGAACACATCGCTGACGATCGGAATCAGGCCGAGGATCGCCGCTGCCGCGGTCAGCAGGATCGGCCGCAGCCGGTGCATGGTCGCATCGACGATCGCCGCCCCACGTTCCATGCCGGCATCTTCGTTCTCCTTGATCTGCGCCATCAGCACGACCGAGTTGCGGATGATCATGCCGACCAGTGCGAACACCCCTAACAAGGCCACGAAGCCGAACGGCCGGTTGCTGACGAGCAACGCCAGCGCGACACCGATGATGGCGAGCGGCGCGGTCAACATGACCAACAACAGTTTCTGCGTGCTGTGAAGCTGCAGCATGAGGATGAACAACATGATGAGGAACATCACCGGAACCACGGCCATGATCGACGCCGAACCTTTCGAGCTCTCTCCCGCGGCGCCACCCACTTGTATCCGGTAACCCGGCGGTAATTTGGCGATCAATTCCGCAATGGGCTTGTCGAGCTGCGCGTCGACGGTCGCGGGCTGCAGGCCGTCGGCGATTTTCGACTGCACGGTAATGGTTGGCAGACGGTTGCGCCGCCAGATGATGGTCTCCTCCAACCCGTACTCGAAGGTTGCGATCTGCGTCAGCGGCACCGAGTTTCCACCCGGCAGGCCGATCTCGAGATCGCGCAGACGACCGACATCGCTGCGATCGCGCGCCTCGGCGCGTCCCTGCACGTCGATCAGGTAGATGTCGTCGCGCAGCTGAGTGACGACGCGGCCGGACAAGGCGGCATTCAATATGCGCGACACCTGCTCGGAACTGATCCCAAGCTGCCGGGCCTTGTCCTGGTCCACCACGATGCGCATCGATTTGGTCATTTCATTCCAGTCGAAGTTGACCACGCGGGTATTCGGATTCGCGCGCATCGTCGCGGCCACGGTCTCCGAAATCGCCCGCACGCCGGCGACATCCGGACCGCTGACGCGATACTGCAGAGGCCAGTCGACCGGCGGCCCGAGCGCCAGCGGCTCGACGCGCGCCATGATCGTGTCGTAATCCTCGTTCAACACCTTCTCGAGGCGCGCGCGCACCTGGTCGCGCACCTCGTAACTCTTCGTCACCACTACGGCCTGTGCGAAGTTGGCGTTCTCGAGCTGCTGGTTCAACGGTAGATAGAAATGCACGGCTCCCGAGCCGATATAGAAGCTGTGGTAGGCGATGTCGGGATCCGCGAGCAGCACCTTTTCGAAGCGTTTCACCGTGGCATCGGTCGCCTCGATCGAGGAATTCTGCGCGAGGCGCAGGTCGACCAGCAGCTCGGGCCGGCTCGACGACGGGAAGAACTGCTGCTGCACGAAACCAAAAAGGATCACCGCGACCACGAAAGCTCCGGCAGTCCCGAGCACGACCCAGCCGCGATGGACCAGCGCTTTGGTCAATACGCGGCGGAACCGCGCGGTCATGGCTGTTTCCGCATGTTCGTGGTGTTCGCCCGCCGGCTGTTCCTTGAGCAAGGCAACCCCGATGTAGGGCGTGAAGATGACCGCGACCACCCACGACACCAGCAACGCGATCGCGACGACGGCAAACAAGGTGAAGCAGTATTCGCCGGAGCTGCTCTTGGCGAACCCGACCGGCAGGAAACCGGCGACCGACACCAGCGTGCCCGTCAGCATCGGAAAAGCCGTCGAGGTGTACGCAAAGGTGGCCGCGCGGAACTTGTCCCAGCCCTCTTCCATCTTCTTCACCATCATCTCGACCGCGATCATTGCGTCGTCGACCAGCAGGCCGAGCGAGATGATCAGCGCACCCAGCGAAATTCGCTGCAGGCTGATGCCGAAGATCTCCATGAACACGAACACGATGGCGAGCACCAGCGGAATGCTGACGGCGACCACGAGCCCGGCACGCAGTCCCAGGCTGAGCAGGCTCACGATGAGCACGATGCCGATGGCCTCGAACAATCCGCGCGTGAAATGCCCGACGGATTCCTCGACCACCTCCGGCTGATTCGCGACCCGATGCACGTCGATGCCGACCGGCAGGTCGCTCTCGATGCGCACGAGTTCTTTCTCGAGTGCCTTCCCCAGGTTGAGGACGTTGCCGCCCTTCGCCATCGACACGCCGATGCCGATCGCGGACTGCCCGTCGTAACGGAACATCGGCGCGGGTGGATCCTGGTAGCCGTGCGAGACGCGCGCGAAATCCTTGAGACGTACCTGCCGGTCGCCGACACGGATCGCCACGTTTTCCAGGGCGGCCACCGAGTCGAGTTTGCCGCTGACACGCACCGCGATGCGCTCGCCGGGGGTCTCGATCGTGCCCGACGCGATCACGGCATTTTGACTGGCCAACGTTGCGGCCACCAGGTCCGGATCGATGCCCAACCCCGCCATCTGCCGCAGCGAGAAGTCGATGAAGATGACTTCATCCTGCACGCCGATCAGATCGACCTTGCCGACATTGTTGACGCGCAGCAGTTCGGCGCGGATGAATTCCGCCTGGTCGCGCAATTCGCGATAGGTGAAGCCGTCGCTGGTGAGCGCGTAGACCACGCCGTACACGTCGCCGAAGTCGTCGTTGAAGAACGGCCCGATCGTTCCCTGCGGCAACTGCCCACGGATGTCCCCTAACTTCTTGCGCACCTGGTACCACTGCTCGGGTACCGCCGCGGGCGGTGTGTTGTCCTTGAGCGTGACCATCAGGGTCGATTCACCCGGCCTCGTGTAGCTCGAGACGAAATCGATGTATTGCAGGGACTCGAGCGGCTTTTCCAGCCGGTCGGTCACTTGTTTGGCGGTCTGCTCCGCATCGGCGCCCGGCCACATCGCCCGTACCACCATCACCTTGATGGTGAACGGCGGGTCCTCATCGCGCCCCAGGTCGTTATAGGCGCGGAAACCGGCGAACAACGCGACGACCATCAGGAAACCGATCAGCGGCTTGTGCGTGAGCGCCCAAGCGGACAGATTGAAGCCGCTGTGATCCCGCGGGGTCGACGCCGTGTTCACGACTTCTTCCCGGCCAGCAATTTCACTTTCTCGCCCGCCGCCAGGCGATGCACACCCGCGGTGACCACGCGATCTCCGGTGCGAATGCCGTCCGAGATGTACACACGGTCCGTGTCATAGCGCTCCACCCTCACCGGCCGCAGCTCGAGCGTGTTGTCCGCCTGCACGATCCACACGGCGGGTTTTCCTTCCTTCTGGAAGATCGCCGTCGACGGCAACGAGACGTTTGGCGCGCCGCCGACGCGCGGCAGGGTGACACTGACTGTCATGCCGAGCCGCAATGTCGACGGTGGGTTAACAATCGTCGTCCGCACCTGGTAGGTGCGGGTCACCGGGTCCGCGCTCGGAGAAATCTCCCGCACCCGTCCGGCCCAGGCGGCGGCCTCACCCTGCAGTGGATTGATGATGACCGCCGAGGTTGCCCGCACTTCGCCAACCCGACCGTCGGGAACGTCGAAGACGGCTTCGAGTTCGCTGGGCCGCGCGATGCTGATGGCCCGTTGACCCGCGGCCACCACCGCGCCCTGTTCCACCAGGACACGCGTCACCACACCGTCCTGGTCGGCTCGCAACGTCGTATATCCGAGCCGTTGTTGCGCGAGCCGCAACTCGGCCGTCGCCTGGCTGAGTTTCGCCTCCGCCGAGCGCACGGCGGTCTGTTGCGCCTGGTACTGGGCGCGGGTAGTAAGGCCGCGTTCGAGCAGATCGCGAAAGCGCGCTTCTTCGCTGCGCGAACGATCGAGATCCGATTGCGCCGCCGGCACCGCGCCACGCGCCGCATCCACCCCTAACTGCTGATCGGTCTGGTCGAGCTGCGCCAGCGCCTGGCCTTTCTTCACGGTGGCGCCGACGTCGACCGCACGGCTGACCAGCTTGCCCGGGACCTGGAAACTCAGATCGGTTTCGTAACGCGAGCGGATCTCCGCGGTGTACGTCGCGCTCTGCACACTCGAGCCGCCGACGACCACTTCCGAGCGCACCGGCCGCAGCAGTTTTTCCGGCTCCTGCTTGCCGCCGCACCCGGCCAGCGCGGCGAGGAGGGCTATTAATAAGAGTGGCCGATTATTGTTGAATCGCATTTGGAGCCTCACGCTCAGGGATGTTCGCGAAACCAGGCCTCGACCTCGGTGTACCAGGCCTCGCGCGAAGCGGGATCGAGCAGGATCTGAAAGTCACTCATCGAACGCAGCACGTTCACGAAGTCGACCATGAAACCGTACTTCGCATCGGTGGCGGAAAGCCCGGCGGACAGCGCGGTTTCCTGCGCATCGATCAGGTCGGTGACCGACACCGCGCCACGTGCATACGCCTCGGTGACATTGCCGAGATTCTCGTCGGCGGCGGCCTGCGCCTCGCGCGACAGGTCGATCGCCGGCCAGGAGCTCGCGGTGCGGTGCAGATACACGCGGGTGCGCGCTTCGACTCCATCGGCCGCCGCCGCCTTGTCGGCCTCGCCCGCGCGCAATTCATGCCGCGCCTGCGATTTCTCCGCCCCGCGCAATCCGCTGGTGAACAGCGGCAACGTCGCCTGCAACGACACGCTCCAGGATTCATCGTCGGGCGCGCCGGGCACCGACAGCGAACCGGCGCCGCTGCGGTCGGTGTATTTCGAGCCGCTCGAGACCAGCGCCAGATCCGGTAGATAGTAGCTGCGTGACGCCGACGTCAACGCGCGTTGCCGCGCATCGATCACCGCACCGGCCTGCGCGATCTCCGGTGCGTTGGCGAGCGCGGTGTGTACCGCGTATTCCATGAACACCGCCCATTTCGCCGGAGAGTCGAGAAACGATTGCGTGCGCGGGCTCGACACCAGCGTGAGCGGGTCGTCGATGCCGGACTCCACCGTCGTGAAAGGCTGGTTCGCCGGCCGGTGCAGGATTCGCAGCACCTCGGTCTCGGCCTGGCGCCGCTGCGATTCCGCCGCCAGCAGCGTCTGCTTGTCCTGCGCGAGCTGCGCCACCCAGCGTAGATAGTCCGACCGGCCCGCGAGGCCGACCTCCTCCCGTACCCGTGAGGTCTCGAGATTCTTGCGCGTGTTCTCGACGTTGCGCCGGCGAACCTCTTCCACCGCCTTGGCGCGCAACAGATTGAGATACGCGGATGCGGATTCGGTCAACGTGTCGAGCATGTCGGCGCGTTGCCCCTGCGCCTGCGCCTCGCCCAGTGACTTGGCGATCGAATACCCGGCCCAGGCGCGTTCGGAATATATGACCTGGCTGAACGACAGCCCGGCGCTGGTGGTGTCCTCCGCCTGGATGAGCGGATTGGCGCGATCCGCATCGATTCGAGTGCGGGTCGCGGACGCGGACAATGATGGCAGCAACTCGCTGCGCGCGATGCGGACGTCGTCTTCCTTGACTCCCAGGCGTTCGCGGCTCGCCGCGAGCGCCGGATTCGCATCGAGCGCCGCGCGCATCGCTCCCAGCAACGTCAGCGGCTGCGTGCCGACGGGTTCCGAATAGAGCTGCTCCGCATCGGTGAGGTACTGCCAGCGGGGCGAAAACCCGATGGCGTTCGCGACGCGCATGTTGAGCACCAGGCGTTGCGTCGTGGGGAAGCCCACTTCGAACCGCGCGGGATCCTCTCCCCCCGCGATGCGCTGAATCATGATGACGACCCGGCGCGCCAGCCGTTCGGTATCGCGCTCCGCGCCGCCGGTGGTCATCAGC
>Ga0307513_10006227_pt1 | contig 15633 bp, 13 predicted proteins | sample 15_EM_MG_FD_202174 | JGI IMG/M metagenome (GOLD analysis project Ga0307513, IMG submission 202174) | Populus trichocarpa ectomycorrhiza microbial communities from riparian zone in the Pacific Northwest, United States - 15_EM | ecosystem: Host-associated > Plants > Roots > Unclassified | place... | reverse complement strand
CAGGCCAAGGTGGACCTGGAATCTCGATTGGTCTTTGTCTCGGGCCAGGTGGATTGGGACGGTGACTCGCGCGTCCGGCACGCCACGCTGGAAGGTCAGGCCGAAGGCGCGATCGAGCACCTGGTCACGGTGCTGAAGGAGGCCGGCTCCTCGCTCGACAAGGTGCTGCAGTTGCGGGTGTATGTCCGCGGCGAGCTCGCTGACGGCATGTCGCAGCTCGTGCCGGTGTTCGCCCGCCACTTCGGTGCAGTTCGTCCTGCCTTGACGGGCATCGGCGTGGCTTCCCTGGCATCGCGTGACACGCTCATTGAGATCGAAGCGTTGGCCAAATTGCCCGAATCCGCATGATGGTTCTCGCCGGGGGATCTCGGCACGAAGTACCCTGAAGCGGCCGCTCGGCGAGTCACGCAGAGCGGCGGCTCATGGCCGGGCCGCCCGTAAGGCGACGTCAGTCACTGGTGGCTGCCTCTCGCATTTCAGTCATCGAGCCGGCGATGTCAGATATGGGAGATATGGAACGGTGAGGTGTCGATCGGCAACCAGAACTCGACACCCGTGGACGACCCTGAGCTGCCAAAAAATCTCTCGGTCAGAGCAGCGCACAGCGGTCACCCAAGCTCCTGTTCCGAGCTCCATTGGAGCTTGCGCCTCGCTTCCTCGCCGCACGTCAGTTGACCGTGACGTACAGGCTCGTCGCGTCGTGCCCGAACGTCACATTGGCGCCGGTGGCGCTCACGGCGCCGAACGCACCGCTGAAGCCGCCGGCGGCGTCGATCAGCACGATCTTCTGCCCGGCGCTGAAGCTGCCGGTGAAGTTCAGTGTCAGGGTGCCGGCGAGCGTGGCCGTCCCGGCGATCGTCAGGTGGCCGGCGTTGGTGCCCGGAGTGCTGCCGTCGATCGGCAGCAACAGCGTGCCGCCACTGCCCTGTACATAGCTGCCGCCGATGCCGAGCTCGTACTGGCCGGCATGGAAGCCGAGCGTCGCGTTGTTGGTGACGCTGCCGGTGCCCAGCGCGTTGGTGCTGCCGGCCAGCAGCGCCCCCGCGCTGATCGTCGTGCCGCCGGTGTAGTGGTTGTTCTGCAAGGTCGTCGAGGCTGTACCGGCCTGAACCACCGAGCCGGTGCCGCTGATGTTGGACAGCGTGATCGCCGTCGCCGTGTTCTGCACGATCAGCGTGCCGTCGTTCACGACCGCATCGGTGGACGCGCCGCTCGCGGATTCCGCAGTCAGCAGGCTGCTGTCGCCGCTGTAGGTCGCCTGCTTAACGGTGGATTTGCCCGTCGTCGCATTCACGGTGACGTAGTTCAGCGGGACCGGCGTTCCGGCGCCCAGCCGCAGGACGGCATTCGCGCCGATGGTGGTCGTGCCGTTGTAGTTCTGCGGTTGCCCGAAGGTGACGTCGTTGCCGGCCGTCGGCATGACGCTCACGTTGCCGACGCCAACGGACCCGCTCCGGTCCGGCCCACCGCCCCCGCCGGTGATGCCGACGTTCAGCGTGACCGGCCCGTTGTAGTTGAAGGCCAGCGTGCCGCCGCGGTGGAGGTTGATGTAGGCGTTCTTCTTGCCGAGCGCCGGGTTGACTTCGGCCGGCGACGGCGCCGAGGGCAGGAAGAAGCGGTTGTGCGTGCCGTCGCCCCACTGGACGGTGCCTGCGGCCTCGATGTTGACGCCGCGGTAGCTGCCGTCGTTGCCGTTGACGTCGTTCGCCCCGCCGCGGTAGATCACCTTCGCCAGGTTCAGGCCAGGGTCGCTCAGGCCGGGGTCGACCAGGTTGGGACTGTTGTGCGGGCTGTTATCGGTGTGGCTGTAGACGCCGGACATCACGATGGTCGAGTTGCCGATCGGGTGGAAGTTGATGTCGTTGCCGAAGGCCGCCTCGTAGATGTTTTGCGCGACCGTGACGACGCTGCCGGGCGGGCTCCAGACCAGCCACGATCCTTCGTTCAGCACCGCGTTCGCGCCGGACAGCGACGCGGCCACATGGTTGGTGCCGAAGTTCTGCCCGGCCGCCAGCGACAGGACACCCGAGAACGCGTTGACCCCGCCCATCGAGTTGTCGCCCCAGACGCCCACGCCTTGCCGAACGCTGCCGCTGCCGCTGATCGCCCCGAGCAGGACGAACTGCTGGCTGCTGATGACGAGGCTGCCGTTGTTCAGGATGTTGTCGAGGTTCACCTCGCCGTTCACCACGCTCGCCGCGTTCTTGCTGTCCGACGTGGCGATGATGTTGGGGTGGTTGTCGGCGCTGGTGTTGGTGCCGATCTGCAGCGTCACGCCGGGATCGATCGTCAGGACCGGCGGGTTGACGCCCGAGATGCCCAGCGCGTAGCCCATGCCGGCGTAGCTGGTCTTCGTGACCGTCTCCACCTGCTGGGCATCGGGCAGCGTGAACGTGCTGGCCTGGGTGATGACCAGCGTGCCGGGATTGGCAGTGCCTCCGGCGGCGACCAGCTCGAGCGTTCCCTGGCCGGAGATCACGCCGGTGTACGTCGTGGTGCCCGCGGGCAGGTTGATCACCGAATCGCCGCTGAGCGTGACGTCCCCATTGGCGAGGATGGACGCGGTGATGTCGGTGCGGCTGCTTGCGGAGGCCGTGTCGGTGGCCGCGCCGGTGGCGGTCGCCGACGCGCCGTCGCCGGCCCCCCCGCCGCAGGCGCCGAGGAGGATCGTGCAGGCCGCCGCCAGCGGGAGCCAGCGGCCGGGGTGGGAGTTCGCTTTCACGTCGGGGCGTCCTTGTACTGCGTTGGAGCGAACAGGCTTGCACGCCGCGTGCCCACGCGAAGCAGCGTCGCTGCCTGGGCGCACGCTCCGGTTGGGGCGCCGATGCCGCGCAGCATCGACGCGAAATGTCATCCCGCGCCGACAAATGTCAGGCGGCCCACCGGCTGCGCGGCGCTCTGCACAAGTCGGCGACGAACTTGCTTGTCTGATCGGATCGATGCAGCGACGAACTGAGCCATGAAGCAAGTCGATCTCGCACTGAACCTGACATCGAAGCGAACACGCGAGCGCGAGTTTCTTGACAGGATGGGCTCACCGGTCAGAGCGAGCCGGACGACGCGCGCAATCACGTGGGCGCCGTGGGCCGCAGTGCGCGAAGAACGTGGCTCGGCCTGCCTTCGGCAAGGCGACTTTGACTGCGGCCACGCCCCGGAGCCCTCGCGAAGCCGACTCCTTCGGGGGCGGCTCGCACCAGCAACGACGGCTGGGCCAGCTTCTGATCTGTGACGGCCCTCGCGGGTTGGCCGTCACGTCCACCACCGGCCACTAGCTTGAACGGCCCAGCCGACTCGACCACCAGGCGCTCGCTTCTTCCCATCGGAACGACGTGTGGACGGTCTCGCAAGTGGACCAGCTCCCCGGAGGGGAAGGATCGACCCGAAGGTGAGATCGATCCGTCTTCGGTTCTCAGGCGCTCCCTGTGCGAGTTCAGTAGCCCAGAACGGCGTCCCACACCGCCAGCTGATCCAGCTTCGGCACTGCACCGAGCACCGCGTCACCCGTTCCGTTCTCACCCCAGCGCACTGACGTGTTGCTGCCCGGTTGATATACCGGCCACGGTGCGCCGCTCGCCAGCATGGGCTGTGCATCGCGCGCGAATGACACGATGGCGCCGGCGAATTGGCCGGCCAGGCGGGCCTCCTCCAGGCCCGCTCCCACCTTGGCGCGGTAGTAGTCGAGTCCGTTGGTGCCGAACAGCATCGGAACATCGGCGCAATGCGGCACGCCGCGGCCAGGCGCCTGAACCGCGTGCATGTAGGTGCCGTAGCGAACCGGCACGCCGGCTGCGGCCAGGCGCGCTGCGTAGCGCGTGCCGAAATTGCGCAGCAGCTGGTCGCCGAAGATGTCGATCCACAGCGAAGTAGGAGCCGTCGAGCGGCCTTCGGCGACGGCAGCGGTCGTGTACGCGTTGATCACGGCGTTGGCGGCGTCAGCCCGCCCGCCGAGCTGGGCCGTCAGTGCCGCAGAGACGGCCGGCAGCGTCGGGGGAGGCGCAGGCGTGAGCATCGTGTTCGTCGCGGGATCGTAGATGTCATACCAGAACGCGCCTTCGTCGAGCGTGTAGTCGATCACCACCGGCAAGTCCGTCGGCCAGTCGCGGCGTGTCCAGTCGCCCAGGTAGGTCATGCCGTCGATGACCGGCGCCAGCTTGTAGGGTGACCGGCCTGAGGTAAAACTCGCCGGGAGTGTTCCCGCGTTCTGCGCGAGTTCGGCCGCGTGCAGCGTCTGAGCGGGGACATTCCGCAAGCCGAGCGGCGTGGTGCCCAGAGTCGTCGCAAGCAGCTCGGTGTAGGCCGCGGCGTCGGATGCCGTCAACGAGGCGGGTGGCGTCACGTTGGGCAGGCTGAGCAAAACCGCCTTCTGGAACAGCGGGCGATACACAGGGTTCTGCGCCAGCATGACCGTGTGCATTGCACCGCCCGATTGCCCGACCACGCACACCCGCGCGGGATCGCCGCCGAACGCGGCGATGTTGTCGCGGACCCAGCGCAGCGCCGCAGCCATGTCCTGCATCTGCCAGTTCGCCGACGTGCCGTTCTGCGAGTCGGCGAAATCCGGATGCGACAACAATCCGAGCGCGCCAAGCCGATAGTTCGCGGTGACCACGACCACGCCGCGCTGCGCGAGCGACGCGCCGTTCATCAAAGGCATGCGCGTCGCGCCCGTGCGGAAGCCCCCACCGTGGAACCAGACAATCACCGGCATTCCCTGAGCGCCTGACGGGCTCCAGATGTTCAGGCTCAGGCAGTCTTCGCTTTGCACATCCTGCGGTGGGTAGATCCACGACACCATGCCGCCGATGGTCTGCAGGCTGGCCGCGCCGAAGGCGCTTGCCTCGACGACGCCGGAAGCAGGCTGCACAGGCCGTGGCGCCTGGAAACGCAGCGGCCCGACCGGTGCCTGCGCGTAGGGAATCCCCAGCCAGGAGGTCATGCCATCTTGAGACTGGCCTCGGAAGCTGCCAGCGGAGGTCGCGGCGACATGATCGTCACCGCCCCCGCCGCAACCCACAAGAGGCGCGCCGATGAACGCGGCGCCGGAAAGAAGGAACCGGCGGCGTGCAGCTGCCACAGGTCGAAGATCGATGCGCATGGAATTCCTCTCGGTGCGCCGCCCAGATGGCGGCTGCACCGGATGCTAGGAAGCACGCATGCCGTGCGTAAGGTCGCGGCTGGAACGCAGCATTCCAGCGCTGGAACGACGCAGCCTCAGCTCGCCCCGTGATCGAGCGATGCCATGCCTGCAGCGAGGGCATCGATGAACTTGCGGCCTGCCAGCGTGAGCGAACGACGCGAGGGGTAGAGCACGTAGATCCCGACTCGAGGCGGTGACCAGTCGGGCGCGATCACATGCAATCGGCCGCCATCGATGTCCTGCCGGCACAATTCGTACGGCAACTGCGCAACACCCACGCCCGCGAGCGCAGCTTCGCGCACCAGCAGCAGGCTGTCCGTGGTGAAGCGCACGTCCACCGCGATCTCGTGCTGCCCATGCTCGCGATGCCGCAGCGACCAGCGCGCCGGGTGCGGGAAGAATGTCCATCCGACGGCTGGAAAGAATGGGAAATCAGCGGGACCGGGCTCGGCGGGAATGCCGTCCTGCAAATGCGGAGTACCCACCATCACATATCGCGCCTCGATGAGGCTGCGTGCAACCATGCTGGAGTCGCGCAGCGGCTGCAGGCTCGGCTGGATGGCGAGGTCCGCCGGTTCACTGAAGGGCCGGTTGCGGCCGTCGGTGGATTCGATCGAGACGCGCACGCTCGAGTAGCGTGCCATGAACGCGATCGCGATGCGGCCCACGACGGCCGACGCGAGCACCATCGGGCACGACACCCGCAGAAGCCCCGAGGGCTCGCCCTGCGACTCCCGGGCTGCGGCGACGGCGTCCTGCAATCGCGCTCGTGTGGCCACGGCGTCCTCGTACGTGCGCCGACCGATGTCCGTCACCGCAAACCTGCGTGACGTGCGCACCAACAGGCTCACGCCCAGGTGCTTTTCAAGGGCGGTGACGGAGCGGCTCAAGCGCGAGGGCGGCATACCGAAACGGTTGCCAGCGGCATTGAAGCCGCCGGCGTCGACGACCGCGACAAACGCCATCAACTCCTCGAACAGGTTCGGCAGATCATCCATGAGGCCCGCATCTTACGAACGGCGGCGGGCGAATGACAGCGGCCGCTCTCGTGTTCGGGCCGGATGTCGAAGGAAATTTCCACTCGATGATCAACACGAGTCGGATTGATCTTCCGAATACCTGACGCTCGCGGGTGACCCCTCGTGGCCCCGACCTGCCTGACATCGGTCTCTTCTGATGGTCAGCTCACCAGGCCATCACCGACGTTCGATCCTCAACGACCGCTGCGCGACATGAAGCGGTCGCACGCTGATGTGAGAGCTACACCCGGACGCGACCCTGTGCTGTCGGCCACACCCTCGAACTCGCGTCCGCAAAGCGGACTCCCAGCCGCCACAAGCGGCGTTCAGCGTGCCTCACCTCGTCGGGTGGCGCGTCGGCGATTGCGCGAAGGGTTAGGCGGCAGTGGCGCCACCCTAGAAAGTGCCGGACTTGAATAGTTGGCCATCGGCCTCGAGAAGGCGCCAAGCCTTGCCTTCAGTGTGAAGCGTTCGTCCAGTATCTGGATAGTGACAAACGTCTTGGTTCACGCGAGTTCCAACGATCACGTAAGAACAAGGTTCGTCCGACTGATTGGACACATGGTGAGCATTGGGAACACCAGCAGGCCAGCACGCTGCGTCGCCCGCGTGCAGGACATGCGCCTCAGCACCCTCTGTGACCGTGACTGCACCGGACAGTACATAGAGGAACTCGTCTTCGTTCTCGTGCCAGTGATTGTTGGAGGACCGTGCCCCGGGATGAAGTGTCTGCACGTACGCTCCGTACTGTGAAAGCCCTCCCGCGTCTGACAGCCGCAGGGTATCCGTGACACCAAAGGACTCGCGTTCGGCCCGCTCGGCAGGCACCTGATTCTTCTTAACGATCATTTCAGTTCTCGCACCGCGACATGAAGCAGCCGCAACTGTAGCCGCTGGCCCGGAACAAGCGGATCGTGTGTCGAGGACTACTGAGTTCTGCCGCTTTACTTTCGGCCAATCGTGCAGTTCGAAAGCTGACTTCAGTCAACGACAGCTCGTGGCCGGGTCCTGAGGTTCAGGCTGCGCCCGCAGGCGGCAGGTGATCGATTCATTGCTGCGGTTCAGATACAGAACGGCCGCTCGGAGTCGCATGGCCGCCCGCCGCAATTGGCAACTGGTCGGCACTGAACGACCCGCTGCCGTCACTCGCCGAAGAGGAGAGCGGTCGCTCATCACCCCCAGACGATCTCGTGCTTCATCGTCAGCGGGTCGAGCCTGGCACTGACTCGGTTCGCCACTCCTGCTCTCGCATCCACAGCGACGTTGGCAATGTGTACGGCGATCACGCTGCCATGCCCTGCGTGCGCGCGGCACTCGATGAGAAGTTTGGCGTCCGTCGGCGTCAGGTTGGCGAGCAGGCCGCGGTCTGGGGAATTGCGTCGATGACATACAGATGCACCGGCACGGCGGCGCGTTCGGGCGTTCGCTCTCGCACGAAGTCCATCAGCGCAGCCGTGTCGACGGTCGCGCCCGACCGCGGCTGCACGAATGCCACCGGCAGTTCGCCGCTTCACCACCCCAGCAGCGGCGCGGCAAGGAGCGTTCGTCAAGCGGAGGGGGCGGCGCGCCGCGTTGGCGCGAGGCCGCTGACGATCGGTTATGCCGGCTCTTTGCGCCGGATGATGCTGGCGCGCTTGGCGTCTTCCGGATACTGGAAGTGCACCTCCCCACGGCGCCACACGCCGAGCCACACCATGTTGCGGGTGAACGCGTCGTGGTCACTGGCCGAGAACGGCTTGTCGTGGGTGGTCACTACGCCGGCATAGGGATGATCCAAGTTCTCGAGCGCGGCTTTCAATGCGCTGCCTGACGTGTCGCCCTTGGTCTGGAACAGCACCCGCAGCATCAGGTGCATCGCATCGTAGGTCTGCGCCGCTGCCATCAACGAACTCACCGGCCGGCCGCCGGTCGAACGCGACAGACGCGCGATGAACGACGAGCGCCGCTCGTTCGACAGGTCCTGGATGATGGTCTGCACGGTCAGCGCCCCTTCGATCGCCGGGCCGGCCTTCTCGCCCACGGATCGGAACGACAAGGTCCAAGGACCGTACATCGGGCCGCCGAAGCGTGCCTCCTTGTGCGCCTGCGCCATCACGGCGAACTCCGGCCCCACCGTGTAGCCGACGAGGACGTCGGCGCCAGCGGCCTTGGCGGCCGCGACCTGTTCGGTGAGTGAAGTCACGCCAAGGTCGAAGCGCCCGGTGTAGACGGGCTTCAGGTTCTTCTCGGCCAGGTACTTCTCGACGTCCTTGAGGCCCCCCTCGCCGTATCCGGTCTTGTCGGCCAGCACCGCGACTCGGGTGAAGCCACGTTTGACCATGTCATCGACCACGAACGCCGACTGAATCGAGTCGCGCGCCACCATTCTGAACACGTAGCTCTTGTCGGCCGGATACTTGGCGGTCAGCGCCGTTGCCGTCGCCACCGGGATCATCAGCAGGTGCTTGTTGTCCTGGAACACATCGAGTGACTTGATCGCGACGCCCGAATTGCAGTAACCGAGCGTGAAGGCGACCTTCTCCTTCAAGACAAGGTCTTCGGCGGCCTTGCGCCCCTCATCCGGGTTGGCCTTGTCGTCGCGCTCCACCAGCTCGATCGGCCGCCCGAGAAAGCCGCCGACCTCGTTGATCTCCTTGGCAGCCAGCTCTGCACCGAGCCGGGCGCTGTTGCCGAAATCTTGCGACCCCCCGGTGAACGGGCAGATGAAGCCCACGCGGATGGGCTTCGCCGCCGCGGCGGGCGCAATGCTCGCCTGCGCCCAGGCCGTGGCAGATAGCGCACTGGCCCATGCGCCAATGGAGGCACTCACGACGAGGGCGCGCAGGGGATACCTCATGGGGGGTCGACCGGCAGTGGCTTTGGCGCATCAGCATAGGGAGCGCGCCGCAGCCGTCTGATTAGGGTTAACCCTTTGTCTCGTGACGTGGATCATGGTCGATGGCTCGGTGAGCCACGGCCACCGTTATCGGCTTGCTGCCGACGTCGACGGCACCCCGGTCGGCACGCACACCGCGTTGACCTTTGCGCCGTTTCGCCTGCGGACCACGCGGAACTGGATCGGCCGCTCGCAGTTCGCCAGGGACCGGGCGCTCAACGGCCTCGTCGACGACTTTCGCATCTACCGCGGCGCACTGACCGCGTTGCAGGTTTCCGCGCTCGCGAGGTGATCGGTTCTGTTGCTGCCTGGGAGAATCGTTTTGGGATCGTTCAGCGCCTTGCATTGGGTGATCGTGTTGGTGGTAGTCGTGCTGATTTTCGGCACCAAGAAGGTGACGAGCATCGGCAGCGACCTCGGCGATGCGCTCAAGGGTTTCAAGGACGGCATGCGCGACAAGACGAACGACGTCCCCCCGCTGGCGCCGCAACAGGTGCCCATTGAGCTTCACGTAAGCCATGACATCCCCACAACTCTGCCTGCTTCCAGCACGCAGTGGTGATCGCGCTCAGGATCGAGGGAGCACACATTCTCCGATGTGCCGCTTTGCCAGCCCACGGCCACCAGCGGCGATTCAGCCGTTGTTGAACAGTCCCTTTTCCTTCATCCGCATCATGCGCGGTCGCGGCCCGGCCGTGCGCCCGGGTGGCGGCGCCGGTTCGACCGCAGCCCCCGGAAGCGCAGCGTCTACTCGGTTCGGCACGACCTGCACGGCTCGTTTTTCTGAAGCTGAGATCGCGGCCCTCTGCCCTGTGGCGATGCGTTTGCGGTCCGCGACCGCACCCAAATCGACCGCGTCAGAAAGAATCGGAATGTTGCGCGACGGAAGCGAACGCTGGCGTGTCGGCTTTGCATTGCTTCCGGCGCCCTCCACTACCACTGCCACTGCCACTGCCACTGCCACGGGCGCAGGCGCCGGTGCGGGCGCCCGTGAGGTCTGGGCCACCGGCTCCGCCCTGGGCGCATCGACAATCGTGTCGATGCCGCCGGACGCATCGACCTGCGCAGGCGGGTGGGCGCGGACGCGCAGGTGTTCCCAGATCAAACCGTTTGAGGCCAGTTGTCGGAGCCGCTCCGCACGCGACGCGGCTCGGCCAATCGCTGACAGTACGGCGTGGAGCTCCGGATGCACATCGCTGTCCACATCGAGGCGCAGTTGAAGGATGGCCACGTCGCTAGCTCCATGCGCAGGAACGGCCCAAATCAATCGCCTCAGACGGCGGAAGGACCAGGTTCGGATTCGGCTTCGCCGATCATCTGGAAGCCGCGCACATTGGCCTCCATCGAGTTGGGCATCACGAACACCGGGATGGCCGGGAATCGTTTCACGAGCACGTCGCGGTAGTGCTCGGGATGGCCGCCCACCAGAACCATCAGGTCGACGATCTCGTGGGCGTCGCGCAGGCCGTCGATCATTCGATTCACGGAATCTTCGACGACACTCATCACCACCGGCGCGAATTGGCCAAGATCGTGCGCGACGCCGGCCAGTTTCACGGGGCCATGGCTGCGAAGCGCGTCGTTGATGCGCGGCATGACGGCCGGGCCGAGCGGTCGACCAACGCTTGCACTCAGAGATTCCTGCACTGCGCGCACGACCCGATGGCGACCGGCGTCGGAGGCCGCGCCGCTGGCGCGCGGATTGATGGTGCCTTGCTGGATCAGCAACCAATCGAGGGTGTGCTCGCCAGGGTCGATCATCAGCACGGCGAGTTCGTCCAGCATCTCGCCATCGGTCAGCGGCTGCAGCGCGCCGGCGGTCCGTGAAATGACGGCGTTGAGTTCGCTCAGATGGTCGTCGATCGCGGCGTAACCACCGACCGGCTGGGCCTGCACCATGACCTTTTCGACCATCACGGTCTTGCCATCGCCGATCTCGACAGCCCCCTGAAAGCGAGACCGCAGGTAGTCACGGCGCTTGCTGTCGTTGTACTGGTTGACGGGAAGCCCGAGCACCAGCACGTCGATCCTGGTGTCGCCGGCTTCCGCCATGTAGCGCAGGGCGCCTTTCGTCAGGGCCTCGTAGATCGCGCCGCGGTAGAACTCGTCGGTCACGTCGCGCCCGAAGTTGCCGCCCGATTGCGCCAGCTCGACGTTGCGACCAACCTCATAGTTGGCACCGTTGACCGGTACGTCGAAGGTGTCGCGCCGCCGTGTTCCCAGGCTTCTCATTGCGCTGGCGTCCGCTGGGATCGCCATTGACGGAAAGTGCATGAATCGGGTGCCGTCACCGTTGACGCCGCGCAGGCTCAACTTGACAAGACCGAAACCAACATCGATCGCCCGGACTACCGGGAGGTCGGACGCTTGTTCATCCATGGAAGACGCGCTCACTTCATGGAGCTGGGCAGGGGACATGTTGGTTCCTCGAGTTGGGATCGCGGCACGAAACGCGCGAAGTCGGTGTGAAAGGGACGCTCTGCGAGAGCGCTTCGACATGGTCGGCCGATTGCGGCCGCCGCTTCGCTTGCTTTCTCGTGATTTGTTGATCTTCACTTGGAATGGGTGAGCAGCGCAATCGAACCGCCGCGGCCGACGGAGATTGCTTTCGTGAAAGTGTGACTTCGGTCTCGAATCGCGAGCTCGACTACCCCATCCTAAGGGTTGACTCGACTTATCCGGCACGCCCGTTTTACAGACCAACTACAAGGGCCGGACCAGCGTCGCAACATTGCCCTTGAAATTGCGGTCGCTGTAGAACTGCACCCAACAGCCAGATTCGTGTTCCGGTGTGCTCACCTGAACGGGCACCTGCACGATCACGGGCTGCGGCTCAGACCATCGCTCTTGAAGCTGGACACCAATATTCTGGTCGCCGCGCTGCTCCGAGGTGGCGGCACCGCACGTGCAGTGCTCCGTGCTTGCCTGAGTGCGCAATACGACCCGGTGCTTGGCCCGGCCTTGCTTGCAGAATACGAAGATGTGTTGGGCCGCGCCGAGCTCTTTGCGGCCTCTGCGTTGTCGCTGAAGGAGCGGAACGAAGTGTTCGATGGTTTTCTGAGTCGTTGCCGTTGGGTGGAAGTGTTCTATGCGTGGCGGCCCAACCTGCCCGACGAGGCGGACAACCATTTGATCGAACTCGCAGTGGCCGCGCAAGCGGATGCGATCGTGACGCGCAACCTGCGCGATGTGTCGCGCGGAGAGCTGAAGTTTCCGTCGCTCAGGGGATTGACGCCTGAGCAATGCCTGGAGGTGTTTCCATGTCCACGTTGACGATCCGTTTGCCCGACGACAAGCATGAGCGCCTGAAGGCGCTCGCGCGATCCAACTCCATCAGCATCAACAAGTTGATGGACGAACTCGCGACCGTGGCGCTGGCCAACTACGACGCGAGGGTGCGGTTCGAGACCCGATCCGCGCGTGGCAATCCCAAGCGCGCGCTGGCTCTTCTCGACAAGCTCGACCGCGCTGACTGACGAGAAATCCGGCCAACCAATTTGCCGATGCAGGAACCTTTGCAGGAACTCGTATTTCCTGATTGAGCGGTACTGGCGCCCGCTCTGGATTTCCCGGGCCTTTTCGATCCTCCTCCCACCAGACATGCGGGGCAGAAGCCGATTTCAGGCTTCTGCCCCGTACTCGTTGATGCGGATCAAGCTCGGACAGGCTGTTGGCGCTTGCAGTCGGCCACCAACATGGAGTGCATGATCACGCCGCCTTGTCGATTGCGCCGCGCGGTGTGCTGCTGCGCGGCCTGACGGTCGCGTCACGGAGGACACCGCAGTCGCGCAGGATCGTCTTGCGCAGACTGATCATGGCCGCTGGATGCTCACGCTCCCGCCTCGCCAGAGGCAGCATCACTTCGCTCGCACTGTCGGCTGCAGCCCGGTCGCCCCGACGGAAGGCATCGATGACTTCGACCAAGTGTCGCGGATTCGGATAGCCAGTAAAGAATCCATCCGCACCGTGCTCAAGCTCGGCCAGGCAATGGACCCCGCCAAGGCCGCCGAATATTCGAATGCGCCGCCCCAACAATGCGCGCACCCGATCCATCTTGTCGGCTGTGGGTTCCTCCTCCAGCTTGATGCCACAGACTTCGGGAACCGTATCGACCAAGGCGCGAACCAGGGCCACCGGCAACGCGGCGCCGAATTTCGGGTTGTCCAGCAGGATGATCGGCAGGTGCAGCGATCGCGCGATCGAACCGATGTGCGCGAACACGCCCTGGGAGTCGCCGATCGGTGGCTTCACAAGCAAGCCAACCGCTCCGCACTCGGCCGCGATCCGCGCCTGAACCAGTGCGCGGTTGGTAATTTCCTCCAGCACGCCGACGATGATCGGCGCGCGCCCAGCTGACCGAGAGACGACCCGCTGGATCACCAGGCGCCGCTCATCTTCGTCGAGCAAGTCCCCTTCGCCCGCGATGCTGGCCGGCACCAGCCCCACGGCGCCGCCGTCCAGGTAGTGCTCGACCACGCGGTCCAGGCTCTCCATATCCAGGCCTCCGCCCGCCTCCATCGGCGTGGGCAGCACCGCAAACAGTCCATGCAGCCACTCGGGAAGCGGATTCATCGCCGGATCTCACGCGTTGCCGACCGACTCTTGCGCGCCATGGCACTTGGCCTCGCGCATGACACCATCGAAGAATCGGCATCGGGCGTCGAGTGCCGTTCGAACGGCCTCCTCGACGAGCAGCTCATCTTGTGGCGCGATCAGCATCGGCAACAAGACGGATTCAAGCTTGTCGGCATGTCCGCTGTCGACGTGAATGTGCACCTCGAAGAACATCAACGCGTCCCTGTCAAAGGACGCGGCTTGCAGCAGGCCAGTCTGAATGTGCGTGTACAGGGCCGCGACGATGCCCTCGGACGCGTAGCAGAGGGCGCCAAGGATGCCCAGTACGCCATAGTGGTCGCTCAGGTTCCGATAGGTGTTGATGAGCGCCGAGGTTTCGGGCAGCGCGGGCACCGCCGACAGCTGCGCATCGTCCAGTCCCAAGGCACGCGTGAAACGGCGGAACAGCGCCGCATGGGCGCGCTGGAGATCGCCTTCCCCCAGTTCCTCCCACAGGTTTTCACCGATCACGATGCGCGCGTCTTCTTGCGGGCATGACGCCAGGGCCAGGGCCAGAAAGCTCGGAAACTCGTGGCAGAACTTGTACATCTGCGCACCGAGCACGCGCACCTGCGCCAGCGTCAGCTGGCCCGCGCGGCATTGCTCCACGAACGGATGGCGCCACAGCCGGTGAGTTTCAGCGACCAGCCTGAATCGTGTGGGAGCGTCGGAAACCAGGTTGGCAATCTCGGACTGAAGCGACTTCATGTGGGTGACCTTGGGTGGGTGGGTAGGGCCTCAAGCACGTGTGACCTTGATGGCCATGTGCAGGGGCAGATCGAAGAGGGGACCGAAGAAGTCCGCGTCCATGGCAACCATGTCGTCGGTGACCGTCAGCTCGGTGACGATGGGCATCGCGGAAAAGCCCGCCCTGCGCAGCCCCTCGAAGTAGTCTTCGAAGGTCTTGTGGACCAATTGAACGTCCAGTGCACTGCCATCGTTCTTCCAGATCCTCCCGCCGAATACACGGTTGCGAGCGCTGAAGTAGCCGGCAGAACCGACATCGAAGTAAAAGGGCGGCGCGGGTTCGCGCATGAACGCGAACGCCGGGTGCGGCACGGCGAACACGAAGCTGCCTCCCGGTCGCAGCATCCGATGCACGTTGGCCATCGTCTTGTGCATTCGTTCAACGTCAAGGTAGTTGAAGAGGAACACGGCGACGACAAGATCGAGGCTGGCAGCGCCGAGGTCGGCCGTGACGGCGTCGGCCGTGTCGTACCGGATACCCAGCGGCAGCGCATCCTCGGCCTGGCGAGCGAGTTCGATCATGCGCTCGGAGAGATCGAGCCCCAGCACCCGCGCACCACGCTGGCTCAGCATGCGGGTGCAGTAGCCTTCGCCGCAGCCGAGATCGAGGACGACCTTGCCCGCGAGCGGCTCGCACAATGCCATCACCTGCGGCCGGGCGGTGAAGTCGGACAACGAGCTGGGCTGGTGTCGCGACCAGTTGTTCGCGGTCTGGTCGTAGAGAAGGCGGGGATCGATGGGCATGTTCATGCGCGGCTGTCCTGTGTTGCGGTGGTGGGGGTCGGGCACGTCGTGCGCGCGGCCAGGAATCTGGACAAGGTCTGCTTCAGCGCGCTCATCTCGAACGGTTTGCTGAGGACGGCATCTGCGCCGACGTCGGCGATCAGCCTGTGATCCACACCCGCCATGCTGGCCGTCCAGATGACGATGGGCAGATGGTTGTGCTTGCCCTCTTGCGTGCGGATGGCGCGACAAACGTCCAGCCCATCCATGTCCGGCAGTCGCATGTCCAACATGACAAGGTCGTAGTGCGTTCGCGCCGCAGCCGCGACGGCTGCCGCACCGGTGCTGACGATCTCCACGGTGAGGCCGAGGGCGGTGAGATGCAACTCCGCAACCAACTGGTTCACGGGGTCGTCTTCGCAGATCAGCAAATGACCGCTGAACCCCCCCAAGGCGGCCGTGAGACCGAGGGGCGCTCGCTCGACCGCTGCGGATTTCTCGAGGCGCACGGTGAACCA
>Ga0307513_10006225_pt1 | contig 15634 bp, 20 predicted proteins | sample 15_EM_MG_FD_202174 | JGI IMG/M metagenome (GOLD analysis project Ga0307513, IMG submission 202174) | Populus trichocarpa ectomycorrhiza microbial communities from riparian zone in the Pacific Northwest, United States - 15_EM | ecosystem: Host-associated > Plants > Roots > Unclassified | place... | reverse complement strand
GTACCCAGGCCTTCGATGGTGGTGACGTTCTGGCCCTGGTGCATGACGGCCAGCGTCAGACACGAATTAATGCGCCGGCCTTCAACCAGCACCGTGCATGCGCCGCACTGTCCGTGGTCACAGCCTTTCTTGGTTCCCGTCAGCTGTAAGTGCTCTCGTAGCGCATCGAGCAGCGTCGTGCGTGTATCGACTTTCAGGGAATGTGCCTTACCGTTGACGTTGAGCGTCACGGTGTCGATGACCGGATTGTCAGCGGTGCCCTGCTGCCCGTTGGCTACCAAAGGTGCGGCAGTGACGGCCGCTCCGAGCTTCAGGACGTCGCGCCGCGAAAGATCAAAATTGCCGGGACCTTGCATGGGGCTACTCCCGAGGTGCTGTGCCAAGTCTGAAAAAATAACTCACTTTGTGTGAAATGAATGTCAGAGGAATTCCTGTCGGCGATTGCAATGCAGCCGCGGAACGCGCTGACGCCGTTGGAACGCGCCGAATCAGAAGCGCGCGACGACCCGGATTGCCACGTAGCAGGAGACGTTCAAATGTGAATAGTATGATAATGTGATTCGCACCCACCCACACGAGGCAAATTCCTTGGCCCTGGAAGAACGCACCGCTCGCCTGACGATCCTGATCGACCCACGCAAGAAGACAGTATTCGAACGCCTCTGTGCCGAAGAGGACTCGACGCCCTCCCAGGTCGTGCGACGACTCATGCGCTCCTACATCGAATCGCGCACCGGGAAGCCCTGGTCGCCGGAAGCGGAAGGCAAGAGTCTGTCGCGCCGAAAGGCTGGCTGATGAGTAGTTTGTCCAAGAGGTATCGGTCGGCGCGGCCGGATCCCGGTGAGTTCATGCCGCCGAATCTGCTCACGTTTGGCGCCGCGCCTTTCGGCGATCCGCAGAGAGCTCGTTTGACAGCCTGGCTGCGTGAAGCGGGCTGGCCGCGCGGGCACATGGAAATCGCGGAGTTCGAGGGCTATCTCGTGGCGCTCATTGCCTGGCCGGTGGGCATCTCTTCCGGCGCATGGGTGCCGCCCATCTGGGGCGGGCGGGGCTGGAAGGTACCCACAAAAATTGCGGCGCGATCGCAATACGAAGAGTTCGTCGCGTTGACCGTTGGTCTCATCCAGCATCTCGATCGCGAGCTTTCCCTTCAGCCGTCGCGATTCGAATCGTCGGTTCTTCGCGGTCTGCGAGAACGCGAACACACCGAAACACTTCACAGTTGGGGCCGCGGGTTTATGACGGCCTTGACGCTGGGCTCACAGGGGCTCAAGGGGCGCAGTGCCAGCGCTGTCGCAGCTGTCCACACTATCGCCGGAAGTACAGCCTCGTCCGCACCGTTCCGTTCGCGCACAGTTGAAGATGTCATGAGCGCCGTGCTCTCGCTGATGGAGCAACGCCCGTCCCGTGGGCCATTGGGTCCGCTCGATCCGCCACGCGCCCCGGACACTCGCGCCGTCAAGTCCGCCTGACCTCTCGATTGAGCAGTCATGAAACGTAGATCGTCGCGGCTCTTGGCAATCGAGAGCCCGTTTCCGGACGCGAACGTCAGGTTGCGCCTTCTCGAACCGCCGGACAGTTGCCACGAGACGCTTCGGGAGCGGGTGTATTCAGGTTCCTATGACAAGCCGTTCGTGGTCGACAACGGGCCGCGGCGATTTCTGCACTTCGATTTCGGTGCGATTCAAAGCGTGATGGAGCTGAGGCTTCGATTGGCGGTCCGTACCAGATGCACTCCGGCCGCGAGCGCGCAAAACCTTCCAGCAAGGAAGAGATGCCGCTTTCACCCGGATGCGCCTCGATCTGCGGAGCAACGATCCTTGCAAGGAGGGTGTCGCGTCGCCTCACTCGAGGCTACGGCAAAACGAGTTCAACGCTGGCACGACTCAACTCATCGAACACCCGGCGGCGACGTCGCAATGGCCACCAATCGTAAAGATACGTTTGAATGGGCTGCCACATCCCCACCCATCCCCCGATGGTAAGGCTCTCGCGCAGGACGAAAAGGAATGCGCGTTCTTCCTTCGGCAGCAGATATCGCTGGGTGAGCAGGCACGACAAAAGAAATGCAAGTCCGATGGCGAGACTCAAGCGCCCTTCGCGCATCAGCCGTTTGAAATCCATTCCGACGATCTCTTTGCGGTACTCGAAAAAGTTGTGAATCGCCTGGGTCACCATTTGAGTCGCATCTTGCGCAGGAGCTTGCTGCAAATGAATCCGAAGGTGGAGTGCGGTTCCAGGCGGGTATTGCCGAGCGTATCCGACGATGAAAGCTTCGGCGTCTGCGTTGAGGTCTTTGTCGTGGAACGGCGATGGGTCCATCGAATTGAACAGCCCCTCGATGTTCCGCACCATCAAATCGATGCGCCCTCGCGGGGGGTTTGCCGACGCTTCACCCATCACGGTTTCCTGTCAGGCGCTGCTCGGAATAGCGAGGCGGCGCCGGGTTGAACCCGGCGCCTGTCGGCCGCGTGAGCGAAAAATAACGGCGTCGCGAACGTCGGGGGGCGTCCGCGACGCCGTCAGTTGCACCGGCTTCTCATTCTTGAGCGTGCTGCGAGAGCCGGTGCGAGGCGCTACGAGCTGATCGTGATGCGGTTGTCGACTTTCGTCACCCCCGGCGCCGCCCACGCCGCACGTTCGGCTTCCTGGCGCTCGGCCCAGGCGCTGACCGTACCGCGCAGGACGACTTCGCTGCCGTTCGCTTCAACGGTGACGCGGCTCGCGTCGATCTCGGCGCTGCGGCGGAAGGCGTCCTCGATCTTGCGTCGGATTTCATGAGGCGCCACATTCGGCTTGACGACGATCGAGTTGGTGACACCCTTCACTCCTCGCGCGCGTCTCACCGCGCGCTCCGCACGTTCGCGCGAGTAGTTCCATTCCACGTTGCCTTCGAGCGTCAGCCAGCCATTCTTGACGATCACCTTGATATTCTCGGATGAGTACGGCAGCTCCGCCTTCAACGCGTTCACCGCGTCGCGGGCGACTTCCGGATCGGGCCGTTCGTCGATCACCGGCAGCCGCACGTCGATGTCGTTGGCGACACCGACCACGCCTGCAATACGCTTTGCATCGCGCTCGGCCTGCGTCTTCTGCGAATAGCTGCGCACGAAACCGCTGAGCGTCACGACGCCCTTGCTCACGGCCACGGCGATGTCGGTCGCGTCGATGTCCGGATCGAAGCGAAGCTCATCTTCGACGTCGCGCTTGATATCTGAATCGAGTCTCATGTTACTTACTCCGTGTTGAACCATCTTTGTACTTGAACTCCGGCAGGCCCTTGACCTGTTCCTTCGACGCGCCCGGCAGCACGATGCGTTTGCCGCCATTGCTGATCTCGAGGGACTTGTACGGCACCGCGATCAGGTGGCTGCCAATGCCGAGAAATCCACCAACCTCGATGATCGCGAACACCACCCGCTCCTTGCCGACGATCATCAAATCGTCGAGCTCGCCAATCGTCTCGCCCTTCGGATTCATGACGTCGTTGCCTTTCAAATCGCTGAAGCGATATCCATCGGCTACGGCGACGACGTCGACCACGACGATCGCCACTTCGGCAGCGGCAGTGCTGGGGATGACCGCACCCGCCAGCGCAGCGCATGCCACGAGGAAGTTGAAACATTTTGGAACCTGATTCGCTTTCATGGATGGCTCTCCGTGGAGGTGGCGGGAAACTGTGGGCAATATTCATCGCTGAAAAGGCGCCTCGCCTTGACGCAAATCAATCGTGTGCAAGGCCGCGGCAGTCGCGCCGCGCCGCGCATCACGTGGCGAGCGGCTCTGCGTTGACCCATGTCAACTCTGTCCACGCGCCCAATCACTAGAATCGATTCCTGTGAATGAAGCGCTCGTGATCGAAACGCTCACGCTGATCGGCGCTTCGACGCTATCGATCGCCTTGTTGAGCCAGCTCGGCTTGCCATCCATCCTCGGTTATCTATTTGCGGGCCTGATCGTGGGGCCTTTCGGATTCGGTTTTGTCCCGGCGAGCGAGGGCGCGCATTTCCTTGCCGAAATCGGCCTCATCCTCCTCATGTTCATGGTGGGACTGGAGTTCTCGTGGGCCGAGATGTGGGCAGCGCGACGCGCGGTGTTCGTGGCCGGCTCGTTTCAGGTCGGCGCAACCATGACATTCGCCGCGTACGTGGCGCATGCGTTCGGAGCACCCTGGCCCGCGGCGGTGCTCGCCGGTGGCGCCGCTGCGATGTGTTCCACCGGCATCGCGCTCAAGCAGCTTCACGAACGGAAAGAGCTGGCTCGACCCCACGGCCGATTCGCAACCGGCGTTCTGCTCTTCCAAGATCTCGCAGCGCTGCCTTTTCTCGTCGTCATCGATTCCGCCGGCGCGCGAGGTTCGATCGAATTTCTTCCGGCGCTGCGCCAGCTCGCCATCGCGGCGCTCAGCCTCAGCGTGTTGTTGTGGGTAGGCAGTCCGATCCTGCGCACCGGGCTGACCTGGATTGGCAGGCGCAAATCCGTCGACTTGTTCCTGTTGTCCTCGCTGCTGCTCGCACTGGGCACCGCCTACGTCGCGGAAAAACTAGGTGCGGCGCCAACGATCGGCGCGTTTCTGGCTGGCGTCGCCGTTGGCGAGAGCGACCTCAAGCGCCGTGTATCCGAACAACTCACTCCGTTCCGAGACATGTTGTTGGGCCTGTTCTTCGTAACGGTCGGCATGCAGGTCGATCCCGGAGTGATCGCCGCCACGCCGGCACAGACCGCGCTTTGGCTGACACTGTTCGTTCTGGCAAAGCCGCTGTTCGCCGCCGCGGCGCTGCGAGTGGTGGGTTATGACCTGATGAACTCGCTGCGCGCGGCCTCGGTGCTGGCACACGCCGGCGAGCTCACACTGTTGATCCTCTCGCAATCCATGAACGCGAGCCTGCTACCCGTCGGCGCCGCACAGTCAATGCTGCTCGCCGCGGCGGCATCCATGGGAATCGGTCCCTTGATCATTGACCACAATCGAGCGATCGCCGCTTCGACGACGCGGATGCTGCGGCGATTGTCACCGCGAAATCGCGCCGCCCTTGACGCGGGTCAAGGCAAGCAAGTTCGGCGTCCGCCAACTTCGACACCATGAACAAGGATTCGGCGCCCGCTGTCCCGGTAGCCATTGGTCGGACCGCGCCCGACCTGCGCCTGCTGTCGACACCAGACCAATTTCTGTCTCTCGAGGAGTTTCGCGATCGGCCCGTCGTGCTCGTCTTCTATCCCGCAGACTGGAGCCCGGTGTGTAACGACCAGCTGGTGCTGTACCAGGAAGTCATGCAGGAGTTCGCCAAATATAACGCGCAGCTGCTCGGCATTTCGGTGGATGGCGTGTGGTGCCACGCCGCGTTTGCGAAAAGCCGAAATCTCAGATTCCCGCTGCTCGCGGACTTCGAACCGAAGGGCTCGGCATCGCGTGCGTACGGCGTCTACCGCGCTTCGATGGGTGTCAGCGAGCGGGCGCTGTTCGTCGTGGACGGCGACGGTGTCATACGCTGGAACTACGTCTCGCCAATCGGCGTAAACCCCGGAGCGGATGGAATCCTGCGCGCACTCGCGCATCTCGCCCACGCCAGGAAAACCGCCCCCAAACGCGGCGCACGCAGCGGGAAGTACCGCTGATCGCGTTGCACGACCAGGAGAACTCCGATGACACAGCCTCAGACACAATCGAATCAAACTACCGCAACCGATACCCGCGCGAGCGCGCCGGTAAAACAGCCCGCTGCAATGCCGAATTCGGCGCGCGACCTTAGCTCGTGGTCCGGAAGTCCTCTGCGCCTCATGCGCAGATTGTCGGAGGACATGGACGAGTTGTTCGGTCAGGTTTTCGGCAATGGGCTCCTGCCCGGCATGCCCGCGGCACTTGCACCGCCGGTCGATTTCATTCCGGCGGTCGACACCTTCGAACGCGACGGCAAGCTCGTGATCCGCGCCGACCTTCCGGGACTCAGCCCGCAGGACGTCGTCGTCGAAGTAGCCAACGGGGTGCTCACCCTTTCCGGGGAACGTCGCGAGAAACGCGAGGTCGGCGAAAAGGGAGGGCGGCACACCGAACTTCGTTACGGCCGGTTCATGCGAAGCATCGCATTGCCCGAAGGCACGCGCGAGACTGACATACGCGCGAACTTCTCCAGTGGCGTCCTGGAAATCACGGTACCCGTCCCGGACGAGACACAAGCGAGCCGAAAGATCGAAGTTCAGGGCGCGCAGCCTGTCGGGCAATCCGCGGAAGCCGCCTGACGGCGGTACTGCTCAGCAGGTCCCTTGCGCGGGCAGGAGCATGACGAACTCGCTGCCCTTTCCCGGCCCGGCACTCTGCGCACGCAGAGTTCCGCCGTGCAATTCAACAAGGTGCCGTGCCACGGCCAAGCCAAGGCCGAGCCCGCCCAGCGTTTTGTTGTATGGCTGTGTACCGCGCGCACCAGCATCGAAGATCCGCGGCAGTACATCGCCGGCGATCCCGACACCGGTGTCGCGTACGCACACTTTGAACAAAGGAGTTTCGCGTTCGATGAAGACCTGAATGTCGCCGCCCCTGGGGGTGTACTTGGCCGCATTGATCAGTAGATTTGCGAGGACTTGCGTGAGTCTGCAGTAATCGCCGGCGACCGTCGCCGGCGCACATGGTTCATCGTCGATCGACAATTGTTGATTCCGTGCCACGATCACCGGCCGCGCAACATCGATCGCGGCGCCCACAACTGCGCGCAGGTCGACGGTGTCAATAGTGAGGCGCATGAACCCCGCATCGCTGCAAGCGATATCCAGCAGGTCCTCGATGAAGCGCTTCAGATGGGTCAACTGCAATGCGACGGACGACCGAACGGTAATCGCCGATTCCGGATCGGTTCGAGCGAGCAACTCCACTCCGTATGTCAGCGGCGCAATGAGATTGCGCATCTCGTGCGCGACCATCATCGCGAATTGCCGTTGGCGCGCCAGCTCGCGGGTCAACTCCTCTTCAGGCGCGGTGAGCATCGCGATCCGGGGAGGGCAGCGTCAACGGATATCGCAGGGTCACGATCTGGCGCACGCCGTTGGCGTCAACAATTTGCAGCGCCATACTGTCCAGCGGCGCGTCGTCAAAGTAGAGCTCGCGCGGCGCCCGAATCAGGTGGTCGAGATCGCCTATCAACAGCTCGAGCACGTCGTTGCGCGAGTCGTAACTCATTCCGAACATCGGCAATCGATGCACCTCGACCTGGCAGCCGAACTCCAAGGACATGACTTCGACCATTGCCTGCATGCCGCTGCAGTATCGCGTCACATGCAGACAGAGGCCGTTCCATTCGCCGCGTTCCAGTTTCCGGATAGTCATGGCTCGCTCCGCTGATTGCTGGTGACCCAGCGTGCTCGCCACCTGCACGGCGAGCGTTGATCTGCGTCAGTGATCTTCGGCCCAGCCCGCATGAATATGGAGTACCAAACTACCGAGCGGTACTTCGATGAATGCCAACGAATGGACTGCAACCCTTGCAAGGCCGATCATTTCAGGCAGGGACCACGTCCGTGGTCCCTTGTCCGCCGCCACCAAAGTCGTGGAGTATGGCGACTACGAGTGTCCGGCATGCCGTGCGGCACACCCTGACGTGACTGCCCTGCAGGCACAGCTGAAGAATCGCATGTGCTTCGTATACCGGCACTTTCCGCTGACGACCGTCCATGCTCACGCAGCAACTGCCGCCGAAGCGGCCGAGGCAGCAGGCAATCAACACAAATTCTGGGTGATGCACGACCGACTGTTCACGATCCGCGCACCACTGACGTACGACGCCCTGATTTCCGCCGCCCGCGCACTCGATCTCGACGTCCCACAATTCGCGCTCGCGATACAACGCCACGTTTACCTGGAGCGTGTCCGCGACGACTTCATGAGCGGTGTGCGCAGCGGCGTGAATGGCACACCCACCTTCTATATCAATGGCAATCGTCACGACGGCACTTGGGATCTGGCGTCGCTGCTGGCCGGCATTCAGCGCAACGCTGGCGCGGTGTCGCCTGTGGCACGAAGGTAACCGCGCTCGGCTGGTGGATTTCAGGCCGGCAGATCGCGCAACTCATCTCGAGGCGCGTGCCGCGATTCGCGCGCCATGCTCATACGAAATGCGACCGCCAGCGCGCCGTTTGTCACTCCGATAAACAGCAGGTTGACCCCTAACAACAATCCGAGCGCCCAAAGACCGGTGAGGGGCCAGCCGATCAGGAGCAGAATCCCGACCACAGCGCTGGCAATGCCGGCGCACAGAAACCATCCCCATCCCTGGCCGGGCCTGAGTCGATAGGCCAGCGCACAACGGATGACACCGTCGGCAATCAGCAGTGTTGCAACGAGAATCGTCAGCGATACTGCGCCGGATGCCGGAAACCACAATACCAGCGCACCGATGACGATGTACAACAGGCCGCCCAGCAATTGTAAGAACACTGCTTTCGATTTCCGGACGCTGATCGCGTGCACCGCCTGAAACACTCCGAGCACGAGCAGCACTGCGCCGAACACCAGCGCCGCGGCCAGTGAGGCGGCCACTGGTACGGCGATTGCGAATGCACCACCGATGACCTGCACGATTCCGAGAAGCAACAGGCTCCGCCATCGACGCTTGACCACGCTCGCCTCGGGTATCGCCGCGTCAACTGCTTGGGCTGGAGTGTCGATGGTTTTCATGGACGCGATCTTCGACTAAATCGCGTTGTGCGCCTTGATGCGGGTCAACACGCGCGAAATGCCGGGTGGAGACTCGTGCGATATACCGGCGTGGCCGAATCGGACGAGCAGATCATGGTCCAGTACTCGAACACATCGGCTGCCAGTCAATGCGATGATGCGTTGGCGGCGCAGCGCGGTGAAAGTTCGGCTCACCGTCTCCACCGCAAGGCCAAGATAGTCCGCGATGTCGTATCGACTCATCGGCAGCGAGATGATATTTCCGATTACGGTATCGGAACGCGCCGACATTTCGAGTAGAAATGCGCACACCTTCTCGAACGCGCTTTCGCAACCAAGCAGCAGTGTACGCGCCTGCATGCGATCGATCGCGTCGAAGGCCATCTCGCGCATCCGCCGGGCCACCAGTGGATCGGACTCGGCGAGAGCCTCGGCCTGCCCGCGCGGAAAGCATTCGACCACCGAATCGGCGATGATTTCGCCGGCAACGCCGCGCGCGGCTCGGGCCGAAAACCCAAACGCGTCGCCGGGAAGCAGAAACCCCACGATCTGGCGGCGCCCGTCGGCGGTGAGACTGCATTCGCGCGCCGCACCGCTGACGATGCGATACCAGTGGTCGGAGCGTTGCTGCTGAAAGTAGATGGTTTCACCTACTCGATATTTCTTCATCGACGCGATTCGCTGCAGCGGTCCGAGCGTCGGCAAAGACGCCGCGGCATGCACTTCGCTTGTCAGACAAGCCCCTAACTTTTGCACGGCACTGATCTCCAGCGCTACGAATCGCGCAGCATATGGAAGGGGCGTGCCGCGCCGCTATAACATGTTCGTATGATCTCGCGCGCCCGCGCGCCTAACTAAGGCTGGCCGCAATCGCATTGCGCACCGCTCCCAGGAGCTCTTCGTCGAGGAAGGGTTTTTCCAGAAATGCCAGGGCGCCGGCGCGAAGCGCCTGCTCGCGCAGGTGACCGTCCGTCGCAGAGACGAAGACGATCGGCATTCGCCATCCGAGCTCGCACAGGCGCTGCTGCAACTGCAGTCCGCTCATGCCTGGCAACTGCATGTCGAGCACGACGCACAACGCCGCGGCAAAAGGTGCCGCACGCAGAAAGTCCTCGGCCGACGCAAATCCTTCGGCACGAAAGCCGGCCGACTTCAGCAGATTTTCGAGGGCCTCCCGCATGTGTCGCTCATCGTCGATCACAGCAATGAGGTGCCCATTAGCTACGCCGCTCACTTGCGCACACCGTCATCGATCTAACGTGGGGAGAAAAGGTACAACTCCGTCACGTCCCGGTACAGATTCCTCTATGAAAAGGCGCCATCCATCTGCAATTTTTCGATCATAAGAGCCAGCTCCATCATCGAAGACACCGCCATCTTTTCCATAATGCGGCGGCGATGAATCTTTACGGTGATTTCGCTGATTCCGAGCTCTGCGGCCACCTGCTTGTTCAGCAAGCCAGTCAACAATGACTGCATCACCTGCTGTTCACGCTGCGTCAGCAATGCCGCCCTTCGACGGATGGAATTGACAGCGGTTCGCCGACCGTGCGCAGCAGTCGCGCGTGTCAGCGCATCGCGAATCGCATCGAGCAAGTCCGTCTCGCAAAAAGGCTTCGGCAGGAACTCGACGGCGCCTGCTTTCATGGCTTGCACGGTGGTCGGAATGTCGGCGTACCCTGTGATGAATATGATGGGAATCGCCGCCCGCGCCTTGAGCAGCTCCTGCTGCAGCTCGAGGCCGCTCAGTCCTGGCAGGCGCACGTCGAGGACCAGGCAGCACGGACCCTCGGGACGGGCGCTGCGCAGGAATTCCCTGGCGGACTCATAAGCATGAACCGTGAAGCCCGCTGAGCTGATCAGATTGGTGAGCGATTTGCGAACACTAGGGTCGTCATCCACCACGAGCACGACCGGGGTCGCGACATTCACCGCACTGGCACTCCACTGGCTGGCAGAGTGAATGCGATAGTTAGGCCGTCTCCAGTTTGCTCCCTCGCACCAAGAATTCCGCCGTGCGATTCAATGATGCGGCGACTGATGGCGAGCCCAAGCCCCAAGCCTTGCGCTTTGGTCGTGAAAAACGCCTCGAATAGCCTGGGAAGGTGCGCGGGGAACACCCGGTTGCCGCTGTCGGCCACGGTCACTTCGATGTTCGCTGGAGCAAGCGCGGCGGAAGTGATGGCGAGACACCGTGGCCTGTCCGCGACGGCCCGCATCGCTTCGATACTATTGATCACCAGGTTCAGCACGACCTGCTGCAGCTCGATGCGATCGGCGATCACCGGCGGCAGGAGGTCCGCCAGCTGTATCTTCAGCAACACACCAGCGCGTCGCAGCTCATCGTTCGTGAGACTAAGGACTTCCCGGATGACTTCGTTCACATTCAGCTGCGATCGCGGCATCGTTTCCTTGTTGGCGAAAGTGCGAATCCGGCGGACTATTTCGCTCGCGCGATTGGCGTCGCGGATGATCGAATCGAGCGATGACCGCGCCTGCGCGAGTTCCGGAACCTCGCGGTCGAACCAACGGATGCACGCATTTCCATTCGAGACTATCGCTGCCAGCGGCTGATTCACCTCGTGCGCAATCGATGCGGTGAGCTCTCCCATGCTCAGCAACCGGGTCGCATGCGCAATCTCCTGCTGTGCCCTGCTGGCCGCCTGTTCGGCCCGGCGTCGGCGCGTGATATCGCGACACACCGTCGCCAGGGTGAGTGGCTTTCCGCTTTGCGGTTCGCGCGTGTAGAACACGTGCTGCAGAACCGGGATGCCGACACCCGTCAATACATGACGCAGCGCTATTTCGCCGTCCCAGAAACCTGCGCGCTCGACAGCGGGAACGATTTCGTCGCGCACACGATCCCGGTCTTCGGGCGCGACATATTCGCGTATGTCCTCGGGAATCCGCTCATCGTCGCGCAGGCCGATCATTCGGCGGCCAGCCGGGTTGAGGAAAAACGCCCTTCCGGTGAGCGAAGCGATGCCGATGAAATCGGAACTGGTCTCGACGATTGCGGCGAGCTGAATGTGTTCTTCTTCGGCGCGTTTGCGCTCGATGGTCTGAGTCGCCTGGCGGGCATACAGTTCGGTGAGACGCATCTCGGCATCGGACGGTCTCCCAGGTTTGCGAAAATGGGTGGAGACCACGCCTAACAACACACCGCGGTGGCTGATCAGCGGCGTCGACTGTTTGGCCCGAAAGCCTGCGGCCCTCGCGAACTGGCGGTGGGGTGCAAACGACTCGTCGAGCTCCACGTCTTCAACAATGACCGGGCTGCGCGATTTTGCCGGGCGCCCGCTGGCGCAATCGTCATCAGGCACCAGGGAAAAACGTTCGAGGAAAGGCGGCAAGAAATTCCGTTGCGCGACGATGACGAGCCCGCCTTCCTTGCGATCGAAGAGCTGAACCGTACCGAAATCCGCGCTCTGCATCTCCATGATCGCGGTGAGCGTTTGTTCGAGGACCATCTGCAGGTCGTTCGCCAACAACAGCTGTGTGCTGAATTCGTGCAGGCGCTCCATCGCGCCGAGCTCCGCGGCGAGTTCGTCGCGCAGCTTCCGCAGCTCGAGATTGGCTTCTGTTAGCTGCGTGTCCGTCTGCTGCGTGGTGGTATCCGCATGGCACGGCTCCAGCCGCGACGCGGAATCCGGTCGCGGCGCACGTGACTCCCCTTCGAATGGCTCTGCGGACATAGCATCGACGGCGAGGTTCAACTGCAAGGTGGCGTAAGTGTTTCGCTGTGTGCGACTACGCACACAGGCCTTTGATCAGGGTTTGATGAGGTATGTGATACCGGTGATGCTGAGCTCGCGCCGTCGGAATGTCCGCGTGAATGTGCACCCTTCATCTAGTGCACGCAAGACGTCCTGTGAATCACACCTTTGTATGATGCGCCGCAGCCCGACCCCGCGTGACTCCGGTTCACGGATCAGGTTGGAGGAAACTCTGCCCGAATTGTTAGGCCGGAGGCGAGCTGACATTGGCCTTTTCCGCCGCCTTTCATGCCAGACGATGCCTTGAGCAGCAGGAAGTGGCAGCGCATGCGCTGGCCGCCGGGACCTTCCAGATTCGCCACCACTTCGCCGGTGTAGTGGGTGACAAAAGTCAGTTGCGGCTCTGGTCCCCAGTATCGCCAACCTACCCAACTTGGATTCCAGACCGACCACAACGGAGCGAGGGTTTCGAGCCGCGATTCGCGCGTGATCTGGAAGAATCGACCGGTGTAGGTCTCGACGATGCCGCCGGGTTGCACAAGCGCGGCGCGAAGCTCTCCCTCCGTGGGCGATTTCTGCTCCCAGAGAAAAGTCACGCCGATGTCACCTTCGAGAGTCGCTCCTTCACCGACACCAGTGCTCCGGCAACTGAACGCCAGAATCGCCATTGACAATCCGACGATGGAGAATCGCATCGTCCGCCGCAGATTCGCATTCATTTCGACGCCCTTCCTTCAGGTGACTGCGCAGAGGCGAGAGTCCTCCGAATGAGCGATGCGCGCCTTGACTGAGATCAAATCGCAATGGCGCGAAGAATGGCGCACTGATTAGTGAAGCGCGCCCCGTTGTTGTGCACCTTCGGCCAGCAAACATGCATATAGCAACGCGAAACCCTGGATGACACCGGCATAGTCCGATTGGTCTTCGGCAAAGCTGTGCCCCATGCGTAAGAGCTCCGGATTGTTGTGTTCGAGCGCCGCGATCGTATCGCGCGTGAATTCCGTAGAACCGACGCGCTCGATACGTTCTGCTACAGCCGCGCGAGTCATTGGCGACACGCGCGGAAGCATGCTCGTCGAGTGATGCGCCCCAGGCCGCTCCGACGCGTTCATTCCCGCACGGGCTTCGGCGGTCAACAACCGATAGAACATGCAGAACCCTGTCATGGTGCGATTGAAATCGCCGACGTCGCGTGCACAACGCTTGGCCATGTCGAGGATTTCCGGATTGTTCACCTCGAGCTCACGAGTGATTTCCGTGCGGCATACCTCCGGCCCGCGGTCGTCGAACTCGCGTGAGACCCTTTCCCAGGTGATGCTGTCGACTCGGGGGAGTGTTGCCATTGGCACGCCATCGTTTCCGTGATGTTATGGGACGAGGACCGACCTGCGTTGACGGCGGTCAAGGCGCCCCGCGAATCAGCCGTATTCGCGCATATCAGTCGAGCGTCACTGCGCCTTGTGCCGACTCGGCGCCATGTCTGCCAGCGCACTCTCCAATTGTCGCGACTGAGCACTACGAAGCACGACCAAGTCCTGCAAAACTCCCGCAATTACCCGGTCGAGTCCAGCTTCAGCGCTGGCCGATGAAGGGACGGGACACGCGCGATTTTTGAAGGGTCGTGGTTCGCCTGACTATAAATCAGGGCGGCTATATAGATTGAGAGTCGGATTCGATACAGCCGAACGAGAACGCGCTACGCACTGGCGGTGTTAGGGGAAATTTGTGTTGGATTATCCAACGCGACTTACGCCGTAAATCGGCATGCAGGAAGTCTTCGGCCTTGCGGCTACACCGCGTATCGGCGGCGGCGCAGTGCCGGTCACGTTCACGCTGCTGTCACCGGGCCGCAAGCCCCTGCAGATAACGCGCGATCTGGCGAGCTTCTGGCGTAATGCGTATGTCGAGGTCCGCAAGGACATGCGCGGGAGGTATCCGCGACACTACTGGCCGGAGAATCCGCTCGAAGCGGAGCCCACCCGCCGCGTAAAGCCGCGCGGCTGACCGGTGTTGAGCTAACATCGGGCCGAGGGATCAGAACCATGAAAAAGAAGCCAGAGTCCTCGCACACCGGTCTGCGTGATCGCCTGCCGCTCGCGCCGCGACGCGAGCAGCACTTCCGATGGCGCGGCAACGAAATCTCGCGCGTCGAGGGATTCACCGACGCGGTGTTTGCGTTCGCCGTCACGCTGCTGGTGGTTGCGCTCGAGGTACCGCATACCTTCAAGGGCCTGATGGATGTGGTGCGTGGATTCCCCGCGTTCCTCATCTGCTTCACGCTGCTCATGACTTTCTGGAACGCTCACTACAGCTATCAACGGCGCTACGGTCTCGACGGCGCGTTTTCACGCGTGATGACCATGGCAATCATCGTGCTCGTACTGTTCTTCGTCTACCCACTGAAGTTCTTGTTCACCTATATCACCGTGGGCCTGTTCGGACTCGACATGCAGAACGCCCCGCACCTTGAGTCCATGGCCGAGGGTCGGGCGTTGTACCTGATCTATGGCTTAGGGTTCGCCGGAGTGTGGGGGTTGTACGCCGTGCTGTATGCCCACGCGCTTTCGCTGCGTGCACAGCTGCAGCTCGATGAGGTGGAAGTCGTTCTCACGCGCTCCTCACTGGCCGCTTACTTGATTTACGTGGCAGTTTGCCTGCTGTCGATTGCTCTCGCGATGCTCACGACCAACTCGTGGCTGCCGGGCGTCATCTACATGGTGCTTGCGCCGCTACAGGGGCTCAGCGGCTGGTGGTACGGAAGAAAGGTGACTGCGCTGGTCGCTGCACGCGCCTAGAAACAGGAAACTCGTCAGAGATCGCGGGACGCGATGCTGGCCACCGCGGCGCAAGAACACGACGCAACGAAATGAGTTATTCCGGTTGTCTGGGATGGAGAGCCGCGACCCTACGTATCCGGTTCGGAATGCCCAACGCTCCAACTTCGCAGGTTTGCCCTGAGCATCGCCCGAAACTCCTCGCGCACTGAGCCGGGCAACCCGCCTCCCTCATTCGCGACCTTCGCAATCTGATTGATGTTACGACCAATGCATGCCAGCTCCGCAATACTGCGCTTGAGTGCGAGCAGTTCATCCTTTGGCAACGGAGTGAGCGATCGCAGGTGTGCCCGCACCAGGACGGAGACATAGGTCGCTGCCGGCATCGCTCGAGCCGCTGCGCGATCGCGCAGCAACACGTGATCGCTGGGCTGCAGGCGGACAGTCAGTCGCGCTTGGCGAATTCCTTCTTCGTCCCGCCA
>Ga0307513_10006224_pt1 | contig 15634 bp, 12 predicted proteins | sample 15_EM_MG_FD_202174 | JGI IMG/M metagenome (GOLD analysis project Ga0307513, IMG submission 202174) | Populus trichocarpa ectomycorrhiza microbial communities from riparian zone in the Pacific Northwest, United States - 15_EM | ecosystem: Host-associated > Plants > Roots > Unclassified | place... | reverse complement strand
ATTTTCAGATGGAGTAGAACAATCGCTATAACTGTTGGGGCAGGGCTGGTCCCTGCCCGTGTGGTTACGCAAGCGAGCGGGCAGGGACTAGCCCTGCCCCTACTTGTTCTACTGCGGATTGAATTTTGCTCTAGTTCAGACTTCAAACTGAAACACTGCTGAATGCCTGATCATCTTCGAGATCGCTTTCCTCTGTGTCACTTCGGTGTTGCCTGTATTTGGGGCGGAGAATGTCTCGATAAAAAATTAGCGCATGGCGGCAAGAGAGCTTGCCGCCATGCGCTTTGTGAAAGGCTGTCTGGCCCGTGGTTGCGGGCGTAACTGCCGGTTTTTAAGTTAACGCCTTGAGACTGAATGGCTGCCGGCATTGGCGACCCAATAGCCGTAGGCGTTGGCCGCAACTTGCAGCGGACTTCTGCCGACCTTGATGGTTCCGAGCACCACCCCGTCCGCCGAGAAGACCGTCACGCTGTTGCTGCCGTTATTGGCGACAAGGTAGTTTTGACCGTAACTTGCCATTCCCGCCGCGCCGTCGCCGACGCGCACTTTGCCAATCGCCTCGCCGGTTCTGCCGCTCAACTTCAACACCATTCCGTCGAAGAAGCACGACACGAAGACATCCTCGCCGACGGCGGCGAGGCCGAACGGCCCGCGTCCCACCGGATACGTGCCGACGAGCGCGCCCGCCGCCGACAGTTTCGTCACCGAGTCGTCTTTGTTGTTCGCCACCCAGATGTTACCCGCGCTGTCCGCGGCCAGAGCCACCGGGCGTCTGCCTACGTTGTAAGTGCCGACGAGCGCGCCCGCCGCCGACAGTTTCGTCACGGTGTTGCTTCGTTCGTTCGCGACCCAGACGTATTCCCCGGCGATGAGTAACGCTTCCGGGCCTTCGCCGCCCGACTTGAACGTGCCGAGCACCGCGCCGTCCAGTCCGAGTTTCGTCACCGTGTCGTCGCCGTTGTTGGCGACCCAGATCGATTTACCCGCAGCGACGCCGGTCGGGTTTTGACCAACGACGTATGTGCCGGAGACAGCCCCGTTGCTGCTCAGTCTGACGAGTTTGCCGCTGAACTGGAGCGTCACCCAGACGTTGCCCATCGCATCGGCGGCGATGCTCGTCGGGCCTGCGCCGAGGCCGAGTTCCGTGGCGGAACTCGTATCAGTGGTCGCCGGGGCGCGCTTCACGCTCGTCGTCCCGCTCCCACTGATTGAACCGGACATTACCTGATCATCGGTCGCCGGGGTAATCTCCTGTGCGGATGCGGCGAGCGGCGAGCACAGGGCGGCAACCGCCAGACCCAGCGCGCTCAGTAAAACCTTTTTGCTTTGAACTTTATTTTTCATTTGCTCTCTCCTTTGCCTGTCTCCGGCATCGTCTGAGGCCAGTCCACCCACTTGATTGATTCGGCAATCCAAGCGGCTTTAGCCATCCCCGGACACGACCCCCACAGTTGCATCGGCTCGTTACCGTAACGCACGTTCCCGATGTGCGACGATTTAACGGCGTCAACCTTCGGGTCGGGGTCGGTATAGCCGAGTTTGCGGCGCAGCAACTCCATGTCGGCGGGCGTTCCCGTGAGGAACGACCAGCCCGGTTTCACATGGTACAGCTTGGCATAGGTCGCCAGACTCTTCGGGGTGTCCTCCTCCGGCTTGAGCGTGAACGAGTACATGAAGATGTCTTTGCCCATGCGGTCGCCGAGAAGTTTCTGGACCTTCGCCAGATTCGCCGTGATGCCGGGGCACACGCCGTCGCACTTCGCGTACATGAAATTGATGAGGACGATCTTGTCCTTCATCAAGTCATCGTAGAAACGCACCTGCTTCCCTTCGTGCGTCGTCAACGTCACGTTCGGGAAATGAAGCTCCCGTATCCGGTCGCGCGCCGATTTTTTCACGACCGGCTCATTCGACGGTCGCGTCTCGGCGCGTGCCACGAGCGCACCGGCGAAGGGCGCGGCTCCGAGCAATGCCAACACGCTTCTTCTATTGATATTTTTCATAGATCAGCTAATCCTTTCTCCAATCTCCTGCCAGCGCGGGCTACAGCGCGCCCCCGTGAAGGGTCGCGCACGCGCGCGGCGAACTACGGATTGGTTTTCAAGTCGCCCGTGTCATCGATCTCCAAAAGCACCATCATCGCGTGGTCTTCATGCACCACGTTATGGCAGTGGATCGGATATTTCCCGACGAAGTCGCGGAAGCGGAAGAACAGCTTCGCCTGCATGTTTTCTTCCAACCTCATCACGTCTTTGCGTCCGGCTTCGATGATGCCCGAGGTTCTGGGCGCGCGGTCGTTGATGCGAAGCGTTTGGAACTCCTCGAAGTGCATGTGGATCGGGTGCTGCCAGCCGCCCGAGTTGTTCTGGAAAATCCAGTTCTCGACCGTGTTGCGCTTGATGCGGAAACGAATGTCGTCGCAATCGGCGAACTTGCCGTTGACCGCCCATTGCCCGTTGTTACGCTCGAACTCAAAAGTGCGAGTCACGCGCGGCGCGGGCAGAGTGTCCGGGAAGGGGTAGAAATAGACTTCCTGACTGGCGGGGATGTTCGCCGGGTTGATGCTGTTGTCGGCAACCACCGGACCGTCCACCACGATCTTCAGGATTTTCGTGCCCTGACCGGGACTCAACACGTCGCCCGTCGGGCCGCGACCGTCGTCCTGCTCCATGCGGTTCTCGATGTAGAACGTCTTGCCTTGAAGCCCGGTGAAGTCCACGATCACGTCGATGCGCTCGGCTACCGAGATGCGGCAACCGTTGGGAACCTGCACGGGTTTCTTCAACAGGTTTCCGTCCACGCTGATCTGCCAGATCGGTTTGCTCGTGTTATTGGTCGGGTCGAGTAGAGCAAGTTGGTAGAAACGCGACGGCCCCATGTTCAACCAGCGGAACCGATACCGCCGCGGGCTGACATGCAACACCGGCTTGACCTTGCCGTTGACCAGGAACTTGTCGCCAAGAATCCCGTCGAGGTTGAACAGGTCGAAGGCCAACTGGTCAGTCTCGGCGTCGTAGACGGCGTCGTTGAAGACCATGTTGATGTCGTAGTCAGGGAAACTCGGCAGTTTGAAGCCGGTGTTCTCGTTGCCGGTGTCGTAGGCGGAGTTTTCCGGGTGGAAGAGGTTGTACATCCCGGCCAGCCCTTTGTAGACGTTCTGCGCCGTGAAGTCGATGCGGTGGTCGTGATACCACAGCGAGTGCATTGACTCGCGGATGTCGCCCGTGCCGGGATGCGTCGAGTTGATGCCCGCCAACACGTTCGGGTAGTGGTGGTCGTAGAACTTGCCGCTCGGGTTAAAGAAGCAGGGGAAGCCGTCGGACTCGGACGGCGTATGTCCGTTGTGCAAGTGGGTGGTGGTTGAATTGATCCCGAAGCCGTTGTTCTGCGCGGGCAGATCGTTGAACTGGCGCACGAGGATCGGTTCGCCGTAGCGCGCCACGAAGAGCGGGCCGGGGAAGATGCCGTCGAAGCCCCACAGCGTCGAGGGCTGGAGGAAATCAGGCGACGACTTGGCCTGAAAAGCCTGCTGGTGAACCTCGTAATACTTCTGCGGTGGAAACTGTGCGAACGCCTGATGGGCGACCGTGCGGCTCTCGCCTCCCAGAGTGTTGGGGGCGGCTTGCGGGTCGGGGCCGGTGAGGGCGGAGGCATTAGCCACGGGCTGTTTGATCTGTAGCCGGGGCATATCTTCGATGAACGATCTGGTGGGACGACTCTGCGGCGTGTCGTCCACGTAGCCGGCGCTGGTGAGCGGGCGTGCGCTCAAGCCCATCTTCGGGATGAGCATTCCGGCGCTCGTCAGCAGACCCATCTTTAACAGGTCGCGCCGGTTCAGTCCTGCGGCGATCAGTTCGCGCCTGTTTCTGGCGGCGATGATTGATGATTTCTCTCTGGTTTTATCTCGCTTCGGGGTTTTCGCCATTACTGTGCTCCTTCGTCTGAGTTACCGAATCGCTTCGGGCGGTTTTGCTGCGATTGCTGTAGAAATCTCCCAAGCGGTCGAATGCGGAAAGACACTTCGAGAGCTTAGGAGTCACTCCATCGAACTCTGCCGTGTGTGTTGGCAGTCATGCCTGTGGCGGCATGGCTAATGTTGGTGGAAGCTGAATTGCCGGATGTCGAAAGATGGGAACGATGGCTCGTGCCATTTAGACGAGCCGCACGGCGGTTCCGGTCGTCTTCCGTGCGGGGGCGAAATGGACAGCCTGAACATGCGCTGTAACTTCACCCCGCACACGGAAGCGAGCAGGAATCAGAGGGGTTAGACCGGCGCGTCTAGTCGCACCAGTCGCCGGACTGCTGCAAGCAGTTGAAGTTTTTGCGCAAGGCCGGGAAGACCGAAGTGCCGTTGGCGCGTCGCACGTCGCGGATGAAGGCGTCGGGGCGGATGAAGCCGTCGCGCGGGTCTTCGGGAATGGGGCAGATGACCCAGCGGAAGACGCTGTCGTTGACGGGACGCTTGCGCAGTTCGACCAATCCTTTCGCGACGAGATTGTCGATCTGCGAAGGGCTGGTCAGGATGGGCGTGCCGTCGAGGTCGCGGCCATTGTTGGCGGCGATGGGGTCGAGTTCCTTACGTCCCGCCGCCGTGAATGCCTTCGGCGTGTAGACGACCCAGGCGGCGACCCAGAGGCCGAGCGGGTCGTTGCTGAAATAGCCGTTGCGTGTGTCGAAGAGGTTGTCCTGTCTCTTGTTCGGGAGAAACGGATCGAGGATCGAACCGTTCGACGCTTTCGGGAAGATGAAAACGCGGAAGCTCTCAGCGACATTGAAGGCGGCCTGCCCGCGCGCGGTCAGTTGGCCTAAAGCATTGCGCTCGAAGCCCGCCGAGTTCAGCACGCCGAAGATGTTGGCGTAGGTCAGGCCGCTCGACCCGGTGGTTCCGGGCGTGGTTTCGATAGTGCGGATGTTGCGGCGGTTCGGGTCGTTGTTGGTGTTGTCAATGACGAAGTCGCCGGCGCGGCTCGCGTCGCCGACGCGGAGCACGATGTTCTCCGGCACGATACCATTCTCGCGATAGGCTGCATCACTGAAGTCGAAGGGGGATGTGCCGAGGTCGCTGTCATCCGCGAAGCTCGTCGAGTTGAGGGTTAGACCCGGCACTGCCATCAACGCCAGCGCGAAGAGGGCGAGCCAGAATGTAAATTTCGATGTTTTCTTACTCGTTTTCATAACAGAGGGTTCTCCTAAGTGGGTTTCAGATTGCCGGTGTTTTGAAGTTCCGGCGCAAGAGAGGTGGGCTTCCGGGAATCCGCCATCCTGATTCAGACACACTTCGATCCGAGCCTGCTCCGCGCCTTCTTTCGGGAGAAGCGTGGAATAAGCGCCAACTTCGGCCTCTCTATTGCGCGAGAGGCGGCGTTAGGGACTAACGCTGTGGCTCTGATTTTCGATAGCTGTCCGAGCGAGCGGAAAAGTTAAAGAAGCCCTATGGACTGCATTCCGGTGACGACCTGATGCAACTTATGCGAGGTGCCTGGGCCGAACGTTTTCACGGCTGACGTTCTTTGTGAATGCAGGGGCATTATGCGTGCGGACGGGCGAAGAATATGTCAGCCACCTGACATGTGTGTCAGGTGGCTGACGTTAATGCGAAAAAAGTTGCAAGCAGGTGGTGAGGCTCAGTCGCCGTAGGTCTGTCAGTCGCCATAGGTCTGGAGGTCTTTCAAGTTCTTGATGCGAATCCAGCCGCGCCCCAGTTCGATGATGCCGCGCCGTTCCAGATCGTTGAGCACGGAGGTCGTGGTCTGGCGCGACGCGCCGATGAGACTGGCGATGTCGTGATGCATGAGCGGGACGAGGTAATCGCGCGCGACGGCCTCGAACTCGGAGACGCCGAGCGCGAGTTCGTGCAGCAACTCGCAGACGCGCGCCGAGACATCCTTCGACGTGATGTCTGAAAGTTTCTTCTCCATTCGCCGCCGCCGGTCGCCGACGAGGCGGATGTAGTTCATGGCTAACTTCGGCAGGGTCATCAGCAGGTTTGTGAAGTCGCGCTTGTTAAAGACCCACATGGATAAGTCGTCGAGCGCCTGCGTCATGTTGCTGCGCGCCGAATCGTCCACGAGCGCGAACTCGCCGAAAATTTCGCCCGGTCGGATGATGTCGATGGCGACCTCCTTGCCCGAGCCGGAGAGCACCGACAACTTGACCCTCCCCTGTCTCAGGATGTAGACGAGATCGGCGCAATCACCCGGCATGTAGATGAACTCCCCGCGCGCTTTGCGCAGGCAGCGCGCGGAGGCGGCGATGCGGGACATCTCGGCTTTGCCGAGATCGGCGAAAAGCTGTACGCGCTGGCCGTAGTTCGCGGGATTGAGGTTCTCGCCTTCATGCTCGCGGTGGAAGGACGCCGCGCTTGTCGGCGCGCCGTTGTAATGTCTGTTGTCGGACTCATTATTACTTAGAGAGTTTACGGATGAGATAATTGAGGAGTCCATAATTTTCTATTCCTATCTTGTTGCTGACACGTTTATGTTCGAGGTGTAGAGGTCAGGTCAACCGCGATTACAGGTTTGTGGTGGGTTAGGGAACAAGGATCTCTCGCAGCAGCGATTGGTGAATGTGAGCTTGATCATTTTATGTAAATTCCCCGGCGGAAGCAAAACGGTTGACGCCGGTCTTCATTGAAAAGCGCGCCCGACCGACAGCAATCAGAAAGCAGCAATAAGAAAGCCTGCGGCGACTTGCACCCCGCAGGCTCTCTCAACACGCTCACGCCTAGACGCTTCGATAACGCCAGGACTCGTAGCTGTTGCAACGCAGGCCGCCCGTCTTCATGCCGCACGCTCCCCAACGCCCGCCGTATCGCGTCCCTGTTCTCCGGCGGCGGCGTTGCCGAGCAAGGCCACGAAATCCGTCGCGCGCTCCTTGAGCCGCGCGGGCGCCGGCATCCGGTCGAGCCTGAATAGTTCTTCCACGGCGGCCATGTCGCGTTCGCGATTCATTCCGGCGACGGCGAGCACGCGTCCGTCCTTTGTATAGAAGGCGAGGAAGTCGCGCGTCGAAACTTCGCCCTGATAGATGATCTCGTCCCACGCGGAGGCGTGGCCGACGTAGAGCAGTCCGGCGTCGAACTGGCGCGTCCAGAAGAACGGCACGCCGTCGAACGGGATGTCTCTTCCCAACATATTGTGCGCCGCAGTGCGCCCCTGCTGCTGTGCCATGCGCCAGTGCTCGATGCGCACGCGCTCGCCCGTGCGAGGGTCGGGGTAGCGCGCGATGTCGCCCGCCGCATAGAGGTCTTCGGCGGCGCGCAAATACGTATCCACAAGGACGCCGCCGTCGTCGTGCAGCCTGACGCCGTCGAGGAAACCCGTCGCCGGATGCACGCCCACGCCAGCGACGACCATGTCCGTTTCGATGCGCTCGCCGCTTTCCAGTACGACCGCTTGGACGTGGCTGTTGCCCTCGAAGCGATAGACGATTGAGCCGAGTTTGAAACGGACGTTGTGGCTCTCGTGCAACTGCCGGAACAGCGCGCCGACCTCTGCGCCGAGCGTGCGCTCGAAAGGCTCTCCCGACGGCGCAACGACCGTCACTTCGAGTCCGCGTTCCGAGAGACTGTGCGCCACCTCCATCCCAATGAAACTCGCGCCGACGACGACGGCGCGCTTCGAGCGCGAAGCGACTTCCATGATCGAATCGGCGTCGGCGAAACTGCGCAGCACACGAACGTTCTGCAAGTCCGCGCCCGGAATGTTGAGCTTGCGCGACTCGCCGCCGGTCGCCACGAGCAACGCGTCGTAGCTTAACGACTCACCGCCGTCGAACGTGATCGTCTTCGAGCGCGCGTCAACGCGCGTCACCTCTTTGTTGCACACGAGTTCGATATCGCAGCCGTCGTAAAACTCATCCGGCCTGAGCGGCATCCACGCCGGTTCGGCGTGGCCTTGCAGGTAGTCTTTGCTCAGATTCGGGCGGTCGTAAGGGGCGCGGTCTTCGCGTGTGATCAGCGTGATGCGCCCGCGAAAGCCGTCCTCGCGGAGAGTTTGGGCCGCCGTGTAACCGGCTGCGCCGCCGCCGATGATGACGAAGCGGCGTTGGTCTGCGTCAGGGTCGTGTTTTGCCAGCGACGGGGTGCGCCGGTCTTGCTGTTCCGCCGGGAGACTGGCGAAGACGCGCCCGTCGCACACGCGCACGTCGTAGCAGACGAGCGCGTCGAGCGCGGGCGGCTCTTCCAGATCGCCCGTCGCGACGTTGAAGCAGGCATGATGCCACGGGCACATCAGGCGCGTGCCGCAGAGCGTGCCTTCGACGAGCGGCGCGCCGTAGTGTGGACAGGTCGGGCCGACGGCGTGGAAGTCGTCGCCGACGCGCGCCAGCAGGATTTTCGTCTCACCTGCCAAGACCTCTCTCATCTCGCCGTCGCCGAGGTCGGAGGTATTTCCGAGGGGGAATTCCTTGTAATCCATAACATTGATCAGGCCACGTTTGTGAGGTGTCCCATCTTCTCCTTCTTGGTCTTGAGGTAGTTCGCAAAACAATCGTGGGGTTCGATGTCGAGCGGCACACGCTCGACCACTTCCAGCCCCGTCTGCCTGAGCGCGCGAATCTTCGCGGGGTTATCCGAGATCACACGAACTGCGCGCAGGCCGAGGTCTAAGAGGATTTCCGCACACTGTTCGTAACGGCGCATGTCAGCCTCGAAGCCCAGACGCAGGTTGGCCTCGATGGTGTCCGCGCCTTCATCCTGCAAGGCGTAGGCGCGTATCTTGTTGATGATGCCGATGCCGCGCCCCTCTTGCAGTTGATAGACGATTGCGCCGTGTCCCTCGCGTTCGATGAGTTGCATGGCGGCGTGCAGTTGGCGTCCGCAGTCGCACTTGACCGACCCGAACACCTCGCCCGTCATGCACTGGGAATGGATACGAACCGCGCTCGGCCTGTCCGGTCGCAACTCGCCTTTGACGAGCGCGACGAACTCTTCGCTGGTGGTCAGCGAACGGAAGCCGACGATACGAAACTCGCCCGTCTCGGTCGGCAGATGCGCCTCCGCCACTCGCTTGATCGTCTTGGGCGGGCATTGCGCCGCGCTCGTGCGGTATAAATTCATCTCCGTGAGTGTCATTATTTCCGCCTCCCTTTTATTCGGGTTGCCGCCTCTGGAAACTCCGCGCGACGGCAACCCGTGATAGACACCATTTCAGAATCTTCGACCCGGAACCTTCGACTCGTAATCTCGCCGAAGCTCACACACGGCACGCGCTCTAAAGCGACTTGAGAAATTCGACCAAGTCCCTCTTTTGCGGCTCGTTGAGTCGCAAGGTGAAATGCCGGTTGTAATGCTCGACCACGTCGAGCAACGTGGCGAATCGCCCGTCGTGGTAGAAGCCGCCCTTCTGGTGTGTCCAGAGTCCTTTGAGGGGCGCGGTCCGATAGCGTTCGTCGGGCGAACGCCTCGCCTGAAAATCATCTATGCCGATCTCTTCCGGCGTGTGCATGTTCCATCCCGGCTCGGTGTAGATCGGCGGCACGTGGCAGGTGGCGCACTTCGCCCCGTCGTTGAACAAGGCCGCGCCGCGAGCGGCGGCGGCAGCGTTGAAACTTCCACGCGGCGGCTCGGGCGCAGGGATGGCGAGTTGGTAGAAGTGTATGGCCGGAAGTTTCGCCGTGACGAGGTCAGGGTCGGCGCGCACGTTGCCCGCGCCCGACCGCGCCGCGACCGGAAACTTGTTCGGGTCGTTCAAGCGCGGGTCGTAGAATGTGCCTTTCCCGTGCATCTCCAGATTGGCGACGAAGGCGTTCCAGTGTGTGACCGATCCCCAGCCCGTCCAGGTGTGGAGGTTCACCCCGGCCAACCCGAAGGCGGGCGGAATGAGCGTCGCCGCAGACTTGCCGTCCGGTCGAAACGCTTTGCCGTCGAGGAATAACTCCGCGTCGAATTTTCCCGGCCCCCAACTCCGCACGACTGTGCGCACGGTCGCCTCGTCCACGCCCAGCAGGTCCGCGACCGGCTTCAGGTTGGGAGCCAGATCGATAATCGCGCCGACGTTCAGATCACGGTTCGCCCAGCCGTCGAGCCGTTGCCCGATGCCCGGCGCGAGCGAGTCGTCAACCGCCGTGTGACAGAGCGCGCAACTGATGCCGACCGACTGTAAACTACCGTCGCCGTTGAAGTTGCCCTTCACGCCGACCACTGCGTTGAGTTTGAGGAGTGCCAGCGTCGTCGCCGGATCGTCGAGATTGACCCTGCCCTTCTTCAACTGGCTGACGAGCGATTCCGGGAGGGCGTCCGCATCCACTTTCAAGCCGACGGCGAGCGCGGCTCTCGGACTGAGGCCGGGGCCGACGCCTCCGAATTTCGCGCCTGCGATTGCCGTGTGGAGCCGGAGCGCGTCGCTCCAGAACGCCTCGTCGCCGAAAGTGTCGAAGCGGAAAGCGCGTTTGCCTTCCGCCATCAGACGCTTCGAGTTCTCGTCAATCTGCTGCTCGTTTCCGCGTTCCGGCTTTCGATTATCGCCCTTGCCGTGATCATGGCTTTTGCGTTGCGCGCTGCCCCCGATGGTAAAGAAAAGCGCGACCCCGAGGGCGAGCAGCGTCAGACTGAATTTGACCCTCCTGAGCGCGCGCCCTCGGGCCTCTGCGCTCCCCGCCGCGCCCGAATTGGCATCCGTGCGACTGTCTCGATGCGACAAAATTGCCGTTTCCGACGCCACGCCGCCGCTACTTTCGTCTACGAGCGTGGTCGCGCTCACCGAAGAATTTTTCCCTGTCTGTGACATCATCCTGCGCTCCTAATCAAGTGCTGATTTGTTTTCGGTCTGTTCAGGGTCAAGATACTCTTCTTCTGCAATTAGTCAAGACTTATTTTGATTTATTGTGTTTTTCAATAAAATAATCTAAAATCCGTGCATAAGGAGTGTGAATGGAAGTTACCAAACACGACCAACGCTTTTTTGACAGCACGCGCGGGCGGGTTGTAAATCTCTTACGGGGCGGAGCTTCCACGGTTGAGGAACTGGCGGAGAGGCTGGAATTGACGGACAATGCCGTGCGGGCGCACCTCATCACTTTAGAGCGCGATGGGCTGGTGCAACAAAGCGGAGTCCGGCGCGGCGCACGCAAACCCCATTTTACTTACTCGCTTACAGCCCAAGCGGACAAACTCTTTCCGAAAGCCTATGATGCGCTGCTCAACCAACTTATCTCGGTCCTCAAAGGTCGGCTCGACGAACAGGAGCTTGAAGCAGTTCTGCGCGAAGTAGGCCGCGACATCGCCGCGAGCGCATCCTCCGGCCAGCAGGTTGATTTAGAGAGTCGGGTGCAGGCGGCGTTAAAAGTGTTGGCCGCCATCGGCGGCGCAGCCGAAATCGAGCGACACGAAGACAAATTCGTTATTCGCAGCAGCGGGTGTCCGCTGGCCGCAGCCGTCTCCGTTCACCCGGAAGTGTGCCAACTCGCCGAAGCGCTCGTCTCCGAAATCGTCAAAGCGCCCGTTCAGGAGTACTGCGACCGCGACAGCACTCCCCGCTGTCGTTTCGAGATAAAAGTCAGCGAATAAATCAGGCAGTTAAAGACCCCGTGCCGCGCGGCGCACGAAGGGAGGCTGACACCTGAAAAGGAAGATCACAGGTTTCCACCGGGATGAACACGACCACTGGGTCGCCGATTTGGAGTGCGGACACTGGCAGCACATGCGACACGACCCGCCGCTGGTGAGTCGCACGTGGGTGCTGACGCCTGCGGGACGGGATGCCCGCATCGGAGCCGAGTTAGACTGTAAGACTTGCGAAGAATCAGAAATGCGGGACGCATAATGGATGCCGCTAACGGGCGGGAGCAGATCGCGGACTTTAATCTGGCCGGACGGAAGGGAAGAGAGGCAACAGTAAAAAATGCAGCAACTGGACGTTAACGATCTCATCGAATTCAACGACCGCAAGTTCAACCCGGTAACGCTTGTAAACGAATCCGACATGCGCATCCTGCTCCTGTGCCTGCGTGCCGGGCAGCAGGTTCCCGAACACGCTGCGGCGGGCAGCATTACGGTGCAGGCGATCACCGGTCGCGCCACCTTCTTCGACGGTGAAGAAGCTTGCGAGATGTTCGCCGGAACGCTCGTGCGCCTCGACGCAGGGCGGGCGCACCGCGTCGAAGCGCACACCGACACTGCGCTGCTCGTCACGATGATCAAAACACCACAAGCAGCCGCATCACAGCTTTCCTGATTGCCCGATCTCCCGGCCTGAGCGGATGGTAGGGGTACGAAGTCGTTTGCGGGTAATTCACTATAAAGCAGAACTGGCGCGGTGCTATGCATCTCTCGCCCCGACTATCACTTACGAAAACATGCTGGCGCGATTCCGCAGAAAGATTATGTATGTGTGACTTTATTAACAAATATCCCGATGAAAAAAAGTCGTGATGTAAAGTTGACAATTTCACAAGTTCCGTGTAATTTACGTGACCGTCGCAGATTGTGTGTGTGACGTTTTGTAAGGTTTTCAACAAAACACGGGCGACAGGCCGCTGCTCGTATTTATAAAACGTCATTTCAGATTCTTCTACTTCCATCGCAGTTCGCGATTTATATAGAGACAATGTGATTGCGGTGTGCTTGTGCGGAGTCGGCAGAATAGCGATACGCGACGCTTATTGTTAATTTGCAACAGGTTACATATCTCTTTCAGAGCGCAAAGATTGGTTTTCTTCCTTTTATTCTAACGCCAATCCTTCGCCTTGATTGACTCGGATCAGTTTTGAACTGATTTTCTCTTACTTAAATAACTCTCGCTGTATATAAGGACTTGTAGCTATTCTTGGTTGTAAAACCCTCATAGTAAGCAACAAATACCCTAATACAATTTAGATTGTTTCTGTAGAGAAACTACGTCTCGTCCGGACGGAAGAGTGTCCGGACAAAACCCACTCGAAACCTCGACGTGTGTCCGGGTGTGTAACCGTTTAGCTGTTCTGTTTTGGTTACAATAAGGAGTGTTTTCTGATGGAGTAGCCCGGTGTTGAGCGCGCGCTCAGCTAATAACTCATAAAATTTGATAATGCCCAGTCAGATTGGAGACCCTCGCAATGTCCAACGAAATGACGGCGGATTCGCCCCGCTGGTATGTTATACAGACTAATCCCCGGCAGGAAGAGCGTTCAAACAGTAACTTGAGAGCGTGGCAGGTAGAGACGCTGGCTCCCAAGCTCAAACAGCGACAAGTTAATCAATTCACCGGCAAATCCAGTTTCATCACCAAGCCTTTATTTTCCCGTTACATTTTCGCCCGCTTCAAGGTCAGCGAACTTCTCCACAAAGTTCGTTACACGAGGGGCGTGAGCCATATCGTGAGTTTCGGAAATGTTCCGATTCCCGTCGAGGACGAGGTCATAGACCTTCTTCGTTCACGAATTTGCGATGACGGATTTGTGCGGACGCAGGAAGAACTCAAACACGGCGACGAGGTAATGATTCAGTCAGGCCCGCTCAAAAACTTCGTCGGCATCTTCCAACACGAGACTAACGACTCTGACCGGGTCATGCTACTTCTCAAGACGGTAAACTATCAGGCTCACATCAAGATTGAGAGAGAACTGATTAAGAAAACCAACTCTTAACCCAACCGTCTGCACAAAATCGAGCGAGAGCGTGGCCGCGCGCTATCTGTCTCGAAAGGTGTTTAGTCAGCCTTCAGTTGGAAGCTAATTGAAGGCTTGAGTCTGGGTTCTGACGACGCCTCGTGAGAATCCAGACTCAAGAGCCAGAGCTTATTTTCAAACTCCGGGGCATGAAAAAATGTGCGTCGGTCGCGAGTTTGACTTTATGCGCTTGACAAATTCGACGTATTCAGGCGTAATCGCCGACGATGAGTTTCTGGCTGTCCTGATCGATTCTTGAATCTCTATCGAGAATCTTTCCTTCATCAATCTTAGCCAACAAACGAGCGCGTAAGCGTCATGCGGTAGCACTGCCTGCTGGCCGGTTGCCGACGCAGAGATTGTTCACGGTTGAGTTTTCAACCGTCGGCAAAAGTTCTATCTTCGAAGCCCCTATAACTTCGCACGCCGGTTAAGACCATCTCCGTTTTTGAACCTCTCGTATCTTTACACAGCAATCACAATTCGATATTAAACTTTCCAACCGTCTGCTTGTGCGAAACACGTTTGTCTATCGCGCAAGTGAGTATCCCCCCGAGCGCGGTCACGCCATTATTGAACCGGGACTTGACGAGATGAACCCCCATGAACTTATTAAAATCAATCTATTTATTAGCCGACTCCCAAACTCTGTTCTGGAAAAATGACGGCGTTCCCTTCATCGAAACCATTCGCAATTCGATAGAAAAAGATGACCTCCGGGCAGCCTATATCGGAGCCTCGAATAACGATAATCCCGACTACTACGAAATCTTTAAATCGGCCATGAATCTGATCGGCATCAATGATTGCCGGATGATTCCTTCTACCCCGTCGGAGGAGGATGCGGCGTATCTCGATCAGTCCGACATAATTTTACTGGCGGGCGGCGATGTCGAAACCGGGTGGCGAGTTTTTGAAGAAACCGGCTTGAAGGAGCGCATCGCGAAAAGGTATTTCGAGGGTGCGACGCTCATCGGGGTTTCGGTGGGCGCGGTGCAGTTAGGTTGGTGCGGTTGGTCTGAAGACGTTCCGACGAGTCCTGAGTCGATTATCGACACCTTCAAGTTGGTCCCGTTTGTCATCAGCACGCACGACGAGGACAGAGATTGGGAACCGCTCATCATGGCGCTCCGCCTGTTGGAAGGCCGCGTGCATGGAATCGGCATCCCGACCGGCAGTGGAATCATTTTTCACTCGGATCGTTCGATTCAACCCTTCCGCTATGCGCCCCACGAGTTTACGTTTAGAGACAATCAGATAATTCATAATATCCTGCTGCCGGATATTTCGTGGGAATTCGTCGAATCCAACGGAGAGTAGCAATTCTTTTCAATCCCTCCTCACCCCAAACCTCTCGACTCGCAGCCGCTTTAACCTGTTCGACATTCAAAAAATTGATGAGAGCGCTAGGCGTCAACGTCTTCGCTCAGTGAAATCATCGCGTTTGAAATCATGCCGGGCGTTGAGCCGTTTTCACGCCGGGCATTTATTGAGCGACGCAGCATCCATTCCTGAACTTGAAACCTCTCGGGCTAATCCCTAACTGAAATTATGAGCGAAAGCATTCAACAGAGCGAGAACCTGATCCAGAACCTGTCGCTGCCGGAGTTAGTCTCCGGCCACATCGGAGAGGTTAGTTCACAACTACCCGATCACTTGTATCCGTTGCCGGGAGGGAAGTGGAGCGTGTGGCGTTGTGTCGGCTTGCGCGGCGCAGGCTTTCCCGCTTCGCTCACTTTGCAGCTTTCATCAGCCGAGTGTGCGGAAGCCGCCGACAAGGTTCTCCGGGCGGAACAAGATAAGGAACTCGCTCTCAACAACGCGCTCGTCGCGCTGCGTGCCGAACTCGAAACGGGCGACGCGGAGCAACGCGACACGATACTGTCAGCGATTCAGCGTTTGAAGAAAGGCAAGTTGCCGAAAGTGGAGATAGACGCACCCGAGGCGGCTGCCGCCATCGAATCGTGGCAACAGTCTGTCGCGCAACACGCCTCTGCCCGCACACTGTTTCAGGAGCGTCTCCCGGCAGCCGCACAACAGACCTCGCAGG
>Ga0307513_10006223_pt1 | contig 15634 bp, 7 predicted proteins | sample 15_EM_MG_FD_202174 | JGI IMG/M metagenome (GOLD analysis project Ga0307513, IMG submission 202174) | Populus trichocarpa ectomycorrhiza microbial communities from riparian zone in the Pacific Northwest, United States - 15_EM | ecosystem: Host-associated > Plants > Roots > Unclassified | place... | reverse complement strand
GAAATTTTGTCATCTTCAACCTCAAACCCAGAATTCTCACAGATTACCTACTGTTCTTGCCAAATTTCTAACTCAACATTCACCATTTACACAATTCATAACTCAAAATCATCACAATCTTCCATAATCAACTCATTAATCAATTACCCATAACAATCAACCTTATAACATTCAATTTAATTCATCAATTAACCCAAAACACAAATTTTCAAAACCCTAACATTCATCAAAACTGAAATTAAAGCTTAATTAACACATATTTATACATAATCTTACCTTTAAACTTATTTTCTTCAACTCCTTTCTATTTCCCTTCTAATTTCCCTCTTTTCTCTTCTTCTTCTTCTTTCTCCCTTCTCTCTCACGGTTTGCTCTCTCAAATATTCAGATCTCCTTTTTTTTTTCTTCTTTCTATTTATATTTATCATCTCTTTATTCAATTACTACTATACCCCTCATTCATTTATTCCAACTTTTAAGCCTTCAAGGGATTTATTGTATTTTCCCAACTCTTTTAATTCAAAACATTACAAGAAGGTTGCCTGCCTATCGAAGAACGTTTGATCATAGAACATTAAATTTTGTGGTCTAGAAAAAGTTGACAACTCTCAGGTGCATATCATAGAACAAAAGATTTGTAAATAATTTGTTCTACCAGATAGAATGTTTATTGTATGCTTCTCCTATCTATACAGCCTGTGATCAGGATATATTCAACCTGTCCTATGGATTACAGTCTTGATGAATGCCCAAAATCTCTTAGACTCTACTAAAAACAATCCGATCGAACTCCTACGAGTGTCACCTATCCTAGATTGTATAGAAACTAGAAAGTGAAGTTGATTTATTGTAAGAGTACAGAAGGGATATTGCAGCAACTACAAGAAAAAACATGAAAGTTGAATATTTCTTTCTTCTAGTTGTTGCTGACTGAAATGGCAGCCGTGCATCATATTAGTTAACAGGTTGAGCTTTCTTCATTTCACACCAGCACATGATATAGAATTTTCCAAAAATGAAAGGGAAATCGATGTGTATGCATGCCAGGAATCCTAAAGATTTTCTTTTGTTTTTGCAAGGAAGCTTCACCATTTGGTCCTACAGATTCTATAATTCATCGAAAGAAGCTCATCAATTTGCCAAGGACAATATTTTCGTCGTCATAAACAAAGCATGTGGGACAAACTTAGCTTTATTCTTCCAATTATTCCTTTTCAGTTTGACTTCGAGTACGATATATGCTCGTATTAGTTTACGTTTAAATATATCTCTTCGATTTTCAGAACAGATCAACGGATTGACGTTTCACAAATTGATCACCTTGGATTTATGGATATATATTCCTTTCTACAGTAACGATATATTTAGTGAATTACTAGAGAGAAATGTACGCGAAAGACTTTGATTTCAAATATGGAGTCTTGGGGTCTGTAACTTGATAAATTAATATTCCAAATGAAGCGAACAAGAACAAAGAAGAAAATTCTCACATGGTTGGCATTTTGTTGAATATAATTTAGGTAGGTGGTAAGGCAAGAAGAGCCATACCAGTCCACTTGTTGGACTCTGAAAATATGAATATATGGCCCTTGGCTAAGCAGCAATCTAGCATTAATTAATGAATTTTTAGTATTTTTTAATTTTTTTAATATATTAATACAAAAAAATATTTTAATATTTTTTTAAAAAATATCATACACAACAGAGTTACTCCCGTGATGACTATGTATCTCTTTATTTCAATTATTTTGAGAGGCAGCACATGACTTGAGGTGATGTTTTATCCCTTTTAATTGACTTCTTGGCTTCAATGATTGCCGTGTTGAATTTGATTATGAGCTAAAGGCATACATGTTTATGGCACTAACAAACAACTTGTTTATGAAATATTTAAAGGATTGGATTCATGTTTTATGAAATTTCTCCAGTTTATCTGTATTAGGAGATTTTCTGAGAAATCTAAAATAAGCCTTGAATACATTGCTCAATTCTCTGTTGAATCCTAAGATAAAAAGTTTTATCAATCTTGTCCCTAAGGTTGGGTCAATCCATCCATGTTTTTTACCTTTTCTTTCAAGTTCTCTTATAAAAGGACGCAATGAGAGAAATTGCAGGGACCCAGTTGATAAAATATTTTGTTTCGGGACCTAAGGATTGAATTGAGATTTTCCAGATTTTTCTTATTGCTTGCAGCTTCAATTCCTTAGAATTGTCTTAAATAATCTAATCCACGATTTAATTAAGGAAATACAAGGTATGATTGCTGCCTATGTACAAATACAACGGTGTAGCTGCAGAAAGTTCACATCACCAAGTCATGATCATCAACACCTCAGGAAAAATAAATCACTTGTTCATCACCAAATTGGAGTAGACATGGCCGAAGTCACATTCAAAAGGGAGTTTTTATTTTTTATTTTACTAAATAAAGACAAGCTATAACTCGATCGAGATTTATATCAAATTATTGGCATTACATGGCAGTTTACAAGTCTATGAAGCCGTTGAATTGTCTCGCTAAATTCGGAAAATTAATTAATAATGAAAAGGATAGAAAAATACAATCCAAAAATAATAAAACAACATGACTTGCAGTCTCAACCACAAATTCTAATTCAAGAATTGGTCCAACCATTTGGTTTGGTAATTTAATGCTATCTTTGTCACCCCTTTCAAGGTCAATATCAACTCGAGCCTCGGGAAAACAAATTTTTCCTCTAAGTAAAGATGCAATGATATGAGAATTCTCGAGGCATAATTTTGAACCCAAACATATAATTTTTAAATTAAAGGGATCAAATGAAAATTGAAAAACAATCTCGAGGCATTTTTCACCAAAGGCTCTGAGTGAACAGTGCCAAGTTAAAAAGGGGCTCTATTTTCCCTCACTTTCAATTTTGTTCCTCTTATTCTTAATGTTTTTGTAAATAAAAAAAACCGAATCCTTTTTTTACAAAATAAACATCAATCTAGTATCGAATTCATTTTTTTTTTACAATGTCATAATTATCAAAGAATCATCCCAACCCAATAGCTTAAACTTTTAGGTGAAGTCCCAAAATATAATTTATATTATTCTCTAAAGCTTGAAACTTACACATATTCACATTACCTTATACTTGATTTTTATCAAATAAATAAAAATTGTGAAATTCGAACTCGTGATCGTTTGGTCATTAAGGCTTTGATATCATGTTAAAGAACCATCTCAACCCAATAACTTAAATTTTTAGGTGAAGTCCCAATATATGATTTATATTATTCTCTAACAATAATCTAATAGAAAATAAATTAAAATTTTTTTATCATAATCTACCGTGATAATAAATTTTTCACCAGATATTTTAGCTTTTTTATATATAAAAAAAATGAATTACACATGGAGGATGTATTAGGATTTAAGAAAGTAAAAAAAGGATCATCCAAGCTTTGTAATATTAACGAAGAACCTTTCACAGTCACAAGTCCAATGCCATTCATGCATAGTGTTTACTCTTCCACCAACAATATTCTACAGAAAGCAGAAGTTGAAAGTTAGGTCACCTCCTCCCATTCATCTCACTCGTTAAATCCTTGAAGAAGCCCTGATTAGGCCCAGACATACCACATGCATGTGTTTTATGCTCTCTCTCTTTCTCTCTTTTTTTTTTTTTTCATTTTAAATATTGATATGATTTAATGGACTGACTTGATGATTATGGTATGGGAATTTAAATTATAAGATTAAGTTATGAGAAATAAAATTCAGAAAAAACCGTCTAGTCCCAACATAAATAACTCACATTTAATTAAATCAGAATGATGAATTTACATAGAAACTATACTTGAAAGAAGAATATTTGATATTGTGGTGTGAGGTTTTTTTAAAAAATATTTTTTGTTTATTTAGATTTTTTTAAAATTTTTTATATTAATATATTAAATTATTAAAAAATATTAAAAAATATATAAATATAAAATAAGATAAATATATTTTTAAAATCACCGAAAAAAAAGAAAACTATCACTCTCAAAAACTATAATAAAAAGAAAGTTCAAAATTAAAATATTGGTGTAGCCTTTTCAAAGAAAAATAAAGCAGACCAATGCATTCAAAAAAGCAAAAGTGCCAACAATCAAAAACACATGCTTTCAAGAACAAGACAATTTCTCCTTTTTCTTCTCTACCTAGCAACCATCACCAAGTATCTTCGAGATGAAGAAAGCAAAATGCCTGTAAACACACACTAGAGACACAGAGAGAGACCAAATTAGTGAAGCATAAAATCTAAAACAATGAGGCACCATTATGGCACAACCACTCTGTTCTTCTTCATCACTTTCCTTTCTCTCTTCTCCTCAAAATTTGCCTCATCTTTAGACACCTTAACAGCAACACAATCTCTCATAAATGGCCAAACTCTCATCTCCACAAGCCAGGGCTTTGAGCTTGGATTCTTCACTCCTGGCAATTCAAGAAACTGGTATGTGGGGATATGGTACAAGAACATACCAAGAACTTATGTGTGGGTTGCTAACAGAGACAAACCTCTTTCAAACTCCTCTGGAACCTTCAAAATCTTCAATCAAAGCATTGCTCTATTTGATCTAGCTGGGAAAGTCGTATGGTCATCCAACCAAACCAATGCGAGAAACCCAGTTATGCAGTTGCTAGATTCAGGAAACCTTGTATTGAAAGAGCAAGTAAGTGAAAGTGGTCAGTTTTTGTGGCAAAGCTTTGACTATCCAACTGATACTTTATTACCTGACATGAAGTTAGGCTGGGATCTCAACACGGGTCTAGACAGGTACTTGAGTTCATGGAAAAGCAGTGAGGATCCTGGTACAGGTGATTTCTCTTTCAAGCTAGAGTATCATGGATTCCCTGAAGTATTCTTGTGGAAAGATAATGAAATTGAGTATAGAAGTGGGCCATGGAATGGACAAAGATTTAGTGGTGTACCAGAGATGAAGCCTGTTGATTACCTGAGTTTCAATTTTATCACTGAGCAAGATGAGGTATATTACTCGTTTCACATAGCAACCAAGAATTTATATTCAAGATTGACAGTTACTTCATCTGGGCTGCTCCAACGATTTGCATGGATTCCAGAGACACAACAATGGAATAAATTTTGGTACGCACCAAAAGATCAGTGTGACAACTACAAAGAATGTGGTGCATATGGTATTTGTGACTCGAATGCATCACCAGTTTGCAAGTGCTTGAAGGGTTTTCAGCCTAAGAATCATCAGGCATGGGATTTGAGAGATGGGTCAGGTGGGTGTGTTAGGAAGACAAATCTGGAGTGCTTGAAAGATAAATTTCTGCACATGAAGAACATGAAATTGCCACAGAGCACAACATCATTTGTGGACAGGAGTATGAGCCTTAAGAATTGTGAATTGTTGTGCTCAAGGAATTGTTCTTGTACTGCTTACGCTAACTCAAATATCAGCAATGGAGGGTCTGGCTGTGTGATTTGGACCGGAGAGCTCTTTGATTTGAGACAATATCCAGAAGGTGGACAAGATCTTTATGTTAGATTGGCAGCTTCCGATATAGGTATGTTCATAACTCTCTCCTTTTTCGTTTCTACTACTTTTTTTTTTTAAAAAAAAAAACTTTAATTTCTTATAAATAGTGGAAGTTGGATAGGAAATATATGATTGTCTAGGAGTTGATTCGCATAGTCGATTTTGAATTCCGTGTGATCCTTGCATAACTTGAGCACAAACAATTAACATATGATGATTATTAACTAGGAAGAAGAGGAAATAAATTGTAGGTCTGAGACATAAATGTGCTGGTGCAAGGAATGTACGATTACATTAATGGATCACTGAATTTGCATCTACCCACCTTGTGATTCACGAGTGGTGTTGTGCGTTGCTTGTTTTTGAAAACAAAAAGGCAAAAGCCATCTTATGCAAATTCCAAGTAAATATCATCAAGAAGAAACCAAATTGTTGGTGCCTTGATTTTCTACTGATTGCTATCGATGAACCTTCTTTTTTTGTTTTTTAATCCTGGCCGTCCATTGTTTGGATCCCACTCCTGAGTGGGCTCCAGGTGTTTGAATAGACCAATTACATCACCGGCCGACTGTGATGGTACCCTTGGGGTAGGGTCCCCGTAATCTTGGAAGCAAATAAAAGAAAGACAAAATTTATGCATCACATGGTTGGGTGGTCAAGACTCAAGTGTGTTACACGCGCATGCATGCATACATAAATACGTGTATTTGTTGGTTTTAAATTATTAATTTTTTTAAAAAAATAATCGTTATTATACTCTTAAATATCTCAAAAGCTTGATAACAATAAAACCAAAAACTAGAAATTCAATAACTTAAACTTTTTAAATATCTTAAATTATTAAGGTTTTTAATAAATTGATTAATTTTATTTGAATATGGTCAGGTCAATATCAATAATTGTTTAAATAAAAAAAAATATATATTATTTAAAAAAAAAAATTTCTTCTAGATATACTTAATGACTTATTAATCAATTCGATAACTTAAATTCAGTTTTTTTTTTCTAATAACTATAGTTATTTGACCATAGTTAGAATTCGAGGATTGGTTAAATAGGATGGTAATAAAGATGGCTGTGATGGTCATATGTTTGTATAATTGTGAGAATAGGCAATCGCCGTCCTCTTTATGAAAGTTGTCCCATCTCTAAATGATTTTTTTTTCTTTTTTTAAGGATTTTCAAGTAGGCCCCATTTGATTAAAAGTTGGGTCCAAATAATCCCAGCGGTGATGGGCCGACATTGTTGACTTGTAGGTTCCTATTGGGTTACAAACTTGGTAGTCCTTTTCATCCCTTTTCTTTACAAAATCAAGATCACTATTAATAATTATTCATTTGGACCCACTCTCCTTTTTTTTTTTCAATTTAATCCTCTAAAGTCAGTTTTGGAACTTTCGAGAGATTAGAAAAATTGACAAAGAAATGCATGGGTTAGATTTGCTATCTTTTCTTAAATCCCATCAAGGCATTGAGATAATTTCCCCCCATTTCTTTATGGTATAAGATTAGGGTACTTTTTAACTTTTGAAAATTCTCGAGGCATCAAGATGATTTCCCTCTATTTTTCTTTTGTCACTGTATCATGTGAGCTTCTACCTATTTTTTTTTAGTTATTTTTAAATTATTTTTTTCTAAAAAAAATATTAAACTATCTTTTTTAATGTTTTTTCCGGTTAATTTTGATATACTGATATAAAAAATATTATTTTAATATATTTTTAATTAAAAAGTATTTTTAAAAAACACTCTACACTGTATTACAAAACACTTAATAATATAAGATTAAAACTAGAGGTTTTTTAATTAATTTTACAGATTATATCTTTTATCAGGTCTTAATTAGATTCATGCATAATAAATGATGAGCTGGCCTCCAAGCATGTGGATGATTTTTTTCCACAACATTTCTCAAGTAAGATATGGTTATCAAGCAGCCATTTGGTTGATTCTTAGAGCTGAAAACTACATATAATAGTTTGCAGAAATCATGGCTAGAATGAAGACTCACTGTGAAAGAAAGCCACGGCAGAAAAGCAAGTAGGTGACCCACAAGGACACTTGTTTCCATGGCCATGCGCCGGACCTATAATGGCTACTTATTAGTCAATGTTAGGTCAAGTGTTCGCATTTCTAACATGGTCTTAACTAAACTGGAAAAAAAATTGAGGGTGATTGATTTAGAAAACGCAAGTGAATGAATATCTTAAGCCTCGTAGGATCTTCAAAGTCAAGGCAACAAACACCCTTGGCATAATGTAGTGGAATCAAGACATGAATTTGGACTAAAGAAGGATAACAATCATCCTCAAGCTCGTACATTTTGGTGAAATTGTGCCCAAATGACCAAGACTAATAACAAATCTGTTCTTGTCAGGTGATGGAGGGAGTGCAGACACTATAATTATTTGCATTGCTGTTGGCATTGGCATTTTAATATTATCACTAACTGGCTTTTCCATATGGAAGAGGAAGAGATTGCTGAGTGTATGTAATGGAACACAGCAGAAAGGTAATGTAAAATTGATTCAAGAACTCAGTAAGGCGATTTGTATGAAAAGAAAGTAGTTGCTGTATTATGTTTATCCATGATGAATTTGTCTTGCAATCTCTAAAACCAGGTCCTCAAGAGAGAAGCCAAGATTTATTGTTAAATGAGGTGGTTATAAATAAGAAAGACTACTCTGGTGAAAAAAGCACAGATGAACTAGAACTGCCACTGTTTGATTTTAGTACAATAGCAGCAGCTACCGGCAATTTCTGTGACGAAAATAAACTTGGAGAAGGTGGCTTTGGTTGTGTTCACAAGGTAAATTCTTTTGTTAAGATAATGTAGGGAAAGAATTTGGAACGATTATCAGTAGCTTTAATGCAGACCAAATGCGTGACCCTGACAGAAAGTATGTGACAATGCCAGGGTAGGCTAGTAGAAGGCCAAGAAGTAGCAGTCAAGAGGCTGTCAAAGAAGTCTGGTCAGGGAACAGAAGAATTCAAGAATGAGGTCAGGTTAATTGCAAGGCTTCAACACAGAAATCTTGTTCGACTGCTCGGTTGCTGCATTGAGATGGATGAGAAGATTCTTATTTATGAGTTCATGGAAAACAGAAGCCTGGATTCTGTTCTATTCAGTTAGTCCCTTTTAACATTTGGTTCTCTTGTGCATCTCATTGATTAGATTTGAATTCAAGCTACTTATTTTGGTAAAAATATTGTTACAGATAAGGCAAAAAGCTCTCTACTAAATTGGCAGAGGCGCTTCAACATCATCTGTGGGACTGCTAGAGGACTTCTGTATTTACATCAGGATTCCAGATTTAGAATTATCCACAGAGATCTCAAAGCAAGCAACATTCTGCTTGATGGGGAATGGACTCCAAAAATATCTGACTTTGGCATGGCTAGAATATTTGGTGGAGATCAAACACAAGCAAACACCAGGAGGATAGTAGGAACATAGTAAGTACTACAACTAGATTTCTTTACTGCCTTAAGGCTGCAAATCTCACTTTCCTCTTCTTATCTAACTGTCATATTGGTTACATATAGTGGTTATATGTCTCCGGAATATGCAATGGATGGGCTATTCTCAGTGAAATCAGACGTTTTCAGCTTCGGAGTTTTAGTTTTGGAGATTGTATGTGGGGAAAAGAACAGGGGGTTTTATCACTCAAACAGTGAACTTAACCTTCTTGGGAATGTAAGTATACAAGTGAATTTCAGTGGCTTCACTTCTCTTTGAAAATGAGAAACTTATTGATCGACAAACATTGAACTTGAAATTTTGCAGGTGTGGAGGCAGTGGAAAGATGGGAATGGATTGGAAGTGTTAGATATATCAGTTGGCAGTTCATATAGCCCTAGTGAAGTTTTGAGATGTATACAAGTAGGCCTTTTATGTGTCCAAGAGCGAGCAGAAGATAGACCAACAATGGCTTCTGCGGTGTTGATGTTGAGCAGTGAAACTGCATCAATGCCCCAGCCTAAAACTCCTGGTTATTGCCTTGGAAGGAGTCCTTTTGAAACTGATTCCTCTTCAAGCAAACAAGATGAATCATTCACTGTAAACCAAGTTACAGTTACAGTGCTAGATGCTAGGTAAAAGAAACTGTATAACTCTTCTAGCATATTTGTATATTCATAGATTTTGTTATACCTCCCCAGCTGTTGTGATTTACAGTTTTTGTGTATTGGTGCATCTCCTTTTGATAACTAGTGTGGGATATCCATGTTTAATTTATAGTTTATACAAGCTATAAGCAACCTTGGATAGGTTGTTTTCTCACAAGTGCACATAAAAATTGAATCACAAACATGAAGTTATGAAATGCTGTAGTTTGCTCGACATGTAAATCAATAACACAAGGAATTCAGAAAGATTAGATTCCATCTAGCATATTTGTGTGTCTCATCAGTTTTTGAATGCTACATCAAGGGCTGCAATTCGCTGTTCTTGAGTATTAACAAGTAGCCTGAGACTGAGAATTAAGGATGATTAGAGTGCCAACCGATGCAAAAATTAAAGCCCGTTTCTGATCGACATTACAGATTTAAGATTGCCGGCAGACACTCTTGGAATCTAGCGACAGGCCAGAAACATGTTTGGCGTCCGAAAAGGAACGTGTAAAAGAAATTACTGTTCATAACCAGGAAACAGAAGACAAGAATCTCAACAAGTACATTCAGGATCTATTTTCCATCTCTCTTTGCAGATTCTAACTTGACAGACTAATTTCCTATCCAATTTGGTAAAAACACAACGCACTCAGATGAAAAGCAATTCATCCAGAGCAAATTAGACTATAGAGTAAATGAATACTATCAACAATATCAATCAAAATCCAAATTATAACCTAAGAAGAATTATCACAGCATCAGAATCATAGCCTTGTCTACAAAATCATCCTGAAAAAATCTGAAACACAGAAGATTAGAACATGAATAAGAAACATAGAGACTATTGAGTGCAGCTTTGCAAGTATTATCAGTACCTGGAATCAGCCTTTTTAGGCGAATCAGCTGCACATTCTACATGATTTTGTAGTAACAGTTCCCTCCAGAGAGAAGGATCTGATATCGTTTGCCGCAGGGACACTTGAAATGAACGATGAAGCAATCCCCAGATTTCTCCACACAAACAGATTCTTCATAATCTTTCATTGAATCACTCTGCATCAAACATATTATTCACAATCTTTCATTAAGTAAAATCATAACACACTCCAATTTAACAAAAATCATCTAACAGTCGAAAAGATCGACAACTCAGTAATGAAACACAAGAATCATAAGTTCATTTTCGTGTCAGGACAAACAGAGAAATTAAGGGTAACAGTTTTACCTTTTCAGTTGCATCAGTAGGGTTATCTTCAGGGCCTAATTTCTCAGCTTCTTCTTCAAAATCACATGGCTCAGCAAAAAAGTCATCAGTATCGGGCATAATTTCGTCCCACCATTGATTTATTTCCTTCATGCTGTCCCTCATCTTCTTCAGCCACTGTTAATCACCATAAATTCCCCAAACCCTCGATTATAATCATCTTAAAGCCACAAAATCCTCTCTATATCCCAAGAATCCAAAAACAAAATATCTAAAAGGAAAATTTCCAAGAATCACATTTCCAAGAATCTTTTTATCATCATTATCAAAACTTAATTAAAAGATGCAGATTAAGACAATTACAACAGAAACTAATCAAGAATTACTACCAACCTTGAAACTGGAACTTCCATTGGAACTTGAAGACCTTGAAAGGCTCTTGTTAGGAGACAGGTCTGACACTGATCTTCTCAACGGTGGCTTTGGAGGCAGAGACGCACTTCCCTTCTTAGAACTCCCCGGTGGCGATTGTGCGACCAAGTTGGCCACATTTGGCGGGGAAAAAGGATCAGAAAGGCAGCGGCGGAGGACAGGGTCAGTACTGCAAATGGGTTGGAGAATCTTGGAGAAACCCGATACAGAATTAGGGACATTGTTGTTGTCGTTAGTAGTAGTGGTTTCATGGGGTTCAACAAACAGTTTCTTGGGTTTCTTTGTGAGTTGGTCTTGTGGGTTATGGTCAGGAGACCTGCGTTTGTTGGCAGAGGAAGAGGCAGAGCAGCCACAAGTAGTGCAAGGAGTACTGTGGTGGTGGTTGTTGGTAGAGGGGTCAAGGCGGAGAAGAGAGAAATCAATGGATTCATCTTCTAAGTTGTTGGCTGCGGGGATTTGGAATTCTTGAAGATTAAAGTCGCACATTTCTATGATCTTTCGGCGGCGTTTCTCTCTGATCTTTCTTTCTCTCTTGGAAGGCGAAGGAAAGAAATCAAGAATAGGAGGCGTAGCTCTAAGTGGGGGATCATATATAGATTGAGAAGGGACATTGGAATACCAATAGTAGGATGACACGTAGCGGTTTTTTGGGTTTAGTGATGAGGTGGCAGAAGAAGATTGGTGAAGGAGGTAGTTTGTTTTCGCGCCAAGTTGATAACTGTAAAATAGTTCAGTTATGTTAGGTGGGCCTTTATGGGATCTTTGAATCGGTATATAAGACTAGTCAATTAGAAGCATTAATTTATTTCCAATCAAATTGATGATCCTTACCGTTTAGTCGTGGATGCTTACAGAAAGTGACACTGATCATCTTCTCAGCATCAACAACCGCAGTGGTTCTTTTGTTGGTTTTAGTTGCCTTGTACGTTTTATGGAAGAGGAAGAGACAGGGAGGTAGAAGGAGAATATGCACAAGCAGAGGAGAGAGTTTGGAAAAAAAGGTATTCTTCTAAGGGGTTGAGAAATTATTAGAGTTGTCAGTGTTAAGCAAAAATTGTGGAAGGATTCGATCTTTAATGCGTTTGGTCCGGCAAATCTAAGCTATTTGGTTTTTACTTTGTTGATTCTGCTTTCTCACTTTTTTATGTGTTTCATGTACTTTGATGTTGATTCCTCTTTCTGCTGCATGATCTTAGGAGGTTTTTGAATGCTGTAAGGATCTCTTGCTTTCTCAATTCACTGTGTTTCGCTGCACTCTGTTTTTCTGCATCTGTACTGAGTTCGAGCATAGCCAGGATCACGTTGCCCTAGATACGGATATGCTATAGTTTCTGTTTTTTCTTTGCCATTCATCCATACATAGAAGTGATTCTTTCTCTGAATATTCCCATTGTAAAGAATCTGAACGTGAAACTGTTGAAAGGAAATTAGTACAAACAGATATAGAGTTATTATGAATCCCATTTTGGCTGTTTCCTTGTACAGATGTTCAATCTTCTGTCATGTCTGCTATATATTTTGACATTAGTGCTTGCATTGTTGGAGATATAGTCAACAGTGCTGCTTAGTTGATGGATAAATTGGTTTCAAGCCGAATAATGGTTAACAGGAAATCACAATTGGTTTTCTGTTTGGGGGGGAGAGGAAAACAAGAAATTTGCAGTATGAGCTCGTCAGAAAGATGACTCTAAAACAAAGGGATAAATTCTTTGACACCGGATTGGTTTCCTGTTTGTCTTACAGTATTTTTTAAAGGCAATCACAATTTATCCATAAGAAGCACTGTTGACTATATCTCCAACGATGCAGGAACCAATGTCATCTTTCTAACTATTTTGCTTAATCTTATTAATTTACTTAAATATCCGGTGGTGTGATGTTTTCAAAATAAAAGCGAACGATTTAATAGGAAAAGGCAACTAAGCTCCTAGAGGCTTAGAGAATAAATATAAATAAATGAGAAGTATTATAGTAATTAAATAAAGAGTTGATAAATATAAATAGAAAAAGATAAAGAAAAAGAATTAAAAAGAGAGAGAATTAGAGGAGAGAGAGAAAGAGAGAGAAAAGGAAAGAGAAATATAAAAAATAAGTTGTTAAGGAAGGTTTATGCTTTAATATATATAAGGGTTGTTATTAGTTGAGATTTTTGAATTTATTGAACATTAGGATTTTGAAGATTGTTTAATTGATGAGTTGATTGAAATGTTATGGATTAATTGTTTTGGGTAATGGTTTAATTAATTGAATTTTAAATGATTTTATTAGAACTAATGATTTTGAGATTAATTGGTTTAATTGATGTGTTGGCTGTAAGAATATTGAGGGAAAAAAAACCCTTGCTCAAAGTCTGGACAATATGGTCTTGAAGTTGAAAATAACAAAATTTCAATTTGGTCCCTTAATTTGTGAAAATTATAATTTAGTCTTTGAATTTTGGAAAAATTACAGATTGATCCCTAGAGCATAATTTGAAATTATGGATAGAATCGAGGATGAATTATGGGCAAAATTTCAGTATAGTTGTGAATTTATGATATTTTTAGTTTGGTCCTTTAATTAGACAAAATTACAATTTGACCCCTAAAAATCTGAGAAAATTTCAGAATGGTCCCTAGCTATAATCTTGTTTTTTTAGATTGATTTGATGAATAATTGAGGGTTATTTGGTGAATTATTATCAAGTTTTATGATTTGTTTTCTTTTGAATTAAATTTCAAGAAAACCATTTAATTTTTTGGTTTTTGAAAAAAATGACTAGGTTGATTGATAAACATATATGGTTATGAATTAGACCCTTAGTTAAGTATATTAAATAAGTTGTACATTCTTTTCGAGTTGTTTTGGAATATGTTTCCTTTTATATTCAGATAATCCCGATATTCTACCTACAGGACATTAATAGGATTGCTTTCGGTATCTGCTTTCGAGTTTTGTTCGCTCTTGACTCAAGTGAGTGGATAATTTTTCATATGCATAAGAAATAATATAAATATTTGAATTGTTAATACGAATTAGATTGTGCTTTTTGATAATAGATATGTTGATTATTAACATTATTACGATAAAGTATGATCAATTATTAAATTTAAATTCTTGATATAAGCCAACATGTACTTTTGAATTGACTTTTAAATTGATAGCTTTTCATTTGATTAATGTCACGAGTTGAGCCTTGAGATGTGAATATATTTGTTTCATTATGATATGAACATCTGGTATGCTAGTCATAATACATATTCTAACAGGGTAGTGTTAGTCTTTGTGCACATCGTATATGAAACTATAGTTGGTCAGGGGAGTCACCAATCTGTGTGGACTGATCATCCCACAGTACGAAGCCACATGCTTATTGCATTTTGATTTTTTGACGAACTTTACCTTATAATATTCTTGTTATGATCTATTTGAGAAATTTTCCTATTAAAACCTAAAGCCATATTTATATATATATATTCTTTATTATTGTATTATCTTGTGTATGTTTATTGAATGTTATTTACTTAGTGAACTCATCTTCTTATTATTTTTTTTTTTTTAAGTCTATAATTTATTAACAAGTCACTTTTATTATATCTTCAAAACCTGTTTTTTTTTTGTTGTGATGTAAGAATTACAACGTTGCATGGAAGATAGGCGGATATGACTTCTTCCATTCTATCCTTCTATCTTAAAGCATTTGAATCTCTCTCTATTTCCCCCCTGATTCCTTTTATCTTCTTATTACGGTTTTACTTTGTGTTCGAAACTTACAAAATCCGTATAAAGCACTAGTAAGCTCCGAAGTTATTGTTGGCTAAATTATTAGCTTGTGTGTGGTCACAACAACATCAAAATGCAGGTTTTAAGGGAGAAAACAAGTCTGCAATTTTCTGCAGAATAGCATGAACAAGAGGAGATATACATTGTAGAAACTTATCACACTTTTCTTTCTTTTCTTCTTCCTTTTTTTCTTCTTCATACATCTCCAGAACTTTCAGCCACATATATACACATAAAACCAACACACCTTAGCCTTACACTTGTTCATCTTAATCACCTTTTAAGCTAACTATTACTCTCTTTCTAACACAGTTTAACTAACTAAAATCAAGGTTAAATAATTGTCACATTAACTTTACTAGTTACAGCATACTAACCTTAACAGTTATGCCATGCCGTGATCATTTAACAACAGGCTTTCGCCCATGCAAGTGTTAACTTACCGCAGAACTTAATATTCATTGCATTCGACAGAAACCAATTGCGTCAGGTTTAGTTAAGGGAAAATATTGTCAATCTGACGAGAGTTTTTAACAGAAATGTGGAAAATGAAGTTGTTGAACAGTATTTACAGGACCAAGGAAGTTGACAGTTACCGTTGCAGAC
>Ga0307513_10006222_pt1 | contig 15635 bp, 10 predicted proteins | sample 15_EM_MG_FD_202174 | JGI IMG/M metagenome (GOLD analysis project Ga0307513, IMG submission 202174) | Populus trichocarpa ectomycorrhiza microbial communities from riparian zone in the Pacific Northwest, United States - 15_EM | ecosystem: Host-associated > Plants > Roots > Unclassified | place... | reverse complement strand
GTCAGGACGCAAGGAACGTTGGAACGCAAGTCAGGACGCACAGGACGCAGGGGACGCAGAAAATACGTCGCTTGCGTCAGGACGCAACGCCGACGGATCAGACGCAGGATCCGTTTTTGCTGATGTTCTGGGCCGGATTCTACCATCATTGGATGGCTCCAGCAGCTATAGCAAAAACTGCTTTTATCGGGCCCGACTCCCTTTACGAATGGCTTGTAATGCCATTTGGCCTATCAAATGCCCCTTCAGAGTTTATGCGAGTAATGTCTGACTTATTGCGCGAACATGTTAAGGCTGGTTATTGCGTGGTTTTCATGGATGACATTCTCATCTTCTCTAAAGATCTCACACAGCATATGAGACATCTAGAAAAGGTTTTAGAGACTATTCACAAAGCGGGATATCGTCTGAAGCCAGATAAGTGTAGCTTTGCCCATCGGTCAGCTGATTTCTTAGCCTTCTCGGTAGATAGTGAAGGGGTTCAAATGCTTTCACAGAAGGTGGATGCGATCTGCTCATGGCCACTACCATTATCACCAAGGGAAATGCGCTCCTTTGTAGGCTTGGCTGGAGTATACAGAAAGTTTATTCCACAGTTTTCAAAAATAGCACTTCCGCTCCTGGACTTAATTCCTCATTCCAAGGCTGATTATTCCAGATACCTTGCTGACCCAGCAGTGGAGAAGGCTGTTCAGGACTCAATGTCCGTAATTAAGGCGGTAATAACCAGTGCACCGGCATTGGCACTACCTGAGAAGGGCAACCATGAGTTTATTGTCCGTACAGATGCATCGGGGTTTGCCATTAGAGCTACTTTACGACAGTTCCAGTGGGATGAGAAGACTGGAACCTCATCGCATGAGCGTATAATTGGGTATTTTTCACGGAAGCTCAGTGGTCCTGAGACCAGATACTCGACCTACGACCAGGAACTACTTGCGGTTAAAGATGCTATTGAACACTGGAGGTACTATCTGCATGGTGCTCATTTTGTGATGCAAACCGACCACTCCTCACTGCGCTATATACTGCGACAACCTAAGCTTAGTTCAAGACAGATGCGTCTTCTTCAAAGGCTTCAGGAATATGACTTCGATATTGAGTATTTGCCAGGTTCTCAAAACTTTGTTCAAGATGCCCTTAGCCGGAGGCCAGACTATAAGGACACTCCTATTCATACCCCTACACTTGCTAAAACCCACTATCACAGAGAAGGAAGCTGGCAGCACATACGCCAATATGGACCTTTTTTCTCTAATGCCAGTAGACGAAGACCGCTGGTTGGAGGAGATCCAAGCTGGTTATAAGGAGGATGAAGACTTTGCAGAGGTTTTACTTCCTATCGCTAAGGCAGATGAGAATGGCAATGATACACGAAGAAGGAAATCAAGCAGGCAACATTATACTATCAGCTCGGACGGCCTAATTACATACACAAAGTCGAAAACCTTGTGCATCCCGAATGCCAATGGACTACGTCAAAGACTACTGGTAGAGGCTCATGACACTCCAGTTGGTGGGCACTTTGGGGTTCAGCGAACAGTGTCCTCATTGGGCCGACGCTTCTTTTGGCCTCGATTGTACCAAGATGTTAAGCAATATGTGCGGGGATGTGCAAGCTGCCACCGGGCAAAGGCATCAAACCAAAAACCGTACGGCTTGTTACAGCCATTGGATATCCCTTCTGAGCGCTGGAAGAGGATAAACATTGATTTGATTGTTGAGCTACCAGTTTTGTCCTCTGGGAATGATACAATAATTACCTTTATCGATGGGCTGACAAAGCGTGCGCATTGGATAGCCACAGCTGAAAAGTCACTTACAGCTGAACGGTTTGCCGAAATATTTGTGGACTTCTATTTCCGACTGCATGGGCTACCAACGGATATTGTTTCAGATCGTGATGTTCGATTTACATCAGAGTGGTGGCGTCACTTAACCAAGATTTGGCAGACAAAGTTAAAAATGTCCACCGCATTCCATCCTCAGACGGATGGTCAGGCTGAAAAGGCTAATTCAATTGTTGAACGCTATCTCCAGTCATTTGTTCAAACCCGGCCTCAAGAGTGGGACCGGCTACTGTCCCTGGCCGAGTTCAGTTATAATGCTCATCGCCACCAATCGACAGGATTGGCCCCCTTTGAGGCTGATCTGGGATATATTCCACGACTGCCAATGGATATAATTGCTAAAAGTAGACCGTCCAGACCAGACCACTCACGTGCGGCAAGTTTTGCCACGACTATGGCCGACATTCTGCATCAGCTCCAGGAAGCACTCAGATACACACAGTCCCGCCAAATGAAAGAAGCTAATAAGAAAAGACAACCCCACAGCTTTCAGACAGGTGATAAAGTGTTAATCAATACCAAGAATATGCCGATTAACTATGGGAATGCGGCACCTGAGCAGGGAGATGAGGAAGCGGCCCGGTATCAGCTGCGTCGAGTATTACACCAAAGGTTTGTTGGAGAATTTACCTTAGGGGAGCAACGGGGGCCAAACGCATCTGAGATAGCAGATCTGCCATCAAACTCCAGAATCTCTCAAACATTCAACGTTGACCAGCTGCGGCATTCCAAAATTGATCATTCAAGATTACAACATGCTCCTCCTCCTATCCGCGTTGTTCCACGGCCTGAGGCTGCGCCAAGCGTAGAGTATCAGGTCGAGAAAATACTTGACTGGAGGCAGGTTCAAAAGGGGACCATCGAGTTTCAGGTAAAATGGGTTGGGCTAGATAAGCCCGAAGACATCACGTGGGAGAATCAACACGCATTTACTGGAGCGAAAGAGGCACTCTCCCAGTTCATCTGCAACCCCGAGAATGCCGAACTTGCTCACCTCCTACGCTGGCCACGCACTACCCTGGAGGCGAAGACCACAGCTATTGGTCGAGGAAAGAAGTCGAGAACTAAGGGAGAAATCCCAAGTGGACGTAGTTCTCGCATTCAAGCTAGGGCGGCTAGCCCATAATGGGAAAGGTACGATTGCAGATTGTAGATTTCAGTTGATTTCCTTTTTCTTTAGTGGGAGGTGGTTGTAGGGTTATCATCATAGAGGGTAAGGGCACACTGTGTATCATAGTACTAGTATAAGTAGTCAGGCCCAACCATCGGAGGAAACCATCCGAATCCACCATCAATGATATACTGGACGGGATTTTCAATAGGCTCGACTTTGAAGAAAGATGTGTAGCCGGAGGGAGGCTAGGAAAAAAAAGAAAGAAAAGGGAGAGGATATGGTGGAAAAAAGTATAGACTCCGTGTTCACCTGTGGAAGTTGCTCTATTTCCAACCTTTCAAACCTTCAGAACAGGTGACAATCCAAGACCACTAATTACTGTTCAGCATAGCTTTTCACCACACTATCTATATTGGAACATGGTTCCACTCTCACCTTTCCACTAAAGGTACATACTATTTTAGAATTCCGTTTGGTCAAACTCTAGTTTCCATAGTAATCATGACATAAAAGTGTGCCGAGAAAGGAGACAACAACATTTGTTGGGTTCGCCGGGCAACCCGGGCTTGGCGCCCCAGAGCCCGACCCAGCCCATTGAACCCAGCCCGGCTCAACTAAGAGCCCGGGCTAACCAAACCCCCGACCCATTGAAAGTGGAAATTCCGATAAAAGTTCCTTCTATTTTGACTTATGGTGCTTTGCGCATAAAACGTGCACCAAGGCCGTTGCATCATGTAACGCTCAACCCTCTGAGGAATTAGGGTTGTGCCATAGAAAGTATGTTCTACAGGGTGCTCCTGTTCAATTGGCATGGCCGACCAACTTTTTTCTTTTGAAGCCGCATTTTCTTTCTCCGGACCCGGCTGCGAATGGTTGACTTTTTAAAAGGTGGAGAGGGGGCATTATTGTCAAAGGCGGATAATGGGTAGAGGGAGAGCGCCAGAGATACTTCCACGCTGTGGAAAATAAACACTGAGGTACTGAGTGGACAGGTATTTAAATTGGCATTCTGGAAGTAACAGAGAAATTGAACGTACACTCTTGGAAAGTTACATATCACACATTTCACAGCATAGCCCTAATTCCTCTGAGGGTTGAGCGTTACATGATGCAACGGCCTTGGTGCACTTTTTACGCGCAAAGCACCATGCTAAGGCCCTATTTGGTTGTGCTGGGCCCATTCAGGACCGTTCCAGTGGGAAACGGTCGGACCTGTAGAACCGTTGTTGCCAACTTGGCACCATTTTTTCTTCTGACAAACACATTTAAAAAGATTTCACCCTAGAGCCTCATGAAGAAATTTTACTAGTGCTTCTAATGCTTCTCAAATTTAAACCTTCGACGCTCTACCTACAACTTTCCTGAATTCACAACTTCTGCTCCTGGCTTCCAGCTCTGACTTGTAGATCCAGCTCTTTCTCCCACTGCTATTATCTGCTAGAGCACTCATTAAATTGTTGGAAATAAAAATAAGAATCAAGGATGTATTGTTGATATTATATTATAAAGGAGTTATTCTAGAGGACAATAATTATTTTATTGGTATCATATAAATATTTGCTTATCATGTTTCTACATGGCAACTGTTTTGTTAGGGCTGTTTGGAAATGGAATGGTAAATGCCTTTTACTGTTGCCAAACGCCCATTCCTTTCTCCCATTTTGGAATGGAAGGGGAACGGTCGTTTGTATGATATGTGGCAACGGAATGGGCCCAGCACAACCAAACAGGGCCCAAGACATTAAAGAACCCCCTCGGTCCCCATTTTCAGAAGACCTGATTCAACCTCCCCTTTTAACCCCCTAGGTTTGAAAACCGAAGACCTTTGAAATACTGACTTTAGAAGCTATTAAAGAAGGCTTGTTAGGCTATCCTTGAAGATGTGGTTATTGGACTATTGAGGTTGATATGAGATATCATATTGACTTGACTGGAACCGAAGTTACTCGTAGCCGAGGGATGAAAATTGTTGATGAAATATGCTCGGCTTGCCTGCCAGCACCTCTGCACCTCTGCACTCTAAACACATTCGCTCATGCTCAACAAACACTAACTAACCAAACATAAGCCATTGGTAAAAATAATAAATCTATAATAATATTATCAACTATTCTATGGCCTGCCACACCTATCAATCCATCCTTCATGCATAGCCCCATTTTTCCTTCATACCCCCGTAATATTAGTAAAGCAAAGACATCACCACGAACCCTTCCATATGCCCTTCTGTGTAGAACAAATAAAATCTCTGAAGCTATTATGCCTTTTTGTTCTCACCTATCCGCTTTCTTTATCTCCCACAATTAATCGCTTCCGTCAGCACTGACGGTCATGACCCAGGTTCGGATTGATGGAGATGGAGGTGCATATGCAACTTGGCAATCATCGCGGATCCCGGGGTTGTTGCATCACAATGGTTTGTTGTGTGAAAGACTTTCTCAATCGCATGTTCCTGTAAGCAAACAGTGATTAGGAATAATGGAAATGCAGTTCCTACATCAGGGCTATGATACTCTTAGTCTCAGTGTCTGTCATATTTCCGAGGTATTTTTGTCCCACCGCAGTCATGGGGTATTTGGAGGAACACTATTCACATAAGGGCCCATTCTCTCCAGTGGTTAGAATGAGGTAGCACACTTCTTTTGTTCTACCTTTATATATATCTTCCCTTTCACTCGGGGCAATTTTTTTTTTCTCTGGTAGTCTTGTGCAGTTCCTCTCTCTAATTTGTCTTATACTGTTGGGTCCTGGTGTCTTTAGAAATTGCTGGCGCCCTGAGGTTTCCAGGACTAGGGAGTGCCACATTTTTCTGTCTCGTAGCATCCACGGGAGCTGGCAGTCCCCTAGTCAGTGACTAAGGGAGTCCCAACCCATCGGGATCATGGAGTGTGGCTCAGTGGGGAATACCAACTCTCCTAGTAGATAAAGAACTCTATGAAGTAGGAAGTAATACCCCGTTTCTCAAGCTACCTGTTGGAAGGCGAAACAAAGGAAGTAAGTCCAAGATTTTGTGGGGTAGAGAGGGAGGATTTTAGAGGCGGAAATCAGTTTGGGACGGTGATTGAGCAAGGACTTGTAAACACGATTGCGCTAGCAGTACAGTGGACACCTAAAGCAAGCCGGTCTAGCATTTCCTAGCATGTTCCAGCTATAGTGCAAGAGTGTTTGTTCTTTGTGAAAGGCTGTGATGTCGGAGGGCGACTGTAGGTCCCTGTAGCAATCAATGGATCGGTAACTCCTTTATGTTACCTGCCGCCCCCACCAATTATGGACAGATCCTGCCCCTCCAATGGAGCCCTCCGATAGCCTGCACTCGCCACCCACTACGCAGAGTGACTTTACAGTTTCTACCTATGTGCCCCAGCCGATCATCTGAACAGTCATTAAGCGATGAGTCCGTCGAGATGCCCTTTCCTGTTGCTGCCCATCCAATATACACAGTGCTCTGAACAGTTCAGGGGCCCCACAGGAACGGCGGGGGTAATTCTGGGAAGAGGGGACGGGACGAGATCACTAGCCTTTGTCCTGTGTAGGGCAAGTTGCTCAGGGGACTGCCGGACTGAGCTGGAGATACCGGACCCTACACACTAGGCCCTTATTAGTATAACTTTAGTGAGACAAACGGGAAAGCAGCTTCTTAGGCGGACGGCAGGGGAGATGGGGCAGAAGGCCCTCAACCAACACTACTGGGGGCTGCGGAAAGACAATCAGTGATATATTGTGATGCGATATAACCAACCCAATAAACCATATGCCTGCAAGAAAAAGAAGGGGGTTAAATGGATCATCAAGTACTTCAAGTATTAAGATAAGGCTGGACCAATCATTCCGGTACAAGCCTTATTTTCTGTTTTAAATACTTCCATAAGTCTTTTGCTTTAACTATAGTCATGGTAATAATGTGGCAACAAAGCCAAAGAACTAATGCAACGGAAGTTGACTTGCGGCACAATGCATAGGAATTTCCAGAGTTACCAGGGAAGTCAATTGTCCTTGTCGGATCCGGATATCTGCAACCAATGTTAGAGCTTTCTGATGGCGATAGTAGTAGTGCCCTCTCCAGTGAGGATATGCTTGATGCCTTGCAGCTTCGTGCTGGTGTTTTTTGAGTCCCAATTGGAAAACACATTTGGCTTTTTTATTTCTTAAAGATGTATTATTCCTTGCTTATCGGTCCACGCATATGGCACGGGATTTGCCTAATCATAAATTATCCGTGAAGTCACTGAGCATACGAGCTGAAAGGGGTAACGGAAAAACGCGACAGGTCACAAACTTCCATGCACCCTAGTCCGTCCATGCGTGCATGGACTCAAACAAAGGCAGACCGCCACCGGCAGTCCTCCAGGCCTACATCCAAGATGGATGGAATGGACGGTTCGGATCACTACATATGGAATCAAAGAGAAGTTAGCTGGATGCTTGGGTCCACTGACAAACTCTAGGATGAAGTGCAGTGATAAGACAATAGGAACTTGTGTTGGTAAAATAATCGGCCCAAAAGATTGGGCTATTGTAGACAAATAGAATTAGTAAGAGCCAGTGAATTTTGGTGGCACGCAATAGCATTATGAGCTATGAAGGTTGTGACCTTACAAGTGTAATACATTGGACGAGCTGGGGCTGGCTGGGGTGAGAGCGGGCAAAATTGGTAGTCTGGGGAGAAAAAAGGGTCCTGGAGGTCATCGGATTTGACCTTATTTCTGTGCAATTCCACTCTTTAGGGTTGTTTGATTTCCACAGAAGGCGAGAAACACTTGGAAACACCCCACTTTGCACGTGTCAGGATGTTTTGGCCGCTGTCACCATCTCGTTGGGCTACCACAGGGCCTGAGTACTGCTAACTATTTTCTATAAAAGGACAGAGATTTCCTGTAACAGTAGCGATTGGCCATCACAACAACCGCTCACAATTTCAAAATCGACCAACAAGCTACTCCTATTCAGTTATGTCTCGCTTCTTTGCCAAACGCCTCTACCAGACTCCTCTTCTAGCAGTGAAGCCATCTCACATCTTCAGACTTCCTACTCGCTGTCTCAATACCTCTGCAAATGTTTACAGTGGGAGTGTGCTTAAGGTGGAACACAATGATGACGCTTCCGGGAATGCTAAAGCTAGTACAGGGTTTACGCTCCAGGGTGGTGGGTGCTTGGTATGTTATCAAAGTTCAACAAGTGAGGTTTGGAGGGGTAGCTAATTAACAATTTGGAATAGTTTGATCGTGTCTCCAAATTGGAAGATCGTTTTCACCACTCGGATCTTAGATTCATCTCCTCAGATCGTAGATTCCTTGACTCAGACGATAGGTACAACGCCTCGGTAAAGGTATAGCATACATCAAGATTATACTAGGTACCAAAGAGTTGTATAGCTGATTCTTGCTAGGAGTTTGCGAAGTTAGAGGATGATCTTAGGAAGGATAATGGACGCATGTCTTCAAGGATGGAAACTACGATGGCGAAACACTACGGGGAACACAAATCCGATACGGCGAACCTTTTTGCCAATATGGGAATGATGTATGGGGGACACAAATCCGATATAGCGAACCTCATTGCTAGGATGGAAAGGAGTAATGGGCGGCTGGGATCGGATATGGCAAAGCTCTCGGCGGATATGGGAAGGATGCATGGGGAACTGAGGTCCGATATGGGAAAGATGCACGGGGAACTCAAAGTCGACATCGCAAAAACCCGCGAGGACCTTAAGACCGACATCGCACAGGTGGGCAAGAGACTTGGTGAAGCTGAAGGCGGAATAAATAGTCTTAGACTGTATTTTAGACTCACATGGGGAGCAATGTTACTGGTATGCATGAGTATACTATGAGCTTCCAGTTAATCAGATGCTGATGTTCACCAGGTAGCGGGATACATCAGTAACTATCACCCAGGATTACTCCCAGATTTCGTTGTGAAAATCCTTGAACGTATCACCTCCTAGCTCTGCCACTTTCGAGAGACTTCAAGTTACCTTTACTCTATTCATAGACGTTATCGCAGTTTTTTTTTTACCCCTATGAGATTGTGTTACTCTAGCATGCTTTTGAGCTTCATTCCGATTATTATGTTTTAACATACTTCTTGTATGTTACCTGACTTGACTGAGCTGGTAATTTGACGCTTTATTTTAAAGAATTCTATCATGACTGCTTGGCACACTGAACCTCGCACTTGGAAGTCGAAAAGTCTCTCCAATGGATCGTGGGGGGGGGAGTCTGTCCACCTTGAAGGAGGACAGCAGTGGATGACGTTGTGCCATACCATCTTGCCCCTGCTCAAACTTGCCCTGCAACTCGCCGCAAAGGAATAAAGTTTGACTGTCCCGGGAGTGAAATAATTCATACTGGTATGTCCTGACATCACCGGTAGTCACCCGTAGTAACCCATAGTTACCTTCAGGCACCCATATCCCATAGTCCTCCCAGAGGCCCATGTGGTCCTCCTATAGTAACTGGTCTTGAAAAAAGATGGATTACCCACCCAGCTCTGATCGCCTCTATGTCACATTTTTTCTTCTAATGTATCGGTGTTACACTCCTTGTAGTATTGTTTCCTTGGCTTTTAGTATTCTCCCATGTCACTCGCTTTTGTATCCCTTGTCATGACTCAGGTTTAGATTGGTGGATATGGGGGTTGATATGCAACCTGACAGTTAGCACCCATGCTGGTGGGGTTGTGGGGTCGCTATAGCCGATTGTGTGAAAGACCTTTATGGCACGTCTTAGTGTACAAGAGGGTATTGGGAGTTGTAGAAATGGACTTCCTGTATCACTGTTACTATACTTTCAGAATCTACTATATTTCCGATATACTTTTGGCTGCTAGCACTTATGGGGTATTTTGGGGTAACACTATTCGTATATGGGCCAATTCTCTCTAGTGGTTAGAATAGAACCCACTTATTTTATTTTATTTTTATATATCTCTCTACTTTCATTTAGGGCAAAAGAATTTACCCGGAAGTCCCGCGCAGTCCACCTCTCGAGTTTGCCTTATATTGCAGGGGCTGTAGTTCTTAGCTATGGCCACTGACGGGAGGTTTCCCGGACTATGGCGGACAGCATTTTTCTGTCGGCCTCATTCACCACTCTTGGGGGTGCCCCAGTCAACCACCACGGGACCTCCGGACTATTGAGAGCACTGAGTGTGGCAGGGTATATAGCGAACACCAACTCTCCAAGTAGGTGAAGAGCTCTATGAAGTAGGAAGTAGTACCCCGTCTCCTAGGTTACCTGTTGGAATGTGAAACAAAGGAAGTAATTCCCAGACTTTGAGGGGTAAAAATGACAGGATTTCAGAGGCAGGAATCAGTGTGGGACAGTACATAATATGATAAGAGCCTGTAATCCTGATCGTCCCAACAGCCTCGTAGGCATCTACAGCATTAGGGTCTTGTTGAAAGCTATGCTGATTGGCAAACAAACCCTACAGGACATGGACATAACCTATCCCGGGATCGTTCAGTCAAAGAGCTTCGGAGAACCGATACATCCACGTGCCGGGAAGCGATATGGGAAAGTACTGGATGTCTTTTGGGTTGCTCGACATCTGTAGCCTAAGCGCCGGGTCCTGTATTACTCAGGCAAACTCTCCGGATATGCTCTTGGGATCAGTGCAGCGCCAGAACTATCCGGGAGGGACAGACGGATGCACGGAGGCTATGCACGGCGAAGAAGCCTTCGTTGTGACCAGCGTTCGCAAGCGGTCTCGGTTAGGCTTGGGGTTTAGGGTGGCAGGTCTGGGCATCTTTTGCGGCTGGCTTTCAGTGCCTATCCGACCGGGCCTGGCCGGACTGCAGATATCTGCATGCTTTCGAGTGATAAGATGTGATTGATATAAGATAAGAAGATGAAACAACAAGAGTTACGGCCACAAAAGACTGGATCAACGCGCAAGCGAGGAGGAAACTTTCTTTCCATTCACCCTTGCTCTCATGATCGTGCTCATGGCTAACGTGAGAACAGCGCTCCCCCACCAGCCCCACTAGTATGAAAACCAAAAAATAAATTAAAAACGTAAATACATAGTAGAATACCTAGTAGAAATTAATATTCGATCTGAGGAAATTTCTTTATGTGGTGTTGGAAGGGCGACCGTTGCCGTCGATCATGGGTGAATGGTTAAGGGCCGTTTGGGACCGTTTCTACTATGAAAATGGCCTTCTCTCCATTTTGAAACGGAAGGGAAAGGGCGATTTGTATGGGGGAACGGAACGGAACCATCACATCCAAACAGGCTCTAATTTTGCCAAAGTACCATAGCAATAAATCGAGTGATAAGAGAAAACAAGAAACTACCTCCTCTCTGTCTACCCGGATATCTAAACCCTATCAGAATATTATTATTTTTAAATGGTGTGGCTCAAGCCTGAAAAACTAACAGATATCTGCGGGCATTTTCAGATATCTGCGGGTATCTTCAGATATCTGCAGATGTCACCCACACATTAACAAAATATCGACTTGTCACATGGAATATACCGAAAGCCTGCCTGCACCGCCAGGCACCCATGAAGCCTGGCCTACGAAGCCCAAGCCTGTCTCACACTGGACTGGCCTGGCCGGACTGAAAGCCGGCCGGCTATCTGCAGGCCGACCTGGCCGCTTGCGAACACTGGTTGTGACATTTGTTCTGTTCTTTGTTAGCATCATATTATAACGGAAGGGAAAGGGGTACATGCGTGGAACAGAATGAAGCTGTGTCGTAATTAATCCAAAGGTAAGAGGATAGGAGAATCGGAGGATGGCATTGGTGCTGTTTTGTTTATACACCTGCTTTTGCTACTAATTAGTTTAGTTAGTTGATCATCGAGTATTGTGAAGTTGTGAGCATGAGAGAGAAGAATCGAAGACAAATTCGCCTCGCTGAGCTGTGTGTTGGCCATCTGTCTTTAGTATTGCTTTGATCTTGGAGTTTTGTTTCATACCCGCCCTTCCACCATTCGCCTTTTTCGCAACTGGGAGAAAGCCACTTCAAAAGGTTTCCCGTATTCCCGCGTGTGTTCCAGGCTATAGTACAGCAGAGTTTGTCCTTTGAGAGAGGCGCCATCTTAAAGGACAACCACAGATTCCAGCAACCATCTATTGATAGATAACTCCAATATGTAACCTGCAGTCCTGGCCTATTACGCGCAGAGTCCACCCCTCTCTCATCGGACAGGCAGGTCGCCCACACTACACACACCATGTAGAGGGACCTGACAGTTCCCACCCATTTGTCTGAGGCAGTCACACGAAGAGACACTAAGATATAAGTCAGTCCACATGTCCTTTCCCGTGGACTCTCATCCCATATGAAATCAACGAGAAATGGACTGGACAATTGAGCTCACTGACAAAGAGTCTAAGATGGTGTGCAGTAATAAGGCAACGGGAACTGGTAATGATATAATGCCGACCAGAGATTCTGTTATCATGACTGGATAAAATTAGTCAGAGTCAATGAAGGTCTGTGGTACACAATAGAATTGTGAATTACGAAGGTTGTGATTGTTGGAAATCAGTTTATTCTCCTCGTCATAGTATAGTCCCACTTGTCTCATGCAAGGGCGAGAGCACGGGAAATATGTTCCCGTTGACGGGTGGGATAGAGCATAGACTGTTGAAAGAAAAAAAATTCATGACGGAAAATGGAGATGAAGCCAGAACAAGTGTTGGGCATTGGATCAAAGGCACAAGAGAGCGGGAGTCTTGGTGATACATTTATTTTGTTCAGAGACTAGGCAGAATGTTTCCTTCTTTTGTTTCTGTTTTGGAACTGGAGGAAAGAGAGTGGAGACGTGTGGTGATCGATAGAAGGATCAGAGCTTGGTTTTCTTTTTGATATATACCTCTGTACTTACCGCTGGATTAGCAGGAATAACGAAGAGAAGACGTCGTGCCCTATCCATCCCAGTTGCTATTCAATACCCTATTTTTGACCATTTTCACTAGTGATCTCGCAAGTGATATATCTAGAGGGAAACAGAGCTTACTAGGGAGGAACAAAATTGATAGACTGAGGAGAAAAGACGGTTCGAGAGGCCATAGGACTTGACCATATTTCTGTAGAATTCCAACTTTTAAGGTTGATTGCTTTTCAAAGAAAGCAAGATACACTTGAAAACAGTCCGTTTTGCATGGACCAGCATATTCGACCGCAGTCACATAATTCAGTAGGGCTAGCAAGAGGCTCGACTACTGGCAAATGTTTTCTGTAAGAGGTGTGGGAACCGTCCAACCGCACTAGTTGGCAACAAACAACTCGCAACCCGACAGCTGACCACCAACCAGTGTTCCTAGCCGTCCGGGGGGGACTGCCGGGAGCCCCGGACGGGACGGGACAGCAATCTGTAGTCCGTCCTGGGCGGCCGCAGGGCAAGACGGCCGTCGGCGGGCCCTACAGGGTGAGACATGTTAGTTCAGGGCAGGGGGGGGTGGACGGCCGGGGGACGCCAGGGGGCGGCAGGGGACGGCAAGAGTGATGTCTCATGATGATAGGATGATTTGTTCGGAGGTGTAGGTGTGAGCTTGGGCAAGCAAAGGAGTGAAATATCTGGTTTGGGAGTACTGTGTGTGAATCCTGATAGGACCTGGTATGTCATGTTCAGACTAAGCCAAACTCCATAGAAACGAGTATTTTCTCTACAATATTAAAGTCCCTTCTCCCTTAGCTCTAAAATCCCAATTAGAAAGTGCATATCCGAACGCCTATTTTCAATAGGAAGTCTGATATGATATTGTGCATTGACAAAATTAACCGAACACAAAAAAAGCACGGCAACAAAATACCCCCCCAGCACCCAGCACTTCAACCTCAAAACCAAACCATTTGGTCCACCCCTTCTTGTATAGGATTCTAAGCTTCCTCTTCTGCAGTTGGGCCCAATAGTCTTCTTTATTAATTATGGCTATCAGTACTGTAGCGTCGGTGGGGGAGTGGTATTTTCATATCCAAAGTTTTTCCTCGTAGTTGATGTTCGGTTAATTTTGTCCACCCAGAATATCGTGGAGGTCCACTATTTTCGTATTGGTTGATGGTGGCGGCAGGGTAACTTGGGCTTCTGTCCGCGGTAGACTTGCTTTGCTCTACTAGACTAGCACCCATCACCAGTTTATCCGCCTAGAAGGCTAAATCTATACAAGGTAGAGCAAGGCGTCTGCAGCCTTCTCGATATTCATTCTTTGGCATGTCCTGGTATGTTGTGTTGCAGGCATTGTTGGATTCTGGCCTTCATCGGTCTTGGGGTGAGTTTTTTTTGGCGATGGTTGCATTGCACGAAAACTCATGCACTTTTGTCCTCCGGTGTATCTAATTCGGTAATTTTTGGTGATACACCCGGAGCACAAAAGTGCATGAGTTTTCGTGAAACGCAGCCATAGCTATAAAAAAATCACCCCAAAACTCGCAAGACAAGAATCCTCTCCAACTCCCACCATACGACATACCAGTACACGCCAAAGAAAGAATACCGAGAAGGATGCAGAGGCCTTACCCCACCTGGCACGAATTTTGCCTCATACGCTTATAAAGGGTGGATTTAACCTGGGGTCTATTACGGCGGGGTGGGTCCACTGCGGGCCACAACCTGGGTACCCGGCGGCCACCATCAACTGAGATAGAGCTGCTGTGCATATGACCAGAAGCCCGGCAAGAAACCCTATCTTCTCTACTAAGACTGTGAGTTCTAAGGGAGACTTGACTTGGGCATGCTGGGACTCCAAGCCGGGGGTCCGTAGAGGCGTGGTTGTGGTAGTTGGTGCTTTACGTGTTTTATTCCTAATGCGAAGACTTCCCCCCTGCGACGGTTCCGTTACATAAAAACTCATGCACTTTTGTCCTCCGGGTATAAAACTTGAGGGTGGCGTCTCAACCGGCATCATTCTCTGATAGACGGTGCAAAGGCATTGAGAGAATGCTCCACCGTCCTAGATCTTGTTGCCAGACGGTCAGAACTGTTAGACGGATGCCCTTGTCTTTGTTTCGGGAGTGCGAAGGATCACTTGGGAGATATGCAGATACTTCGGATACGGACTATTTTCCAACAACTTATGCCGACATGTCTTCCTTCTATTATCACGGGAGTACGGAGGAACAAGGACATGTAGGAGAATACAGAGATAGTTAATATATGGAAAGATAAGGACGCGGTATTTGTGTTTTACTTACACGCCTGTCTTTACCATCGGTTTAGCTTTAGATAACTGTGAGCAAGTGAATGAACGAAGTGCGAGCGGTGAAAGTGATATTTCAGATCCTTCCTCAAAAGTGACTAAGTTCCATGTGAATTCTCTTAGTCTATCGTCTACCTCAGTCGACCCTTATCCCTTAGGGGTCTGAAACAGTAAAATTCGTTGCCAGCACGCTAATTCTTCGAGAGGATACCGCCCCAGATCAATCAGTAGCTAAGCTATTTTTGTTGTTGAATACTAGCTTTTTAACGATCAAGTGACTCAGCATCATGCCAACCATTAATTCCCAACGAATCACATGCCCCCAGAACAGGACTAGTGTACTAGCAACAAATTTTACAGTTTCGGACCCCCCATGGGATACCGAATTGACTACGAAGGTACAGCACCTAAGTTTTGAATATTTTACTAGCAGGGGTGTTACGCTAGCAGGGGCCAAGGCAGCAAATCGGGTATAAGGGCAGCGAATTGGGTATAGTGGTTACCCAATTCACCTCC
>Ga0307513_10006220_pt1 | contig 15643 bp, 14 predicted proteins | sample 15_EM_MG_FD_202174 | JGI IMG/M metagenome (GOLD analysis project Ga0307513, IMG submission 202174) | Populus trichocarpa ectomycorrhiza microbial communities from riparian zone in the Pacific Northwest, United States - 15_EM | ecosystem: Host-associated > Plants > Roots > Unclassified | place... | reverse complement strand
CCACTGGCGCTGCTGGGTGAACGCCTCGAGCAGCTTGTGCAGGACGCCGCGCGCGCCGGGGACCAGCGCGAGCGCGTGCTGGTACGCCGCGATCGCGGCGCCGGCGTCGGCGAGCGGCTCCGCCCACACGTCGCCGAGCTGCTCGTGGAGCTTGGCGCGCCGGGCCTCGACGCCGGCCACGTCGGCGAGCGCGTCGAGCTGCGCGCGGCGATGCTCGACGACGGCGCGCCAGTCGCCGCGCTCGGCGGCGAGCTCGGCCAGCGCCTGGACCGCCGGCTCGCAGCGCGGATCGCGCGCCACCGCGCGCCGGAACGCGGTCTCCGCTGCGGTGACTTCGCCGGCCGCGCGCGCCGCGCCGCCGCGCTCGAGATCGAGGCCGACCAGCTGCGCCTGGGCCTGCTCGCCTCGCTCGCCCGGCTCGCACGCGAGGCGCTCGAGCACGCGCGCCAGGTCCTCGGGGCGCTCGACCTGCGCGTAGAGCTCGACCAGCGCCTCGAGCGCGGCCACGCTGCCGTCGGTCGCGGCCGCGGCCTCGTAGCGCTGGATCGCCGCCGTGGGATCGCCGAGCCGATCGGCGTGCCAGCCGGCGAGCCGGCGCCACCAGCGCGACGCCAGCGCGGGGTCGCGGCCGTCGCTCGCCAGCTCGGCGGTCTCGCCGACCAGGTCGGCCCACCGGCCGGTCGCGCCGGCCAGCCGCTCGGCGACGCGCACGGTCTCGTCGTCGTCGGGCGCGACGTGACACGCCGTGATGATCGCGGTGAACGCGCGCCGCGGATCGTCGAGCTGGATCTCGTAGATCTCGGCCAGCTCGCGCAGCCGGCGCGCGCGCTCGGCCACGCCCTCGGCGTGCTCGATCCGCCCCATGACGAGCTCGATGACCAGCGGCCAGTTGTCCGCGTCGCGCGCCGCCCGCTCGAGCCGATCGAGTGTCGCGCGCGCGGCCTCGGCGTCGGGCCCGCCGAGCTGGGCGATCCAGCCCTCGACGTCGTCGTCGGTCAGCGCCGGCGCGTCGCCACGACACGCGTCGCGCAGCGCGGTCAGCCACGCCAGCGCGTCGTCGTCGACCACGACGACGTCGATCGCGTGCGCGGCGAGCTCGCCGGTCAGCGCCTCGAGCTCGGTCCGCGGCGCGGCGCTTGCCCCGGCCACGACCACGGCCTTGCCGGCGCGAAGCTGCGCGAGGAGCGCTGCGGGGATCGTCGGCTCGGCCATCGGCGCCCTGCCCGCATGGTCGCGCGCAACCCGGCAGCGGCCTAGCGTTTCCGCCGGCGAAATCCCCCAGGGCGCTCGCCGCGCGACGATGCGGAGACGATGCGGAGACGACACGGAGCGCGAGGCGGTCGGCCTGCGCCGAACGCGGGCCTTGACGCGACCCGCGTCGTCCCGTATTTGAATTGAAAATGAAAATTGTTTTCAATTCGCTCTGGGCGGGCGTCGTCGCCCTCACGAGCTCGCTCGTGGCCGCGGAGCCGGCGCCGGCCGCGCGCCCCGGCGATGCCGACGGGGATGGCGACGTCGACGACGCCGATCAGGCGCTCGAGGCCGCCGAGGTCATCTCGGTCGAGGACAAGTCCGACGGCACCAAGCGCGGCGAGTCCGCGCGCGCGGTCACCGTGCTCGACTTCGCGCGCGACCGCGAGCGGGCCTCGGATCTCGGCGAGGTGCTGTCGCGCGCCCACGGCCTCCAGATCCGGCGCACCGGCGGGCTCGGGTCCTCGACGCGCCTGTCGCTCAACGGCCTCTACGACGAGCAGATCCGGCTGTTCGTCGACGGGATCCCGCTCGAATACGCAGGCTGGGGCCTCGGCATCGCGAACGTCCCGGTCGATCTGATCCAGCGCGCCGATGTCTACCGCGGCGTGGTCCCGATCGCGCTCGGCGCCGACGCGCTCGGAGGCGCGATCGATCTCGTCACCGATCCGTCGTGGGCCGATCGCGCGTCGCTCAGCTACCAGATCGGTTCGTTCGGCGTGCATCGCGCGACCGCCGGCGGCCGCGTCCGCGACGACGCCACCGGGCTCGCGCTCGGCCTCTCGATGTTCACCGATCGCGCCGCGAACGACTATCCGATCGAGGTCGAGGTCGCCGATGACCGCGGCCGCCTCGTCCCCGCCACGGTGCGCCGGTTCCACGATGGCTACACCGCCGCCGGCGCGATCGTCGAGGCCGGGATCGTCCAGCGAGGCCCGGTCGAGCGCGCGCTGGTCCGCGGGTTCGTCACCCAGTACGACAAGGAGCTCCAGCACAACACGGTGATGACGGTGCCGTACGGCGACGTCTCGTACGCGAGCGACAGCCGTGGCGTCGCGACCGACGTCGTCCTCGCGAGCGGGCCGTGGCGCGGCCGGCTGGTCGCGGGCGTCGCGCGATCCTCGACCGATTTTCGCGACCTCGGCGACGGCGTCTACGACTGGTTCGGGCACCGCATCCGCGACCGCGCGGTCGCCGGCGAGATCGGGATGGACCCGACGAGCACGCGGTTGAGCGATACCGGCATCTTCGCGCGCGCCACGCTCGAGCGCGCGCTCGGCACCGACCATCGCCTCCGCGTCGCGGTCGCGCCGACCTCGCACCGCCGCGAGGGTCACGACTTCCTCGACACCAACCCCGACGGCCGTGATCCGATCGAGGCCCGCCGCGACCTCGCGCAGGTCGTCAGCGGCATCGAGTACGAGCGCCGCGCGCTCGGCGGCCGGCTCGAGAACATCGCGTTCGCGAAGCACTACGTGCTCGCCTCCGACGCCGAGGAGGCGCGACCTGGCTTCGTGTTCGTGCCGATCTCGCGCACGATCCAGCACGCCGGCGTCGGCGACAGCCTGCGGCTCCGGCTCGGCGGCGGCGTCGTCGCGAAGGCGAGCTACGAATGGGCGACCCGCATCCCCTCGGTCGACGAGCTGTTCGGCGACGGCGTCCTCGTGCAGGAGAACCTCGCGCTCGCGCCGGAGACCAGCCACAACGCGAACCTCGGCGTCCAGCTCGAGCGCGAGACCGCCACCGGGAGCTGGGGCGGCGAGCTCGCGGGGTTCGGGCGGCTCGCCGATGACTTGATCATCCTCGTCGGCAACGACCGCGTGTTCTCGTACCAGAACGTGTACGCGGCGCGCGTCGTCGGCGTCGAGGGCTCGGCGGGCTGGGTCGCGCCCGGCGAATGGGCAAGTGTCGAGGCGAACGCCACCGTGCAGGACATCCGCAACGCGTCGAGCGACGGGCCGTTCGGCGCGTTCGACGGCGACCGGATCCCGAATCGCCCGTGGCTGCTCGGCTCGCTCGCCGGCTCGCTGCGCCGGCGCGAGCTGCTCCACCCTCGCGACGAGCTCGCGGTGTTCGCGAACAGTCGCTACGTCCACGAGTTCTTTCGCGGCTGGGAGAGCCTCGGCCGGCTCGAGTCGAAGCAGGTCGTCGCGTCGCAGCTCGTGCACGGGGTCGGCATCACCTACGCGTGGCGCAGCGCGACGCCGGTGATCACGACGCTCGAGCTCCAGAACGTCACCGACGCGCGCGTGTTCGACTCGTTCGGCGTCCAGCGGCCGGGGCGCGCCCTCGTCCTCAAGGTCTCGGCGGAGCTGTGAGCTGGGCGCGGGTCGACCGCCACCACACCACCAGCTCGATCGCGGCGAGCGCGACGAGCGTCCAGCCGACCATCGGAAGCACCCAGCCGATCGCGGCGAGCGCGGCGAGCGCCGGCCACGCGACGCGCCGCGTGCGCGGAGGAAGCCCGAGCTTGCCGCGCGGCCGCCGCTTCCACCACATCCACGGTCCGGTGATGCACAGCGCGGCGAGCACGAGCGCCGCCGCACAGGCCGCGATCCGGCCCGGCAGCGCGAGCAAGGCGCCGACGTGGATCGCGTAGCGCGCGCCGTCGAGCTTGCCGATCGCCGAGCGATCGCTCCACGTCACCCGGCGCAGCACGGCGCCGCGGTACGCGTCGATCCAGACGCCCTCGGCCAGCGACGGCGCCTCGTAGGAATCGTCGTAGACGTAGAAGCTGTACGCGGCGTCGGGCTCGGCGCCGATCGGCGAGAAGTAGATCGCGCGGCGCTCGCTCGCGAGATCGATCCCCGCGGCGGCGAGCGCGGCGGCATAGCCGACCCGCGGGCTCGACGCGGCGGTGGACACCGGCGGATGGTCGAACACCTGCTGCGCGGCATCCTCGGTCAGGGGGCGCCACCGGCGATCTCCGGCGAGCGCTGTCCACATGAGCCCGGTCGCGGCGAGCGCGATCAGCACCGGCAGCGTGTAGGCGCCGGCGACGGCGTGGAGATCGCGGAGCCACTGGCGGTCGCGGAGCCGGCGTCGCGGCCACCACACGCCCCCGCCCCGGCGCTTGCCGCGCGGCCACCACAGCACCAGGCCCGACGCCGCGAGCAGCACGCACCACGACGTCGCCCACTCGATCGCGTACCGGCCGACGTCGCCGAGCAAGAGCTCCCAGTGCAGCGCGAACACGACGCCGAAGAACGAGCCGCCGACCTCGCGCGCGCCGACCACCGCGCCGCGATACGGATCGATGAACACCTCGCGCCGCGCGCCCTCGGTGCAGTAGACGACCATGGCGCGGCGCGGATCGCCGGGCGCGTAGACGCCCGAAGGCGTGCAGGCGCGCGAGGTCGCGGTCGCGAGCAGCTCGTCGAGCGGACGCCGCGTGCCGGCCGGCTCCACCTCGACGAGCTCGCGGTTCGCCCACCGATCGAGCTCGGGCTGAAAACAGTAGAGCGCGCCGGTCAGCGCGACGATCGCCAGGATCGGACACGCGGCGAGACCGGCGAGGAAATGCCATCGCCACAGGACGCCGTACGCGCGGGTAGTCACGCGATCGATTCGTACCAGGCCATAGTTGAAATTGAAAGTCATTTTCATTATAGATGGCGCATGACCTCACGACCATTCCTCGCGGTGCTCGCGCTGGCGGCGACCGGCTGCGGTAGCGGCGGCGACGACGACAGCGGTCCCGTGCTCGACACGAGCTTCGTGATCGCGAACGAGATCTACACCGCCGACAGCTCGACGACGTACATCAACGTGCTCGGCTCGCTCGACAACGTCGCCATCGATCCTGGCCGCGCGGTCGAATTCGCGGGCGGTCGCGCGACGATCGCCACGCACGCCGGCTGGCTGTTCGTGGCGCCGCCGGATCGCCCGGTGATCACGCGCTACGCGATCTCCGACACCGGCGCGCTCGTCGCCGAGGGCGAGATCAGCTTCGCGAACTACGGGCTCGAGTTCGTCTACATCGACGAGTGGGCGCTGACGTTCATCAGCGCGACGAAGGCGTACCTGACGAACTTCGACGACGGCTCGATCATCGTGTGGAACCCGACGACGATGGAGCTCACCGGCGAGATCCCGCCGCTGCAGAGCCTCGTGCGGCCGAACCTGTCGCTCAACAACAGCGGCACCGTCGTGCGCGGCAATCGCATGTTCCAGATCGTGTTCTGGTCCGACTGGGAGGCCTACGCGACGTCGACCGAGCAGTACCTCGCGGTCTACGACACCGACACCGACACGAACATCGCGCTCGTCCCCGAGCAGCGCTGCCCGGGCCTGAGCAACCGCGTCGACCGCGACGAGGCCGGCAACCTGTACTTCAGCAACTGGGTGTGGAACGTGAGCGAGACGCTGATCCGCGGCGCGCCGTCGTCGTGCGCGTTGCGGATCCCGCCCGACGCGGAGACGTTCGACCCGGCGTGGATCCATGATTTCCGCCAGAGCACCGAGGGTCGCGAGGCCGCGATGTACGCGTACCTCGGCGACGGCAAGGGACTGCTCAACGTGTTCCACAGCGAGCGCGTGACCTACGACGGCAACAGCGATCCCGCCGAGCTGGCGCAGACGCCGAACTGGCGGCTGTGGAGCGTGGATGCGGCCGGTGGCGTCGGCGCGCCGGTCGAAGGCTCGGACTGGATGACCGGCGGCGCGTCGACGTTCCACCTCGACGGACGCGCGTTCGTGTTCACGCCGAGCGCGGACTACGCGACCACGCAGATCTCCGAGATCGTCGACGGCCGTTCGGTGCCGGCGTTCGAGGTCGCGGGTTGGTCCTATCAATTCTTCCAGGTTCGCTAGTCATGTGGAGACGCATGATCCCGTGCTGCCTCGCGCTCGCCGCGTGCGGCGGATCCGACGGCGATGACGCCGGCGGCGACGCTGCCGAGGCCTACGTCCTCGGCAGCCTGGTGTTCGGCCCCGAAGGCACGACGTCGTACGTGAGCGTCATCGACTCGCTCGCCGCGCAGCAGATCGACTACACCACCGCGTACGAATTCGCGGGCGCCGCCGACGTCTGGGTCGACCACGGCGCGGTGTTCGTCGCCAACGCCGAGGACCTGACGATCACGAAGTACGTGGTCGAGGGCCACGCGCTCGTCGCGCAGCAGGCGATCGGCTTCGGCGGCTTCGGGCTGACCGACTTCGGCTTCTGGCTCAACACGTTCGTGAGCGCCGACAAGGCGTACTTCCTCAACGGAGCGACCGAGCTGGTCGTGTGGAACCCGACGACGATGGAGATCACCGGGACGATCCCCCTGCCCGTGCTCGAGGCGCGCGCGGGATTCCAGCCGTTCCCCGCGTACGCGGATCGCGCCGCGCTCGTCCGCAACGGCAAGCTGTATCAACCGATCTACTGGACCGACGACACGTACTTCAAGTACACGCCGGACTCGCAGATCGTCGTGATCGACATTGCCAGTGACGCGGTGGTCGAGACGCTCCAGGCACCGTGTCCCGGGCTCGACTACGCGACCGCCGACGCCGCGGGCAACCTGTACTTCTCGAGCTGGGTCTACGCCGCGGGCGCCGCGGTCGTGCTCGAGCAGCCGGCGACGTGCGTGTTCGAGGTTCCCGCCGACGGCAGCGCGCCGCATGTCGCGATGGCGTTCGCGGAGGTCGCCGGAGGACGAGAGGGTGCGGCGCTGCGGTTCCTGCCCGGCGGCCGCGCGGTGTTCTCGGGCTTTCACGACGAGCGCTTCACCGTCGACGGCACGACCGATGTCGCCGACGTGACGTTCGGTCCGAACTGGCGCTTCTGGTCGTACGACGCCGCGGCCGGCACCGCGGCGCCGATCGACACGATCGACTTCAACGCCGGCGCGCAGTACTCGTTCGACGTCGACGGCCGGACCTACATGCTCGTCGCCGCGGGCGACTACAGCGCGACCACGGTCTACGAGGTCGGCGATGACGTCCAGCCGGCGCCGGTGTTCGACACCCTCGGCTGGTCTGTTCGATTGTTCAAGGTGCACTGATCAGGCGCAGTGCTGCGTCATCAGATCGACGATGCGGTACGCCTGGGTCATGACCTCGGGCGGGTCGACGATCAGGCCGAGCTGGGCATACGTCTCGGGGCCGTCGAACACGCTGGTGTCGCCGACGCTGCAGCGCGGCAGCTTGACGAGGCGCGCGGCGATCGGCGCCTGGGCGGCCTCGTAGGCGTCGAGCCGGGCGCGCTCGTCGGGCGTCGCCGGGAGCGGACGCCCCTTGCTCTGGTGGATCGCGTCGACGCGGTAGCGCGTGGCGAGCGCGCGTAGCTCGGCGCCGAGGCGCGCGTTGGTCGCCCTCGCGGCCGCGACCTGCTTGTCGGACCAGCGCGGCTCGAGCCGGTAGCGCAGCTCGATCGTCACCATCGGGCCGCCGCTGGCCGGGTTTGCTGCCGCCGCGCTCGCCGGCTCGTTCTCGTGGTGCGCACCGGTGACGTAGCACGGTCGATCATGGCGGATCACCAGCTCGGGACCGGCGACGAGCAAGGTCCAGCCCGCGGGGAGCGCTCGCTCCAGCGCCTCGAATGCCGAGGCCGGCGACCCGGCCACGGCGTCGGCGCGCCCGTCGTGCACCAGCCCGCCAACCCCGCCGACCCCGAGCGCGATCCCCAGCGTGATCGACATCGAGCGGCGCGCCATGCGCGAAGCTTGACACGCAAGCTGATAAGGTGCCGCCGACGATGTGGACCGAAATCGTCGCGATCTATCGCGCTTCGAAGAAGCAGCGCGACATCAACTGGTTCACCGAGTGGGTCGCGCGCCCACCGGCGGCCGTCGTGGTGTACGCGCTGCGCAACACGCCGATCACCCCCAACCAGGTCACGTTCCTCTCGGCGGTGATCGCCGCCGCGGCGTGCGCGATGTTCGTCGCGCTGCCCGGCTTCGGCTGGGCGCTCGCCGCGGCGCTCGTGTTCGAGCTGTCGTTCGTGCTCGACTGCGCCGACGGCCAGCTCGCGCGGCTGCGCAAGATGGCGTCGCCGCTCGGCCACCTGCTCGACTTCCTCATGGACGAGCTCAAGGCGATGCTGCTGTTCGGCGCGGTCGCCGTCCGGCTGTGGCGCGAGACCGGCGACGACCGCCTGCTGCTCGTCGGGCTCGCCGCGCTGTTCTGCCTGGCGTCGGGCATCTCGCTGACCTCGTTCATGCGGCGCCCGGAGTACGGCGCGAAGCCGCCGACCGCCGACGGTCAGCCCGCCGAGGTCGGCCGGCGCCGCGGCCCGATCGGCCTCGTGCTCAACACGCTCGAGTGGGCGGCGCGCCTCGTCGTCCACTACCCGCAGTACCTCTGGCTGTGCGCGTTGCTCGGCCGGATGGACGTCTACTTCTGGGCCTACGCCGGCGTCAACGCGCTGTACCTCGCCAAGAGCCTCGCGGCGATCGTGCTGCGGCTCGGCCGGTTCGACGGCCGAGGCCCTACCACGGAGACGCCATGACCATCACCCGCGCGATCCTGATCGCCGCCGGCCGCGGCAGGCGCCTCGGCGCCCACACCGAAGAAGTCCCAAAGTGCATGGTCGAGGTCGGCGGCAAGCCGATCCTCGGCTGGGTGTGGGACGCGCTGCGCTCGGCGGGCATCGAGGAGCTCGTCGTGATCCGCGGCTACCGCGGCGACGTGCTCGAGCGCTTCGTGCGCGACCTCGTGCCCGCCGTCCGCTTCGTCGACAACGTCGCGTGGCAGACCAACAACGTGCTGCTCTCGCTCGCGTGCGCGCTGCCCGAGCTCGCACAGCCCTGCCTGATCTCGTACAGCGACATCCTGTTCACGCCGGCCGTGGCGCAGGCCGCCGTCGCGTCGCCGGGCGAGATCGCGCTGGTGATCGATCGCCAGTTCCGCACGATCTACGAGGGCCGCACCGAGCATCCGCTCGAGGAGGGCGAGGTCGCGGATCTCATGCCCGGCGGCCAGGTCAGCCGGGTCGGCAAGCGCGCGCTGCCGCCCGACCAGGCCGTCGGCGAGTTCATCGGGCTCAGCAAGCTCGGCGTGCGCGGCGCCGAGACGGTCGCGCGCACGCTCGCGCAGCTCCAGGCGGAGCGCGGCGGCCGCCCCGAGGAGCCGTTCCAGCGCGCCGCGACCTACCGGAACGCCTACCTCACCGATCTGTGGCAACACCTGATCGAGTCCGGGGTCCAGCTCGATCCGGTGCTCATCGACGGCGGCTGGCGCGAGATCGACACCGAGCAGGATCTCGAGCGGGCGCGCGCGATGATCGCCGCGAACCCCGACGACTGGTCATAAGCCTTCGGGCGATCCTGCGCCTGGGCGGCCGATGGGTGATAGGCTACGCACAAGGAAGAGTCATGAAGCGATTCCTGTTCGTCATCGTCGCGGTCACCGGTCTCGCTGGGATCGGCGCCTGCAACAAGCCTGAAGCCGAAGATTGCCGCAAGGCGATCGTCAACATGGAGAAGTTGCTCGGCACGACGTCGGTCAACAACACTCCCGGTGACATCGAAGGCGAGGTCCGGCGCTGCAAGGGCGGGTCGAGGCGAGACGCCGTGGCCTGCGCGATCGCCGCGACGACGGTCGAGCAGCTCAAGGCGTGCGGCTTCATGTCATCCAAGCCCGCGAAGTAGCGAGCCGGCCCGTGCGGCGGTCCTGGATCCTCGCGGTGCTGCTGGCCAGCGCCTCGAGCGCCTGGGGCGCGCCGGCCCGGCTGGTCGCGCTGGCGGCCGCCGACGACGCGCGCAAGGCCGTGGCGATCGGTCCCGCCGGCGAGGTCTACGCGCCCGACGGCAAGGGCGCGTGGGTTCACCGCCTGCAGAGCTCGACCGCGAGCGCGCTGAGCGCGGCCAGCTCGGGCGCGGGCGGGACCGTCTTCGCGTTCGGCGAGGGCGTGGTCTACCGGCTGGCCGGCAACGGCTGGTCGGCGATCCGCCTGGTCCAGCATGGCAAGGCCGTGCTCGGCGCCGGATCGCGCGCGCGGGCCGCCGTCGGCCGCCAGATCTACGCGCTCGACGCGACGACGCAGGGCGAGCCGAACAAGCTCGCGGTCGCGCCCGGCGCCGTCGTCGCGCTCGCCGCCGGCGCCAAGGCGATCGTCGTCGCGACCGACGTGGGCGTGTTCCGCCTCGGCCCTGGCAAGCCGACCCCGATCCCGGCGGCCCCCAGGCGCGTGCGCCTGGTCAGCGAGCGCTGGGCCATCGCCGATCGCGGCGCGCTCGACCTGACCACCGGCAAGCTGGTCGCGTGGCCCGGTGGGCTGACCGTCGGCCCGGCCGCGGTGGCTGGCGACGCGCTGGTCGCCGTCGCCAGCAGTCGCGCCGGCCTCGAGCTGATCACGCTGCGCGCCGGGACGTTCACGCGCGACGCGCTCGGGCTGTCGGGCAGCGCGGTCGGCGTCGTGGTCGATCGCGCGGGTCGCGCGGTCGTCGCGCTGTCCGACGGCCGGATCGCGCTCCGCGAGCGCGCCGGCTGGACCACGACCGAGGTCACCGACGAGCCGGCCGCCGCGCGCCCGGGCGCGCCTCCCTCGACCACGGGGTAGCCTGGATTCGCCGCCGCGCTGGCGCTTGGCGGCTCAGCGAAACATCAGCGGCAGGTCGACCACCGCGGGGCGGCCCGGCGCCGGGAACGGCAGGGTGCGCGCGACGACGGCGAGGCAGCGGCCGAGCGCCTCGGACTCGGTGTCGCTCTGGACCGCCGTGACCCGGCCGCGCTCGTCGAGCTCGAGGTGCAGCCGGACCTTCGACGCGGTGAGCGTCGGATCGAGGCGCAGCGCCTTGGCCCAGCAGCGCAGGAACGTCGGCTGGCCGGCGGCCATCGCCTTGACGACGACCTCCTCGGGCAGCGTGACGCTGCGGACCGTCGGTGTGTGCGGGGGTGCGCTCGACACCCGCCCTGGCGTCGCGGCCTCCTGCTTGGAGGTCGCCGCCGACGGGCCCTGCGCCTCGCGATTGTCGCGCGGCGTCAGACCGAGGCTGCAGTGCCACGGCAGGATCGCCAGCGTCACGGGCAGCGCGGCGAGCCTTGCCCGAAGCTCCGCGCCGGACCACATCGCCCAAGTTTCACACGGATCCCTCGAAGGCGCATGCGCGCCCGTGCAGCGTGCGCCCGCGCTCGCGATCGCCGCGATGATCCCGCGCCTAACGCGCCGCGATCGCAGCATTTCCGTACGGCTGTAGAACCCGCTTCGCCGGCGTGCCGCCCCGCGTATTGGTTGCCTCGACGAAGCCGGGCACGCTACGGTGCAGATCAGCGATGGCCCCGCATGTCCTGGTAGCCGACGACGACGCGTGGATCCTGCGCATGGTCGCCACGGTGCTCGAGAAGCGAGGCTACAGCGTCGAGACCGCGATCGACGGTGAGGACGCGCTCCAGCGAGCGCTGGCGCGCACCCCCGATCTGCTGATCACCGACGTGATGATGCCGAAGATGGACGGCTGGTCGCTGGTCCGCCAGCTGCGCGCGCACTCCGAGCTCGCGCTGCTCCCCGTGATCTTCCTGACCGCGCTGTCGTCGGAGGACGATCGCATCCGCGGCTTCCGGCTGGGCGCCGACGACTACGTCACCAAGCCGTTCCGCTTCGAGGAGCTCGACCTGCGGGTCGCCAAGACGCTGCGCCGCACCCAGGCCGCCGTGCAGGAGACCCGCGAGCACCTCGGCGGCTCGGGCCTGCGCGGCGACCTCTCGCAGGTCGGCCTGTCGTCGCTGTTGATCCTGATCGAGATGGAGCGCAAGACCGGCCTGCTCCAGCTCCGCGCGCCCAACGGCCCGACCGCGCAGGTCCTGGTCCGCGAGGGCAAGGTCGTCCACGCGCGGCTCGATGACTCCGACGAGCCGGTCGACGCCGAGTGCGTCTACTACCTGCTGACCTGGGGCGCCGGCGAGTTCGAGTTCGTGATGTGCCTCGTCGAGGGCTCCGATCGCGTCAACGTCTCGACCACGCATCTCCTGATGGAGGGCGCGCGGCTGATGGACGAGTCGCGCGAGCCCTCGATCAACCAGGGCGTCGCGACGATCCCGCCGCTCGGCGACCCGACCAACGACGAGATGATCTAGCCGGCTACTTGCCGTCGAGCGCGCGGTCTTCGCGGCCCGGCCGCTTCTTGGTCTGCTCGATGCCGAGGCCGGCGAGCTTCTTGCGCAGCGTGTTGCGGTTGAGCCCGAGGATCTCGGCGGCCTTGAGCTGGTTGCCGCCGGTGTGCGCCAGCACGAGGTCGAACAGCGGGCGCTCGACGCGCGCCAGCACCTTGTCGTAGAGGTCGTGCACCGGGTAGCCGTCGATCCGCGCGAGCAGGCCCGCGAGCTTGGACTTCACCATCTCCTCGAACGCCAGATCCTCGAGCGGCACGCGCTCGGCGACCACCGGCAGCACCTCGTCGACGTCGCCGGCCTCGAGCTTGGCGCGGGTGACCCGCACGACGAGCCGGCGCGCGATCGACTTGAGCTCGGCGACGTTGCCGGGCCACGGGTAGGCGATCAGCCGCGCGATCGCCCGGCTCGAGACGCTCAGCTTCGAGCGCCCGATCTCGATCGCGTAGTGCTTGATCCAGCGCTCGAACAGCTCGGGCAGATCGTCGGCGCGGTCGCGCAGCGGCGGGACCTCGATCCGGCGCGGCTGGAACAGCTGATAGAAGTCCGGCGAGACGATCGCCGCGTCGACCGCGCGATCGAGATCGAGGTCCGCGGTCGCGACGACCTGGACGTCGAACACCTCGCCGCCGTCGCGCTCGCCGCGATCGCGGATCGCGCGCCGCAGCGTGCGCTGCGAGCTCGCCGACAGATCGCTGACGTCCTTGACCAGCAGCGTCCCGCCGCTCGCCGCGCGCAGCGCCCGCTTGGCGCGCTCGCACGGATCGCTCTCGCGCGCGCTGCTCGCGCCGGGGCTCGGGCTGGTCGGCGCGTCCTCGAACGTCGGCCGCACGGCGACGAACCGGCTCGCCCGGCGCGGCCCCTTGTGGTGGAGCACGCGGGCGACCAGCTCGCGGCCGGTGCCGTGCTCGCCGCAGATCAGCACCGGGGCCTGGCCGTCGGCGTACTGCTCGACGGCGGTGAGCACCGCGCGCATCGCGGGGCTGGCGGCGACCAGGAAGTCGTCCGCCTTCAGGTTCGCACGCAACATCTACGCCGCCTCGTCCCCTGCAAATCCACCATCCATTTCGCCGCGCTCCGTGCTCTCGGGCGGGAGCCCGAGCCGGCGCTGGCGCTCGATCAGCTGCGCGAAGTAGTCCTCGACCAGGGCGCGCGCCGCCGCGATGTCCGGCGCCTCCCAGACGCGCAGGCGCAGCGCGTTGCAGCCATACAGGCCGCGCGCGTACCACGCGCACGACTTGCGGACCTCGTGCAGCATGCGCGGGCCGGTCTTGAGCGTCTCGATCAGGTCGACGTGGCGGCGGAACACGACGAGCCGCTCCTCGAGGCCGGGCGGCCCGGGGTCGGGTCGGCCGAGCGCGACCTCGCGCAGCCGCGCGAACAGCCAGGGATTGCCGAGCGCGCCACGGCCGATCATCACGGCGTCGCAGCCGGTGTGCTCGCGCATCCGGAGGTAGCCCTCGACGTCGATCACGTCGCCGTTGCCGACCAGCGGGATGTGCGACGGCAGCGCCTCGCGGACCAGCTTGATGATGTCCGGATCGCTCTTGCCAGAGAACCCCTGGGTCCGCGTCCGGCCGTGCACGGTGATCATCTTGGCGCCCGCCTCGACCATCGCGCACGCGAACTCCGGAGCGTTGCGGTGGCCCTGATCCCAGCCGGCGCGGTGCTTCACGGTGACCGGCACGTCGGCGGGCACCGCGGCGACGACGACGCGCACCAGCTCCTGCGCGATCGCCGGCTCGCGCATCAGCGCCGAGCCGCACTCGCCAGCGACGACGCGCTTGGCCGGGCAGCCCATGTTGATATCGACCAGCGACGCGCCGATCGAGACGGCCATGCGGGCGGCGGCGTCCATCGCGGCCGGCTCGCGGCCGAAGATCTGCACGCCGAACCGGCGGCCGTCGAGCGACGCCGTGAGCTTGCCGGTGGTCTTCGGATCGCCGACCGCGAGCGCATGTGCCGACAGAAACTCGGTGATCGTGAGCCCCACGCCGAATTCCTCGCACACCGTCCGGAACGGCAGATCGGTGACCGCCGCCATCGGCGCGAGCAGCACCGGGACGTCGACCGCGAGATCACCGATACGCATCATCGGCACCTATACAGCGAAAGCGTTGGCATGAAAACCCCGAAGCTCGAGACCCAGTGTCTTGTCCAGTGGTCCCGTTCCATCGTCGCCGCGCCTCGTCACGATTCGAGATCCTCGGGCGCATTGACGTTGTGCAACGCGCGCAGCATCGGATCGATTTCCCGCAGCTCCGCTTCCTCGATCCACCGCACCCGAACGTCTTCATCGGTCAAAAGGGAGGACGCTTTCAAGCGCCGCGCCGCAATTCTCGCCGCGACGATCGGACGCCAGACGTCGACGCGCAGCGCGGTGCACAACGGCTCGGGCAAGCCACCGACACGGACGCCGACTGCATCGGCTTCAGCGTCGGCGCGCGCCAGGATCTGCGCCACCAGCGCACGGTGAATGTGCGGCATGTCGCCGGCCACGACGAACAGCCACGGCGTCGCCGCCGCCGCCAGCCCGGCCGCGATGCCGGCGAGCGGCCCGAGATCCGGCAGCGCGTCGGTCACCGTGCGAAAGCCGGGCACCGGGCGCGGCGACGACACCAGGATCTCGGCGACCAGCGGCTGCAAGACCTCGACCTGACGCTCGAAGATCGTGCGGCCCGCGACGACGATCGCGCGCTTGTCGACGCCGCCCAGCCGGCGGGCCTTGCCGCCCGCGAGGATCAACGCCGTGACGTCGCCGGCATGCATCGCGCGCTCCGCGGTCAACGCAGCAGCGCTTCGACTTCGTCCTGCGCCGGCGTCGTGACCTCGGGCCCGCCCGGCGACAGGTAGACCGAGACCTCCGCGCGGACGCCGAACTGGCCCGGGAAGTACAGGCCCGGCCCGATGGTGAAGCCGGTGCCCGGCGTCAGGATGCGCGTGTCGCGGACCTCGAAGTCGTCGAGGTCGGCGCCGCCACCCTGCAGGTCGCTGTCGATCGAGTGGCCGGTGCGATGCATGACGCGATCGGCGAAGCCGGCCTTTTTGATGAAGGCGCGGGTCGCGCTGTCGACGTCGGCGCCGGTGATCGGGCGATGCTTGCGCGCGCGCTCGCCGATCAGCGTCATCGCCTGATCGCGCGCCAGGCTCGAGGTCTCGAACGCCTTGGCGATCGGCTCGGGGACCGCGCTGTCGGCGACCGCGCACCAGGTCTGCGCGGCGTAGATGCCCTCGGGCTTGTCGATCTTGGCGGCGAGCGAGATCACGATCAGATCGCCGCGCTTGATCGGCGCGGACTTGTCGACCGACGGGACGTAGTACGGATCGGCGGTGTTGGCGCCGGCGGCGACGACCGGCG
>Ga0307513_10006219_pt1 | contig 15643 bp, 13 predicted proteins | sample 15_EM_MG_FD_202174 | JGI IMG/M metagenome (GOLD analysis project Ga0307513, IMG submission 202174) | Populus trichocarpa ectomycorrhiza microbial communities from riparian zone in the Pacific Northwest, United States - 15_EM | ecosystem: Host-associated > Plants > Roots > Unclassified | place... | reverse complement strand
GGGTGCGAATCCTGATGGAAACAGACGACCATCCTCATGGCTAGAATGTTCCGAGATGCGTGCGACTGGCCGATCTCCAACTCCTTATTACCAGACATCCCGTTGGCCCTCTACACCAAGTCCGAACGGCCCCAGTAACCTGACCGATGTCCTGGGCGGTTCCTTTCTGGCTCGTTCACCACCCTTCAAACATAAAACTGCAAGAACCGACCATACGCCCGCGCGCCCCCGATGTGGGAGGTGGAAGTCTCCAGTGTCCTACCGCATCCTACGGTCTCAGAACCCCGGACTGCTACACTTTTGATAATCACTTCTCTCTGCGCTGTACGATTTCGCATTGCAAAATAAATCCAGGAAATGATAAGCGGTACCCACGAAATTTGGGCATTCCCTCGGATTCTTGAGCTGTCCCGAAGCCGGCCACAACCGTTATCAGAGATGGAAATTTTATTTATCTAGTGATGATTCAATCTGCCCCTACGGACATCTACTTGTCTATGCGCACGGCCCCCAAAGGAGATCAGGCCGTGTGACAGACCACGGCTAGTGTGCTGGCGAAGGGGAGGAGACGCGTGCGAGGGGGAATAAGTTACACTCACAAATCGGCCACGCTAAGATATGAACGCCAGAGAACAGCGAAAACGTCATTCTGGGGATATCCTAGTTCGAATAGTAGAAATTACGTCGGAGGGGTCTGAGATATTACAATCGAATTATGAGGGCTCCATAAAAGCTAATTGCCTCTGAATGGCACCGATCAGTTGGAAGTCATGCGGGCCCTTAGACTGGACCGTGGACGGGAGGAAAGGAAGGGACGATGGGGATGGGATGCTCGCTTGGGTTGGTGGTCAGGTAAACTTATTATCCTAAGTTCTTAGTTGATTATCGTTGAATGCACAAGGGTGAGCGGCTCGGCAACCGTGGTATTACTAAACCAGACTGCTGAACATTGCGGGGGTACTATATGGGATACATACATGCGAAATAAGTATGGTACATGAGACGGGAAAACAGGAGGCCCAAGATGCAGATCAACCGCAATAGCGGGATAACGAACGCGAAATGCGAGTAGAAGAGGCCAATAAAGAGGGGTGGGGATGGTGTTGGTACCGAAGAACATCACGGTGGGTACAGTGAGGGGACAAGGCGTATGTCCGGAGAGATCGATGTCACTGTCGATTTTATCATCCAGTTCCCTGAGCCGAAACAGCCAAGTCAATACACATAGGAAGCAGCACTGTTTCCAGGAGCTTACCGTTATTTATTGCCTGGCCGATGTGCCGGAGGAGCTCCTTGCACCTCTCCAGATCCTGCGCAGCCCCGAGTTTCTCGAAGACCTCAACCGCACGCAGAACCTCAGGCTTTGCCTCGTCGAACCTACGTTGTCGATACCAAACCCATGCCTGCAGCTCCATCGCGCGACCCAGGTCGTACACGTTGTTAACCGTGTGCGACTTGGCTTGTCCGATGTGAGCGTGCGCGTCGTCGAACCTGCCTTCATCGAGAAATAGTTCGGCCAGGGAGCGATGGGCCAGAAACATCTGCTCGTGCCAACCGAAAGAGGATGCGATTCTCAGGGATGTCTCGAAATGGTGAATGGCCTTCTCCCTCTCGCCCTTGGACTGATATATTATGCCGAGAATACGGTGGCATCCGCAGACCGGAAATTGGTCACCATTCTCCAGACCCAGGTTGATTGCGTGGAATGCGGCTTTCTCCGCGGCGTCGACCTGGCCGTCGTCGTGCAACAACCAAGCGAGGGCTTTTGAACTCTGTGATTGTCCCTTTATATCACTAAGCCGTTTATAGATTTCCAAAGCTTCTTCGGCCTGTGGTATCCCTTCCTTGTAGAGGCCTAGATCCCAATTTGCACCAGATAGGCACCTCAACACTTGAGCGACCCAACGGTCATCCCCCCGCTCTCGATAGAGCTTCAAGGCATGAGTAAGGAGTCGTTTCCGTCCCGCCTTGTTTCCAACCGATTTGAATAACCGTGAGAGTTCAACCAGGCACCGTGGCTTGGAGGGATGGCCGTCCCGGAGCCCCTCGATCCTCAGTCCCAGAGCAACAAGCCGCCCTTTGTGCCAACTGAGATGCTCCATGAAGTGGGCGCATGCATTCCAGACATCACCCGATTCAGTGTCAATGGATATGAAGACATCGAGCAAGTGCTCAATGTTCACGTCCTCTGACACGATCCATCGTGCCTCCTTGAACCTAGGTGCGCTGGGACTAACCCGAACCGACAATCGGGTGAAGTAATGCTCCTTGGTCTTGCAGAGGAGTGGGGATGAGTTGGGATCTCTGGGACAGAGATGGTCCCGGAGTGGTGCAAGCATTGTGATAAATCCGTCGTTTCGATATGTGAGAGAAAGGATACAGAACTTGTCCAAGACGTTTGCTCTGTTCGAGATCGTAGGGAACAGCCAGTTGATATTGATCTCATTGATACCTTGAGGAAAGAAGGCGACGACGCCAAGAAGCCCTCGGGCATCAGGCCCAAGTTCTTGGAACATTGGGGAGGCAAGCGACAGTTCGATCGTGGCGGCGAGGGTCTTGTTATATTCTGTATGCAGAACATCCGTTCGTCGGCTCTCCCACTCCCTCATAAGTCTGTCTGGGGCCCACTTGTTGTGATGCGCAACCGTCGCGAGCAGGGTGATCGAGAGTGCATGAAAGTCGAGTCGTTCCAGGATATTGTCGACCAAATCCGACCGATCGCAGTGCTTGTAGATCCGATAGAACGTGTCGCGCGCAGCCTCTGCCGACAATATCGGGACATCTAGGGTCTCACATTCGGGAGGGACGGTAGAGATCCGGGATGTAATACAGAGACAGACGGTCTCCAATTGTCCCAACTCCTCCACTATCCCATATATCTCCCGAGCGTTTGTCCCCTGTGGGTCCAGAATAGATTCCGCATTGTCGAGGACGATAACCATCTCCTTCGAAGATAGGAACGGGCGTAGAGAGGTTAAATCCTTAGGATTATCTATGCCCGCACCGGTCACCTTGGAGAGCCGGGCGAGCAGATGAGCAGATGTCGCCGGGAAGTTGTCACACCGGATGAATCGACGATCCCTGCCGAACCGTTGTTTGATCCGATCGTGATGAAGGACCGTGAGAGCGATGGACGTCTTGCCGATTCCACCGGCACCAATGAGAGCAACGGGAGTCAGGTTTTCCGCCAGACCAACGATCTCCTTGATCAACCCGTCGCGTCCGAAAAAGTTCCTCGGTGGCGGGGGAGGTGATTCCCCAAGTACCCTAGATGAAAATGTAAGAATGTGGTTCCACGATATTTGAGGTTGCCGACCTGGTTTGAGCCTAGCCAACTGTCACTGTCTATTCGGTGATGGGTGGAGTGCGAATGCCACTCACCGCCTGATCTCTGCCACCAGTATCCTCAGAATCTTTCAGCATGTTCTGGTGGATGTCGGAAACCATGGTGTGAGCGCTCAGGGTCAACTCGGTCTGGAGAGAGGTGATCAGCGGTCGTCGAACAGAGCCGGCTGAGCGTACATTGAAGACTTGAAGGATTCTAACCAGGTCCAACTTCCAGGCCGCGATGGTCTCTTTGTCATTCTTCGCATGAGCAAGCCGGGAGAGTAGACCCCGTTCCCTCTTCCTGGCGATCCTGACCTGGATTTCTGCCACAGTTCTGTCATCGAGATCGCAGTGAGTAAAGGAAACACAATATGCATCGCTGATCGAACCCACGTTGTTAATTGGCCAATCGCCTCGCACGAGGATCGGCTGAGGTCGTCCAATTGCCTTCCGCCCACCCCACGGTCAAGGGCTCTACATACGTCTGCGCAGGCGAGGCCGAGTTCGACATAGTCCCGTTTGTTGATCATGGTGTCCTGGCTACGTATGAGTTTGGGTCACGTCGTCGCAGGAGAGGAGGAAATGTACTTTGATCATCGTGAGGAGGATGCTGGCGGAACCGAAAATAGCCGTAGCTGGGGTGACTCTTGAGAGCTCTTTCGCGAGATTCAAGCCCTCGATGGCCACATTCAAGGACGAGATGGTCTGATCCTTCCCCTTTGGCCGTTGGTACTTGGTTTGCATGGTCGAGATTCAAGGCGGCCACGAGGCAGGGCTGGGCGCGCGGGCTGTGACATGTGAACCCTGACGGAGATAGACGGCTATCCGCTGGACTTCATTTCAGCTCTCGTAGGGTACCGACCAGACAGCATCGTTCAAGCCGAAAGGTTTCCCCCGCCATGCACCACGAGCCCATAAGGTTCAAGATCCTGGCACATAATGTGGGCGTGAAAAGCGTCAAATCTGTGTCGCCGCAGGTATGTCTCATCCTTGTTGACAGTTGGCCGCTTCTGATTCCCAATCATCAGACCTCCGTTGGCCGCCCACGTCATGTCTCAAGCAAACTTCTCCGAATTGCCTCAGTAACTTGACCGACGTCCTCGCCGTTCCTTTCTAGGTTCAGGATCCTTCAGCCCCGGCTCCCAGTACCGAGAACCATCGTGAAAACTCACCGTGCGGTGATCGTTACTCTTTCTCACTCCAAAGTGCGTGAGTGTCAAACACCTCCGCTGGGTGCTCCGTGACCGGTCGGTTAGAGATCGCGCAGACCGGCCTTATGCGGCGTCCGCCTTGCAGACACAAGACTGCAAGAAATCGACCACGCGACTGTGCGTCTTTCATTGTGGGAGGTATAGGTCCCCAATGACCTCTTGCATCCTACGATTTCGGAACCTGGGATTGCCGCACTTATAGTGATGACTTCTCTCTGCGTTGTACGACCTCGCATCACAAGCCGAATACGAAAAATGGAGAGCGGTACCCGCGAAACTCGCTGTCGAGATAGCGCCTTCTTGGATTCGTGGATTACCGCGAAGCCGACCACAACTGTTATCAGGGATGGAGGTTTAGATTGCGTGATTCAGTCTACCCCCGCGGGCACCTACCTATACGCACGACCCCCGAGGGAGATTAGGGCTTGTAATAGACCACGACTAATGCACTAGCGAAAGGAAGAAGAAATATACAAAAGAAAATAATTACATTCACAAATCGGTTGCGCCAGAGAACAACGAAAACGCATCGTCCCAGAGATATTCAGGGGGGAGCAAACCAGGACTTGTAAAAGAGTGGGAACGCGGGCAGTTTGTAATTTCGCAGCCTTTGCGCCTGTTAGACATTATCGTCCGTATTGCCCACAGTCCTTCTCCGGTGCTTGGGAGCACCTGTACTCAATAAACCTTCTTCCTCTGTAGATGTCCCGCGGCCGGTACGAGACTCGCGTTTGCCAGCTTCCACTTTCTCAGTTGGTATCCGATACAGGAATGATTGGGAGACGACCGTTACGTCGAACATGAGCGTTCCCCCATTCCCCAGGAGATACCTTGGAAAGAGTCAGATGCGGGGTCGCGAAAGGGTTGGGATCTCGGATACTCGCAGAATGGTCTCTCATATACATGCTGAGGTTTCACGTCCAAAAATGTCCAGCTTCGGGGGTGTGAGAGTCAACAAACATACAACACGTTACCGAGGAAGGCGAAAATGAACAGACACATGGAGAGGCCCTCAACGGATTTCCTGACGAACTAGAATAACATATCAAGGCGGAGAAAATGTCGCGAATACCATCGTACTCGCGTTTTTCCAGATCTGGGTAAACGAGAGGTGAAGTATAACACTGCACAAGCCAACGAAGACACCCGTCCGATTATCCATTCAAGACCCGGGCTGTTCCCTGGCTGTGCCAAATCTTGGTGGTCAGTGTGGCTGATGCCCGCTGAAATCTTCGCCCACTGAAGTCCTGAGGCTCATCATCAGATTTGATGACCTCTGGGGAACCAGATACTCGTGGAACTTGAACGTCCATGGAAGTTAGAACTCGCGCGATGGACACAGGTCGGAGGTGGACGGAGGGCTGCGGTGGCTCCCAACCAGCGTTCCCACCCCGGAAAGAGCCCAGAAACCGATCGAGGAACACGAGACTGGCGTTGCGGGATGGAAGATGAACGTTTGAACTCATAATAATAATAAACGGGGCTGGCGCTCCGCCTACCAGTCCGAGACCTAGATTTCCGTGCAGAGGCTGGAGTGGTGGGGTTTTCAGACTCCCTCCAGCTGTCCTCTATGTCAACTTTTCGCTGCTGTGGTCGCCCTCGTGTCGGTCATTTGGAGAGAGTGTCAAATGGAACGGCGGGGGGACATGTCAATTGAGATGTGGGGCCAAGACTCTCGGAATGGGGTCCCCGTGAGACGGTATTCCAAAGCTTAGGTACGAGTTTCCTTGATCTGCCAGCCTCGGACTGAATGCCATCAACGAATCTTTCGAGGGCCTCTTCGTCATATTATTCGTCATCGCCTGTTTCACGAGGCGACCATACGGGCTCCGAGATTTCATCGATGCTCCTTTGAGAAGGTCTGTGGAGTACGCGGGGGTTTTGGACTTTCTGAGTGGCTGATATTTTGGCGGTGGTGGCAACGTCGACGACCTCAACGGAGATGCTTCGACAGCGGTCCCCTAGGCGCGCCCGAAAATGCGGTGTAACCGGTAGAAATGGTTTTCGGTAGTAGTAATATTGGCACAGCATGCTGAAGTCGACGAAGACGAAATATATCGCGAGATAGGTCTAGAATGAACGACCTGGCGTTCGATGTGGGGCAATCATACGAGCGAGAGCATCTCACCTGAACCGGCAGCTGATACATGATGGGTGAGGGTGCAGTTCAGGGGATTCGCGGGGCCACCTGCGAGCTGCCTGCAAGTCCATCCCGATCCACAATTCAACCTGCGGCCGCCTAGGAGCGACCCAAACGGCACATGCCCAGGAGCCAATTAGCCAAAAGAGCGGAGAAGGATACTCCGCTGATCTTTTGCGCGCATTTTCGACGACCTGACTGCCGCAAGGACGGCACAGTGTAGTCCTGTCCGCGGACATTGTGGTGGCCCAAACACGCGGAGTTCCTTGATAATTCCGTCTTGCGCCCGGGTTTGCTTTATCGGATGCGGTCAGCCGTACAAACTTAACAACGCTTTTCGTGGGGAACATTGAAGAACGCCGACGAATCGTTAACCAACTCGGTGGGACTGAACCGGTCAGTGCCATGACAAAAACTGGTATTGCACCAAGATGCGTTGTCTTCAGGCGGCAACAGCTTGGACGTGCGGTAATCCGTCAAAAATGTCACAGCCTACTAAGGGTTCCGCGGGACAGCGACCAACTCCTCAGCCTGACGCTCCAGGATCGATGTTCTGCACTGTTTATAACGTGGCGGTCAGGGATAAACGGTTTGAAAACTGTAGCACTATTAGACTAAACTGTTGGGCACCGGGGTAGTATATGGGATACATAAATGCGAAACAAATACGATACATGAGACGGGGAAACAGGCAACCCGAGATGCAGATCAACAACAACAAGCGGGATAACGAAGATGAAATGCGAGTAGAAGAGGCCAATAAAGAGGGGTGGGGATAGCGTTGGTATCGAAGGACTTTGCAGTGGATAAGGCATACGTCCGGAGAGATTGATGTCATCGTCGATGCTGTTGTTTGATTCCCTGAGCTGAGACAGCCAAGTCAATGCACACAGGAAGTAGCACCGTTTCCAGAAGCTTACCATTGTTTATTTCCTCGTCGGCGTCCCGGAGGACCTCCTTGCACCTCTCCAGGCCCTGTGCAGCCCCGAGCTTCTCAAAGACTTCAACCGCTCGCAGGACCTCGGACTTTGCCTCGTCGAACCTACGTTGTCGATACCAAAGCCTTGCCTGCAGCAATATCGTGCTACCCAGGTTGTATGCGCTGTCGACCGTGTGTGACTTGGCTTGTTCGATGTGAGCGGACGCGTCGTCGAACCTGCCGTCATCCAAAAACAACTCCGCCAGGGAAGAGTGAGTTAAAAATAGCTGCTCGTGCCAGCTGAAAGAGGATGCAATTCCCAGGGCTGTCTCGAAATGGTGAATGGCCTTCTCTCTCGTGCCCTGGGACTGATATATTGTGCCAAGAATGCGGTGGCATTCGGAGACCGGAAATTGATCGCCATTCTCCGGAACCAGGTTGATCGCGCGGAGTGCGGCTTTTTCCGCGGCGTCGAGTTGGCCGTCCTTGTACAACAGCCAAGCGAGATTTTTCAAACACCGTGCTTGTCCCACCACGTCACCAAGTCGTTTGTCGATTTCCATTGCTTCTTCGGCCTGTTGAATCCCTTCCTTGTAAAGGCCCAGTTCCAGATTTGCATCGGATAGGAGCCTCAATACTTGAGAAACCCAATGATCACCCCCCCGCTCTCGATAGAGCTTCAGGGCATGAACGAGGAGACGTTTGTACTCCACTCCGTTCCCAACCAATCTGAATAACCGTGAGAGCTGAACCAAGCATTCTGGTTTGGAGGGATGGTCATCCCGGAGCCCCTCGATCTTTGGTCCCAGAGCAACAAGCCGTATTTTGTGCCAACAGAGATGCCCCATGAAGCGGGCACAAGTATCCCAGATGCCACCCGAATCGGCGTCAACGGACGTGAAGACAACGAGCAGGTGCTCAACGTTCACATCCTCTGAAACGATCCATTGTGCCTCCTCAAACCCAGGTAGGCTGGGATCAACCCAAACCGACAATCGGGTGAAGTAACATTCCTTGGTCTTGCAGAGGAGTGGGGATGACTTGGGATCTCTGGGACAGAGATAGTCCCGGAGTGGCGCGAGCATTGTGATAAATCCGTCGTTTCGATACGTCAGGGAAAGGATGCAGAACTTGTCGAAGACATTTGCTCTGTTTGAGATTGTAGGGAACAGCCAGCTGACGTTGTTCTCATTGATACCTTGAGGGAAGAATGCGACGACTCCGAGGAGCCCCCGGGCATCAGGCCCAAGTTCTCGGAACATGGGGGAGGCGAGTGACAGTTCGATCGTTGCAGCGAGGGTCTTGTTATGCTCTGTCTGCAGAACATCCGTTCGTCGGCTCTCCCACTCCCTCGTAAGTCGGTCTGGGGTCCACTTGTTGTGATGCGCAACCGTCGCGAGCAAGGAGGATGGAAGTCGAGTTGTTCAAGGATATTGTTGACCACATCTGATCGTTTGCGGTGTTTGTAGATCCGATAGAACGTGTCACACGCGGCCCCCACCGACAATATCGGGACGTCGAGAGTCTCGTAGTCAGGAGGGACGGTAGAGATGCGTGATGTGATACAGAGACACACAGTCTCCAATTGACCCAACTCCTCCACTATCCCATATATCTCCCGAGCATTTGTTCCCTGTGGGTCCAGAATGGATTCCGCATTGTCGAGGACAATCACCATCTCCTTTGAAGACAGGAATGGGTGCAGAGAGTTTAAATCCTCGGGGTTCTCGACACCTGCGCCAGTCACCTTGGAGAGCCGAGCGAGCAGGTGAGCGGGCGTTGCCGGGAATTGGTCACATCGAATAAATCGACGATCCCCCCCAAATCGTTGCTTGATGCGATCGTGATGGAGTACCGTGAGAGCGACGGACGTCTTGCCAATGCCGCCGGCGCCGATGAGAGCAACTGGGGTCAGATTTTCCACAAGACAAATGATCTGCTCGATCAACTCGTCGCGTCCAAAACAGACCCCGGTGGCGGGGGAGGCGATCCCCCAAGTACCCTGGATGGAAACATAAGAATGTGGTCCCACAACATTCGAGGTTGCCGACCTGGTTTGAGCCTAGCCAGCTGTTATTGCCTATTCGGTGATGGGTAGAGTATGAATGTCACTCACTGCTTCATCCCTGCCGCCAGTATCCTCGGAACCTTTCAGCATGCTCTGCTGCATGTCGGAAACTATGGTGTGAGTATTCAGGGCCAACTCGGTCTGGAAGGAGGCGATCAGTAGTAGTCGAACAGAGCCGGGTCAGCGTACATTGAAGACTTGGAGGATCCTGATGAGGTCCAACTTCCAGGCCGCGATGGTCTCCTTATCATTCTTCGCGTGGGCAAGCCGGGAGAGTAGACCCCGTTCCCTCTTCCCGACAATCCTGCCCTGGATTTCTGCCACGGTACTGCGATCGGGGGCACAGTGAGCAAAGGTCATACATATGGATCACTGGTCGGACTCACGTTGTCAATTGCCCAATCGCCTCGCACACGGATCGACTGAGATCGTCCAATTGCCTTCCGCCCACCCCTCGGTCAAGGGCTCCACATACATCCGCGCAAGCGAGGCCGAGTTCGACGTAGTCCCGTTTGTTGATCATGGTATCCTGAATACGTATGAGCTTGGGACACCTCGTCGCAGAAGAGGAGGAAATATACCTTGATCATTGTGAGGAGGATACTGGCGGAACCGAAGACGGCCTTGGCTGGGGTGACACCTGAGAGCTCTTTCGCGAGATTCAAGCCCTCGATGGCCACATTCAAGGACGAGATGGTCTGATCCTTCCCCTTTGGTCGTTGGGACTCGGTTTGCATGGTTGAGATTCAAGATGGCCACGAGGAAGGGGTGGGCGCCCGGGCTGTGAATCCTGACGGAAATAGGCGACCATTCTCGTGCCTGTTGATGAAGGAAACCATTCAAGACTAGAACGTTTTGAAATGTGTACGATCGGCTGATTTCCAGCTCTTTGTTAAGCCCCGACGTAGAAACAGCTGTCCCCCCAGAGCCACGTCTTCGAACTACCCCACCCATCTCTTCTCCGTAGCCGTAGATCTCCCTCCCATCGATCGACCTCGACACCACCCCAGGTCCCTACGACTGCAGACGACCTAGTCGACGTCCTTTCCACCTATTCGTGGACTGCAAGACCTTCAGCACGAACTCCGCTCTACCTAGTGTCGGACCCTATTCATCCGCTGAACTTCATTTTAGCTCTCGTAGGGTACAGCTCGTCAAGCGATAGATATACAGTACTGAATTTCCTCTGGCTACCCTTGGTAGATACCTACTGTCTGCCGGCTAGTCAATTAAAATACTCTTTGCATGAATGTGTTGCGCGTGGTGTCATACATTACCTTTGACGGCTGCCGGAAACCAACGACCATACGGAAATCCTCATTCATTGTCAGAGGCAGATGGAACGTGTTGAGAGTTTTTTCCAGGCGGTATTGTTCAAGCCGAAAGCTCTTCCTCTGTTGCGCATTGCACACGCGCGAGGTTCAAGATTTTAGCACACGGTGTGAACATGAAATTCGTTGAATTGGTGCCGTTGTAGGGTCGTCGTCGGAGTAGGTAGGAGGGTTAGAAGATATTACGAGTGTTCGAATGATTCGAATCGATTGAGATAGCTGTGAATCTATTCAGTCAGTTCATCCGGTGATTTTAACGCCGAGTGTCTGGTCCAGCGACTCACCTTTGGATTAATGCTGCGGCGCAGAATATTTTTTCGTCATATCGCTGCCAAATATCCCAGCCACGTCGGTGCCTACGCTGTCCACGTTAGTTGCTTCCGACGCCACGAACTGAAAAAACCGTGATCGAATATATGGTGCGGTGACGCTGCTGGCAATCACGACCAAAGGTGGTGTAGTATAAGTGCACACTGCCTACCTGTCATGAACTCTACATAAACCGCCAAGACCCGTTCTCGCTCTCTACCTATTCTCTTCGACCATCCCCACTTCGAACCTCGCGTATGATGGAAGAATACCCAGGAGCGGGTTTGACTATTCCCCAGCTTTTTTATGCCCTGGAACGGGAGATCGACGATGTAGTAAACAAGCGGAGGTAAGATTATGATCATGTCCCCATCTCCCTACAGCTGACAAGCGACTTTTAGACCCCTTCCGTCGAACATGACGCGGACAGATGTGAGTTGCTGTAGGTGTGATATCGCGATCGCATACCCATCCTTTACCTACAGGTACAGGGAATGGAGAGGAACCTCTCCAGGCTCCTCCCGAAATTCAAAGCACTTCGAAACGTCCTGGCTCCTATAAACAAGCTCCCGCCTGAAATCCTTTCTCGAATCCCCCAATTCTTCCCTATCCGTGATCTGGTCGTGGCGACTCAAGTTTGTCGCTACTGGCGAACGACCTTTATATCCTGTGGCCCACTTTGGTGTAACATCAACTGCGAACGAGGCCCCGAAGCGCTCACGTGCCTTCATCGGTCCAAGGGTTCACCAATTCACGTCACCGTGAGGAGAATTCCCGACGACGAGGTGTTGGCGAGACTTTCCCCACACATTGGACGAATAGAATCGCTACACCTTCAGTCACGTTGGTCCGTCGCGCAATCTGTGTTCACAAGATTCACGGATCCTGCCCCGAACCTTGAAACCCTGGCAGTGATTTGTCGACCTTCCACTGCGGCCGCTGGTCCGGTTCCGTCGACGCTACTCACCGGGAACCTACCAAAGCTACGATCGCTCACGCTCCAAGGGCTCGCGTCGGACCTTGCAAATTTTGTCCTACCTAGCCTCACCCACTTCGAACTGAGCAATGTCACGAGTCCTCCATTATCGATACATCTCTCCAACCTTCTCGCTTTCTTCGAAAGATCACCCCTCCTCGAATTGGTACGCGTCGACTTCCACGGAGAGTGCGTCCATGACGCCCCAAAACAGAAGATAATTTCGCTCAAGGCCCTGAAGACCCTCTATATCAGTGGCTCGGGATTGGTCGGGCAAGGGGATAATAGTCTCCTAGCTCGGCTGGAGCTGCCAAGAGGGGTGGACGTGACTGTGATGTCGCTAATCCTCAATGGTGAATCCAACCCCATCGCTCATGCTATCCCTCCACATCCCGAACGCCTTCCCTTTATATTGGGGATCAAGAGCATCCACGCTGAAGTGCTTCCTGGTCACGGAAGGTGTGCCTTCCGGTTCTCCGGGGAGAACGGAAAGGCCACAGTCATGGCGCGGTGGCGGATAACGAATCCCGATCTCGACGATCTCTTGGTGGGATCAATCCAATCGTTTTTGCCGTTATCGACCGAAGGGGCAGAAGAACTTTACATTCACGGGTATCAAGCACCAGACGATTTTTACCTGCCAGCATTGCAAGGATTCGAGTCACTTCCTGGCCTGCAGTCCATCACCATGGTCCATTGTGATAACACAGTTCTTTTGAGGGCGCTCAGACAGCCTACTCGGAACCTCACAGTGCCGAAACTCAGGACGCTAACGATATACCTCGACTCACGGAGGGCGGTTTCTGGCGAAGACTTAAGGGAACTAGTGAAGCATAGGGTGTCTAATGGTGCGAAGCTGGAGGAGTTATCGATTATCTCCCCGGAGGTAATTGTTCCCGTCGCGGAGGTCATGGCTCTCAGACAGCACGTAAAAGTTGTAGAATATAAGATGGACAATAGTGCACCGAACTTTGAAGACTAATAATGTATCTACACGCAGAAGTCCTACGTTTTAGATACTCTATAGTGGCTGGCAAAGGTAATGATAGGTCGCAAGCTTTATTTCCTTCAACCACTCCTCGACCACAGAATCCTCATAGGTGTTCCCGTCCCACGACACGAAGATGGATAGTTTCTTATCCTGGGTAAAAGAACCGAGGTAAAGCTCTGTTGGTCGAGCACAGAGCTTTTCCCAAGAGTCGATAACCCGGATAGTTGGCTCGGTTGAAAGGTCTCCATCCGCCTTCGGCTGTGGATAGTACTTCTGGGAGGAAAATGGGTCGAATGGATGTAATGGGTATTCGGTCGGTCGCAGGGGATCAATCTGATATGGGCCAGTCGTCAGCCAGAACGTTAAATACAAAAGGCTCGATAATAATCACATTTCCCATGCTGGATCCGCCGTTGTGGTATATGACATCGTTCGTCAGAACACTGGGGACGTGTCTTTCAGGTTCATCGAGCTCTCCGCCTTCGCGAATCTTCGCCCAGAACCTTCCAGCTTGCTTTCGGAATGGCTGGCCCGTGGGCAACCTGGCGCTGGCTATTTCGAAAAAGAGGGGATGCGCAAGAAGTTTCTTGAACTGCTGCTTGATTGTGTTCGACCGTAGAACAAATCGGCCTTGTGATAGTAGTGCAGAGAACGGCGGTGTATCATCCTCGAGGGTGTGCCTGTTGTGGGCGATCCATTCGTCGGATACGGTGGGCATGAAGGCATGGGTGTGGAAGAAGTAGTTGACCCCGAGGGCTACGACCTCTGAGCCACCGCTAGCGTACCAATCCTTGTCGAGGTACGGTCGGAAGTTGATAGGTCCTCGAGTATTGCACGGTTGGATGCGACGCCATTCCCATTCTTCTTTCTCAATTCCACCGCGGATATATCTTCGGTGAAGGAGGCGAGAGCCACCCAGCTGTCCCAAAATGGGGAATGCAGCTCCGAAGGTTATGCCTTGTTTTCTGCAGTTGGCAATGACGAGAGCTGATTCTTCCTCTGTGAACGTCGTTGTCGTCCTCCCCGGTCGTGGGACTCGGTACGGTGTATACGTCGTAATTTTGCGTGGGATAGACATTCCACCCTGAAAACTTGGTAAGTTTGGCAGCTGACGAAGTTGAGGCGTCCTTACCTGAATCTTGGGATCCCTAATGTGGTGAATGACCCAACCAATTGCCCGCATCCATCGTCGACGGGGAAGGGGTAGGTTACGGTTGGGGTTCAAGTTCTCCGACCCCACGCAGAGAGCGAGCCTCGCTTCGAGATCAGGGACGTGCGCCGTTGGTGGGAGCGACAGGATATCAAAAAATACCCGCACCAGCGCCAGTGCAGATACCCCGTCGGTGATCAGGTGGGCAATGTGGATCACCACATGGTACAATCCGGGGTTGTCCTCCCGAGAGAAGATGTACACTCTGGAGAGAAGATCAGGGGAGAGTTGCCGTGGGCCGGAGATCATCCGTTCCACAAACTCGCGGACTTCCACCTCTGAATTGGCGGTGAGGAGGTCAATCTCTCCTGGACGAGTAACACCCAGGTCGGCTTCCGCGACGACGAATGAAGCGCTGGTGGCCTCGTAGTCAATCTCCTTCGTGGTTGCTCCAAGCAAAGGAAAGATTCGCTTCAGAGCAATCCAAGTCCTGGCGACGTTCGTGGACTCGAACAGGGAATCCTCTGTTGTCTGGACCATAAAGTGTTCTGCCATGTCGGCGACACCGTTAAATGTGCCATCATAGAAGAAACCGACTTCGTTGTTGTCTGTCGGACGCGTAAAGACGCGGTTGGGAGAAGGTGAGTCGTCAGCGAGTGTCCAGACCATCGCGTGTGCGAGAGGAGGATGCTATGGGGATGGCGCCCAATCCATCCGAGACCCTCATGTCCAATATATGCGATCTGTACTTTCCCATGGGAATGACTCGACGAGAGCCTGGGCGTCCTTGCTTATACATCCATGAGTGGGTGGGATCGCGATCCGCATAGAACGGAACAACTGATCCGATCGATCCGAGGCGGCAGTAAGTGTGGGAAACTATGGGCTACTACTATACTACCCAACCGGCAGTTCCCGGTAAGCCACCCATCCTTCCTCTCGTGGCCGCTCATCGCTGGACCTAAGATCTGTATCCATAATGGCCCCATCGACGTACGTTCGTTTGACTATCTCTCAGTCTGTCGCTAGAACGCTGACGTTCCCGTGTGCTATCTAGGGTTCCAAGTGCTGCGGTAAATATCGCTGATCCACAGCCGCGAGACCGAAAACTCATTCGTTGATCGTGCAGGCCATTGAAGTCCCAGAGACTCTCCTCAAGAAACGCAAACAAAACGAAAAGGCTCGGGAAGAAAAGCTTGCTGCTATTTCTGCCGCTCGCAA
>Ga0307513_10006218_pt1 | contig 15646 bp, 16 predicted proteins | sample 15_EM_MG_FD_202174 | JGI IMG/M metagenome (GOLD analysis project Ga0307513, IMG submission 202174) | Populus trichocarpa ectomycorrhiza microbial communities from riparian zone in the Pacific Northwest, United States - 15_EM | ecosystem: Host-associated > Plants > Roots > Unclassified | place... | reverse complement strand
CGTCTATGCATATCAGCTCGGCGAAACATTATGGTCGTAAGCTGCAACTGAAGCAGGAATGGACGAGGTAGCACGAGTCCTCTTCCCGATGTCGATATCAGCCGAGGGTGTTTCGTGTAGCAACAAAGCCTTATTCCACTCCAAATACAGAACTGTCTTGCCGTTCCCCCAGTGGGCACTTCCAATCATCCAGGATATACCCAATCCAGGAATGATCCTTTCTCCCTCGGCTGCTCTAGACTCTCGGAGACGGAGAAGACGAAATCCATTCCAATGCATATCCCGAAGTATGACGCTCCACTGGCGAGATAGTTATGTATAGATCCTTGATTTGTGGTTGTCGATGGCGGATCGAAAAGGACCTATGCCTGGAGAATGAGTTCTACGCTACCAGTCTGTATCGAACCCGTTTCAAAGAATATTAAGAGAGAGGCAGGGCGTGGCGCACAATTGCCGTATCAAAGTCTTCGACCGACTCGATCCGTCGAAAGTCATACCTAGCTTTTGAGCGTGTCAAAATTCGCGCGGCCAGCTTTCCTAGTACGAGCAAATCTATTGTTTGTGGGGATCCGCTACAAACACTCGGAGTACACGACGAGCGAAGCGAGTTCTTATATACCTAAATCCCCGCAGAGGGCCCGCGCTCCGTTCCAATTTCTGACAGAGCGAGTCCGCGAGTAACCCCCCTTGCAATACAGTCAACCAGGTAAGGTTTCAATTTTCGAGGAGGCGCGAGATCAGAGGGTCAAAAAAGTTCGCTCTGTTACCAGGAGTGACGCTGAGTCTATCGCACCACCATAAGGGGCGAGAGCTTTCTAACAGCAGCCCATTGTTTCGGTGCAAAATTCTGGCTTGATGCAAACAAATTGACTTGAGAATCCAGAAATATTCGGTATGTTCATGGCATCTCTCTTCAACCCTGGAAAAGGCCAAAAAATGATTGAACGGAGCAGTTTAGGGCGTGCCTAGAAATGGCGTTAGGCGTTGGCGTCGCGCGTTCTGGCTGGCTAGGATGGCCTTTATTCAGCTGCTAAATGCGTCAAGTCATCCCTATTGTACAGTTACACAACAGGATTAGCTAAGTAAGAGGATGCAAATCTATCTGTTCGGAAGGAGCGAAATGCCACAGCTCCTATTGGGACAAACCAGTTCCCATGCTTGACCCTGCCGCCAATAATGGTTGATGATACGCATGGTGCAGATTGAGGATGAGGCGGCAGGCAAGGATCACAGTTATATAAAGGCTTATGGAGGAAACCTTTGAGAGGATGAGGGCAGGTGAAGATAACGCGCGCAAAACTTACACGTGAAGCAATAATGGGCTAAGTCACAATGGGTGAGAGTGGGCGCAGTAGTGTATGATTTGGACTCACGTCACCATATTGAAATCCGCAAACTACTCCAACCTCAAGCGCGATAATGGTTATATAATATTGGAAGGATCCGCTAGAACGATGCGTTAGTCAATTTTATTTTGCATGGTGATTGCGTCGTCACAAATGCTTACCGCACCACAATTTCCCGAAGTCGGGAACGACTTCCTCGAAGCATTTCTTGTCGATATGTGGTTATTCCTTTGATAACTACCAGTAGTCCAAGGATTGTATTGAAACCTGGCTGGGCAGTCAATACTGGGGATCAGGTTGACGAAACAAGAAATAGACCTAAAAAGAAAAGCCTGCTCTCATCAGCAAAGCACGGAAAGTGGAAGTTACAAGCGTACCGTATCCTATTATGGGCACCATCAGGACAGATCTCAAGAAGGTAAGCAGGGCGGCTCACTTCCAGGGTAGACTAGCTGATATATCCACAGCGCAAATAAAGTAACCCAGACCGACTGATATCATTTTTGCTACCTCAGATATTAGATAGTAATAAGGGTGGATCGGTAGAATGGAACCTTGGGAAAATGCTGGTGCAGCCATGGCAAGTAAACTGACAGTGCCCCCCATAGCACCAATCCACGCAATGGTAACAACCCAGAGTGCCCATCTAGAACTGGTAAGTAAAGAGGGCATCAGAGGGGAATCAGATCAAGGTAAATGAGTTGACCGACCTCTCCCAAAACACAACCACACGGACTGCCAGGACATCTAAGATAGGTCAGTGATGAGCGAGGAAGTACAAGTAAATGCCTATAGCACAGGAAGGGTGGACTATAAACACTTATTCATCTGCACAGGTATGGGGCAAAGCTTAGGGTAGTTTCTGGTACGCACATTCGGCAAGGGCGTTAATGGCCAACTCTGCTATCAGTGAGTACAATCTATGATCCTGTAACTGCATAACTCACGGAGCCATATAGCTATGTGTGTGTGAACGACACCTTGCTCAGCGGGTCAGGACTATAGCTCGCATGAGGATACGCGACGCTGCGTACACCTGAAAGGGTATCAGTACTGGTTGAGAGTTGTGTGTATGTACGGCCGACATTTTGTCATTTTGGGGCTCTACTGTGCGACGATCAGTAAAATATAAGCCAGCCATCTTCATATACATACAGAAATATATTAGCGTAAAAAAGACTAGGCTAGTGTATCGTAGCTAGAGAAAAGATTTAATTCCTCGCGCTCACGGGATGTTGTAACGCACAATCAAATATATTTTCTGCACAAGAACTCAGTTACCGATTCTTCTCTGGAGAAGATGAGAACATTCACATTACCCGGCCTTTTTCTCGCTTTCTGTCTGACAGGATAAGCGTTCAACAAGGGAGTGGCAACGAGATACTCGCCCAGATATATTCCATCTAGTACAAACCATATTGAATATAGAGCACCATTTATCCGGAACAATGCAATGGGACTCACTTCTTTGTCAAACGTGGTCACTGGGCCGATAGAGTATCAAATACTAAGGGTTGAATATATGGTCTGTGGACTCACAGTAATCCCATATAAACACGACCGTTCCAGACATCCCAACATACCAGAATTTTTGAAGATTCGCGATCGCTTGACCAACTTGCTCAAGAGACGAAGGTGACATGAAGAAGGATCGATGCGCAAAGTGGTCTTCGAGTATGAGCGGACGAGACTGCCTGCCCAGGTGTATTTCTTCCACTCTTAAAAGAGTGTCCCACTGCTCCTATTACGATGAGAGAGGCTGTAAATTTACTACACGGATATTTTTATAAGCGCGGCAAAATGGGCAGGCCATCGAGGTTCAAGGAGCGCACATGCAGTGCATGTACCATGATAGTGCCTGGATACAGTTTACCGTTGCATCCAGTTATTCTTCAAAGTGTTGCGACAGAAGGAGGTCTCCATGAAATATTGATATTAACCCTTCTCAGGAATGTCGGGCACAATCAACTTCAGTGCCTGCTACTCCGACCGTCCAATCCGTCGCACCCCTTTCATGTCTCCTCCGTCAGCTACCCTCAACGTTGTTACGTTCAATGTCTTGGAGGACTGCCCAACCTTGGCAGATGTCACTTTTCTAGTGGCAACTACATGCTAAATTGTCGATTCGTCGATGCACAGCGGCTACGCTTTACGGGCCAAGTTCCCACTGCCCAATTGCCAATTAGTTTTCGGGCATCCCGGTCGGGCTCGCTCGCGCAATACTTGGCATTAGTCACTGGGAACAGGGCGTCAGTAATCCGCCTGCATAGCGGCTTCGGACGGGTTACGCGGGTTACGCGGGTCGTAACCGGGCAGGCTACGAGGCGCGGTGTAGGGAGTGGCCAGGGCCTAACCCGCCGGGTTGTTCTGAATACAGGAAGTGGGTACAGGTTGTACGCGCGCGATAAATGGACATCTTCACGGGTTGTGTTATGACATGTACGGTGCCTCGTACACAATTCGGCTACACCACCTCTCTAGCAGCTTGATTGAGACCTCGTACGAGGGCTATGTACAACACCTACGCGGTCTGTGTACGTCTGTCGTTGGACGTAGTGTCTTCTGGGATGTGAGCCAGACCACCTCGCAACCTGCAAACTTGCTGCGGCTGGACCACAGGGACACACAACAACCTCGCAAATACCAACTTCGTCCGACGCCAATGGAGAAAGTACTGAGGCACCGCGCGAGAAGCGCGCCACTACCACAACCGCAGGATCACCCCGGACGAACATGAGGAACCGACTCCTATGGACTTCCGTGGCAACGAAGGTGACAACGCGCCCCGATATGTGGTATGATGGGGACCTTTTTGCTTCAGTGGTTCGACTGTGAAGACCGCTGAGCTCTTAGTACATTCTTATACTCGCTCGCTCATAACCACAGGATATAACATTCACTGTGGCATTCCACAATTCCTTGCTGGATTTCCACTCTGGGCCGAGGGATGAGTCACGTGCAGTTTGTTGCACCGCGACTACGTCGGCACTATCTCCAAGGTTCGTTTGTACATTGTCGGTACCACGACACTTGTGCGTGACCTAGCCTTCCTTGTCTCTTGGATCACTAGCTCGCCTTCTCTACAACAGCCGTCATCTTTTTCACCTTTGCCGTTACATCTGATTCGATCCAGGGATGGCCCTCGATCACGGGCTGAGGACGACTAGGGTTCATGCTGGGAGGCTGGGCCATGCTAAGAGGGAGGTGGCGAATCCTTGAGAGAATTTCACGGCGAGTTTTCCTACTTCCTACTTCTGTTCACAACGAAGCAAACCGAGCCTCGGTTCCTTGTTTCAGCTTAGATCAAATGGGATCGGTTTCAGTACTACATACACAGCCAGGCTGGCTCTGGGCTATCAGTGTACACCATGTCTTGAAACTGGTTATTGCTAGTGTAGGTGTAATACAATTGGTTCTACCCCTAACCTGTATGTGATGTAACCTGGTCGGCTAAATCTGGGCTGTCAGTGTACGTCGGTTACGGCCGGTGTAGGCGTCGCACACTGGGTCCTACTCCGTTTTGCCACCTCACCTACAAATGGCGTAACTTGTCAGAGGGCTGGCCAAAACCAGAGGTAACCCAACCGCGCATCTCCTCGTACCCCAACCGCGAGGGGCCGGAGTACGACCCGTACATGGCGCGTAACCACGCCGTGTACTGACGCCCTGTTGCCAGTGAGTGATCAACGAATTCTGACAACTTGCATTCCGCTGGTCAGCTGAGAATGACAAGGCCTGCGATTTGCTAGCTGACTTAAATGAGGGCTTAATTCAGGTGTTTTGTTTATTTTTGTGACCCTGACTTCCTACTAAGCGAGCTTGTTATCTGGAAATAAGGACTCTGCCAGCGAGTTTCCTCCGGTGAGAGTGTGAACATGAATTTACACTCCTGTGCGTTTACCTCTGGATACCTTGTGGACATGAACAAGCATCGACAGACCATAGATGCTCTCTGAGTGACAAGTGCGCAGCGAGATGGGCTAGGCACGGTCAGATCCTGCACGTCATCGAACCTAGATCAGCGAACGTGCGTCATAACCGTGGTACGAACTTGCCCACACATAGATATCCACTTCCTGTTAGTTTACACGTTTCAAATATTACTTGTGGAAACGATCAGAGAATTTACATTTGCTTCATCCGATACGTTCGCATGGAGCACACCATGCAGGGGAGTTCTCATCCTCGTTCATTTCCCTACTAGACCAAGTGACGTGACGTGGGTAACTCAACATCCTTACCCATGCCCCCGCTTCCGATTACTGGGAGCCACACTACTTGCCTATTAGCCACCGGTTGAATGACCTAAGAACCACATACTGGCGCAGGTGTAGTGAGAATCCGGTGCAGATCGTGTTAGGATCTATTTTACCCCTTGTATTCTGCTGCACTTCCCATACTAGTTATCCGTTCGTACCGCTTACCAACTTGTTTGTTATTCACACGATTTGGACCTGACCACCCAGGTGCGCGTCCGACGACGGTATAACCAAACCTGCGCGCATGTGTCTGGAACACCGTTCTCTGACAGGCGCGATTCAGCTCGTACTCGTGAGTAAACCTGTGGTGCCCCACAGTCAATCCAGCTACGCTTACTTGATACATGTGAATTTTATCTTGTTGAGCCTCACCTTTGGATCGCAATCTAAGCCGTCCTATCCTGCCGGGTTATAAGGCCCTTGGCTCCTTCAACAGCCATTACCATTTTAATCAATCACTAAATTCTCCAAGGTATGGCAGATACTATCATGACCAGTAGTGGTTGAATCACACATGCCATGAGATTGACTTGTCATTGCTGCTGGTTGTGGGTTGGGGAGCTCTCAGCGCTTGTAAATCTGGGAGCGTGATTATGAGGATTCTTACGGGTATATATATAATACGGGCACCTGCCGCAATCAACAGCTAGGACCCCCAAGACTGTATAACGAACTGCCCTGGTCGCCTGATAGAACCGAAACAGGTCTATTGATTGATGAATTTAGTGCAGCACCAATCATTGTGGACGATCGGATGCCTGTCGCAATGTTATGTGGTATACCCCGCCTACTTGACATGTTTTCACTCGACCCAATGGTCCAATGTCCCCAGATTTGGTAGTCCGTTCTCTCCGCGAGCATTACGCGCTACGTCTTCCGTAGATTAAAGAGGCAATCGACTGACACGGTAGCCGCTTGACCCGCACCGTTCATTCGATGTTCATTAGAGATCCCCTGTCGGTCGCCTCGTGAACATCAATATCACTGCGGGGAATACTGAATTCAGTCCTTTGTGTGGGGCAATTCAGTTCAATTCATTTTTGCCCGTGGTGAATTGTTCGCTCCCATGTGGCAAATCTGCCTGGGACTCATCATAGTTCAAAAATTGCAAAGGTGCGACTTCATCGCGGGACCACATCCCAGCTCGCAAAGATAGCCATTGCCTCAATCGTACTTTACGCAAGGCTTCGGTTACAATGCTATAGTACCAGGACTTCGGTGGCATTCGCTCGCTCTAACCTTTGCTGGTGGCACCACCCGAACGCCAGCGGGCCCAGGGAAGCGGAAGTACCCGATTCGCTTGTGTATTAAGATTTGATAGCATCTGGCAGCGCGGATCCTGAAACGGCTGTGCAAACTCGCCGAACAATTGATATTCACGAGGGTCGGCCCGTTTCCATGCCTATAATGCTCAGGGACGTCTAAGCGACTTGACCATATGTACCAGTGCTTCCCTCATCATACTAATCTCTGCTCCCTCCAGCAAGTTACGACATGGACGACTCTATCACCCCGGAAGAGCAAGCGAGGCTTATCAGCTCATTGGTGAATGCCATGCATGAAGCCAAAGCCATTCGATATTTCAATATTGCAGCTGTTAGTTGTCCAGTAACCACCCATCGTCGCTCATTGCATGATCGTAGTGGCTATTTTGTACATATGATTGGGTTCTCAACCTGGATCGAGAGGTGAGAGGTCGTGACCTTTTAAGTGGTTGCTCACCATCTATCAGATTGACCTTCTATGGGTATGTATATATCCAATCACCTGAGCTTCCCTTCCTCTGACGACGCAGTAGACTCGAAAGTTTACACTTCTAACGGTATGTGACGAGAACGTGAAGGTTGAATATGTGTTAATGAATAGTCTATGTAGTACCTTTACTTGTTCAATCGCTACATTTCTGGCACCTTCCTCACCATCAGCGTGTTCAGTCAGCCGACCTGTCTTTCACATGGCCAATGGGCTGACATACGCGTAGCATATATACAAGAGCACTACATTGGTGAATTATTGTATGTGTATTCACTCATCACACTTGGTTTATTCTCATGTCTTCGTAGTTGTAAGGAGCTCCTTTGAGGACTCTGGTCCAACGGCGCTGTAATATGAATATTCATAGGCCGAGAGTGGTGGAAATATGAAGCATTTACGTGTTAGTATCACGCAAATTCAGTGCACATTTTCTCATTCGCACCCAGGTACATTATGCTTCCAAGTCGTTGAATGTATGTAGTGGTGCGTCTCCTGTGGCACTCACACCATTACTTACAGCACATAGTTATTCTAGTCCGTTGCATTACTCTCTCTCTCTAAGATAAAATGGCATCCTGAACGTTGTTAGGGCCTACGTGTCTATGCGCTGTGGAATAAGTAGGTGGAACTAGTATGAACGTGACTGATGAGTGGTGGAATTAACTCCGATTCGTTGCTACAGGTCAAAGGTGTGGTGGAGACATTTTATGAGTGAAGCAAGATTCACCAGTAACAGGTTATCGGCGCCATCGTCGGAATTTTCTTCATCTTGGAGGTCATTGGAATGCTCATTGTCATTGGGATGTATTTCACGCTGGGTTTTTCTGGTATGTACTTCTATCACCTTTTTCCGACGTTCCATTGAGTCTCTACAGCGACCGGTGGGTCCGAGGTTCAATACCGGACACCATCTTACAAACATAACAGACACACCATTCCGAGAGTATGGATTTGAAGACTTCCACGTATGTGTGCCGACGGCACCTACTAACTATTTGTACATGTGGGTGCCTGTCTCACCCACACCCAAGAATCCTTCTTACATATGCCGCAAAATTTCTCAACCACAGCTTTTGGTATGCATAGTACGTCCATGTATGAGCGAATCTAAAGCCTAAGCACATTGATAGGTTCCCCGCTCTGGCGTACGGCACACTCGTCGCTGTTCTCGCAGGGTGGAAAGGTTTTCTAAAGTATAGAGTTACTTGTAAAGGTACCTTGCGTACCAGCACGCAATGGCTACTTGATATCTTTATCCGGCAAGTCATCGATCACCTCCGCGGAACGAATAAGGTCACAACCATGCTGAGAGGCCGTTCAGGGACTCCTTGATATACTATATCATCCTTGCACTGCTTGAATTGAGCGAATTGATATTATGGTAAGACACAACATTGCCTCTTCACCTGCGACTGCCCCTTACTGATCTAATGCAGGCATTTAGGGCCTCCCGGCCTCATACAACTAGTATGTGTTCTTATTATGCCATGTCTATGGCTCACTATAACTCTTAGTTGGTTGGAGTTGGATCAGCCGTACCGATAGTACTTTGCTCCAAGTATTTAAGGTCCAACATGGTGCTTCTTACTTTGACTGATGGCTTTCCAGATTCATCCTCAACATACGGGGAGTGTACTACGACCGCAATGCGGATACAACCTGGAACCATTTCACCACAGAACTGGCAGCAGTCGTGCCTCCTCAAGGAACAGAGATGACGACATTTGGTAGTACACCCTGCCAGCCACCAGGTTGCGGTACAAAGGGGAACGTTCGGGAGACCATGACTCGTGAGTTAGCTAGCCGTAATGTACCGAGAATACCTACTCGGCTCACCCACCCTTTCAGTTTTCGACGATGAAGGATGGGTTGCGACGAGCTTGCATGAGTCTTCACGCATCGATTTTCAGCATAAATAGATGGGGTTCTGGTTTCCTTTCATCGGCTGATACCTCAAAAGCAGCCTAGCAATTTTGTATCGATCCACATTATCGGTGTGGTGTGGGCACCGGAGGAACTTGAATTGGATGCAGACGCACAGATTAGAGAAGTATTCAATATGATCATTTCGTGTACGTTGGACAATAGTCAAAGGCTTTTCTTCTTCTCTTGCTATGCTACTTGCCATATCGAATGGTTATAAGCTGTTTCATTGACATTGACATTGACATTGACATTGACACAATTCCCAATACACACGGACAGCGTGCGTCTCACCTACTACCACCAACACTAGTCCGATTCCCTCACATCACGTTGCGGTGAGCTTCCACCCTCCCAAACGGAATCGCGAATATATGTCGTGACGGGAAACCAACATGACGTGGGTGTCTACATGTAGACGTGTTCATACCACGGATTGCACATGCGCACTATTCTATCACCTTCGATTAGGAGAGCAGAGGGAACTCTTTCCGTGCATGTAAGCTGTACTTTCGCTTTCGCCTGTCAACGCGTGTTTGAATCACCAAGTAACTAATGCAGAGGCAAACCCACGGAAGGGCAATGTCTACGTTCGTCTTAACCATATGTAGTACCCTTACACCTACTTTGCTCGATAACATTGCTTAGTATCCAATCTATCCCCAATGAAGGCAAGAAGGGTAAAGCATATTCGGCAATCAGTAAGTGAGTATCCACATATCGGGGTGCGTGCGTGCGCTTCATATGCATATGTCGACTTCTGCAGGACTACCAACAACCGAACGTACACGAGCAAAACCAACGAGCCACAAAAGGAGCAATTGAGCGTACACGCTTACTTGCCCTTCTTGGCGGGTTCTGCGGCCTTCGACTTCTTCGTGCCGCGGAACTAAGGGGCGGGAGTCAGCAGGACGATCGCGAATTGGTGCAGGGAATTATGGAGGAAAGGCTACAGCGGAGTGTTTGGGGAAGAAGGGAGAAAGGACGCACCTTCTTCGAACGGTTCTTACGCTCCTTACGAAGTTTTCGTGATGGCTTGTCGACCTTGGGCGCAAGACCAGACTAGAAGAACGCACGATATGTTAGCCATTATTATACCGCATAAGTTGGGTGTTCCATCTGGGCATCAACGCACTCTCACAAGTCGGAACTTGGGCTCAAACTTCCTCTGCGCGTCCTCATTGTCGTAAATGAGAGCGAATCCAGTACTTCGTCCACCACCAAACACAGTACGGAAGCCAAAGGTGACGACGCGGGTCTTGTCGGCCTTATAGATGCTGGCGAGCCTTTCCGAGAGCTCGGTCTTGGAGACGTTTGGGCGACCAGGGTGGAGGACGTCGAGGACAAATTGCTTGCGCTGCAGTAGGCGGTTGGTGATGAATTTGCGGGTGCGGAGTGTTACTTGGGCGTCAGCCTGTTTGTAGTCGGTCAAAAACCGAACAAACGCAGGGAGTCAGTGGAAGATGCACCGATCGACGAGACATGGACAACGCACCATTATTTTTTGCTACCCCTGACGGGAAGGGAGAGGGGAGTTTGGAGGCCGTGGTCAAATCGAGAATTGGCTTCAGACCAGCAAGACCAAACAAGACCAAACAAGACCTGCCTGCCTCATTCCGTTGACCCTGCCTCGCACCTCTACTGCTGTGAATAATCCTGAAATATTCAGACGGAGTAAAAAGGATGGATTCAAAGTTCGCCACGTCTTTTGCACCGTACACTCCACCTCCAGACGAGCCGTCAGCGCTACCTCCGCCGCCCACGTCCACCCCTGCCAAGGTCGCCGCCCGCGCTTCGGCATGGCTCCAGGCTCCATCCTCCACCCCAGCGACGTATGCGCACAACGCCCCAAATACAGTAGCCAGCGCGAATCCACACTCGTACCAAGCCGGTGGGCTCCCAACGTTGGGCCATGGTCATGGCGCCGGGATAACCGGGTTTGGAGGAGGTGCAGGTGCGAGAGAGGAAGACGGGATTACGAACCTCTGGGAGACAAGGTTTGGCTGGCGAATCGATGTTCTTTCAGCGGTTGCTTACCTCGGTGGTCCTCTTTCCGGTGCGTCATTACTTCTTCAGGATGACCCGTTTATTTGCTGATATTTCAATCTCATTCGTAATTCTCCGCCCTCGTGCTCCGTTCACCTGCCCGCCCTCGTGCAGCCCTCCTCCTGCTCATCCTCGAAACACAAAATGACTACATTCGATTCCATGGTACTTCTCTCCCTCGAGCGCGGTGGTCCGCTGAACTAATGAATGCGTGGCCGCAGCATACCAGAGTGCGCTCCTCACCACCCCCCTACTCTTACTCCGGCTGTTTGCGGCGCTCGTGGGATTCTGGGGTTTCTTACAGACGTTGTTGACGCTTGCTCTTGTTGGAAGCGCGTGCGGTATGGCGTACGTTTTCGTCTCTCCTGGCTTGTCTCAACGCGATGTGGCACTGATAATTGGGGATCTGAACAGGTTTATAGCATACCGAGATGCCAACTCAGGTGGTTTGGTGCGGTATCGGCTGCCCTATATCGGCGAATACGCGGATCGATGGGTTGGGGACGAGTAGCCATGCACCGAGGTCTATGGGACTATCCAGCTGGCTCATTGTTTCTGCTCCCGACTTCTCTCAATATTGAAGGAGCCGTAATCTCTATTCGATTCGAGCACGGCGTGTTTGTACGTTGTAATTCCCAGACAATAAGCGAGCGCAGCACCCCAATCAGTTGTGGTTTCACATCAAGGTTAGGACCTGTTCAGCTGGTCGACTGTCGTACCCCCGACGATCAATTCACGAAAATTAGGGAGGACGCCATGCGTGACTTGAGTGCCGACCTGCTCCCTCTAGATAACCCTAGCGGCTGGCCTGCCCCTCCGACTCCCTCTGTTGGTATATTATGTGGTTTTGGACTGCTCATGATTTTATGTCCTTTTTACGACAACCGCTTAGGGGACTGCATAGGGTGGCGAGTTGATTACATAAAGCGGGCCCGAACGTGGCACTTAATTTCCTCCCACAGTTCACCTTCCACTTCCACGACGGACGACGGGGGATCCCTCCGTCACCGCTTTTCGAGAAGTTGCAAGGAATGTATGAACAATTCGTCTCGCTGTTGAGTTCCACATGCGGCGCACCCTGCAACGTGCGTGAGTTGACCAACGGTTAATGTGTTGCCGAGCCCTTGTCAATTTCTTACACCTCTCCTAGTGGCTCACTTTCCTCGCTGGTAGAATGAGCGGCACTCTCAGAGTTCTTCAGGGTGCCTACCACTACTGCAATATGCCGCATGTAGGGTCTGCGGGTTTCGCCACTTATCCGCTCCCTCCTTTAAATATGGATCTTCTGTACGTTGAAGTCGTCCAACGTCACCACAAGCGGACCCCGTACGCCTCGAACACCTTTCCTAACGAGGACATATCTTGGTCCTGCGACGATGTCAAATTAGTTTCCTATGGAATACCAGATAGAACCGAGGTTGCAAGCGTATACGTGAGCTATCAACGTCGTCTCACGATGGCCCATTACAACTCATTTGTACAACCAGTGGAAGAGCTACCAGGAGCCGTTGAACCCGTTCGGTAATACAGGCTTTAATGGTACATGTCAACTCCCACAGATTACTAGTCAGGGGTTGGAGGACTCATATCAACATGGCTCTGTGCGATTCCACTTCCTTTGAGACATTCCGACGTTGACCTAATGACACACAACGTATTCTCTAGGACCTCCGCTCCGTCTATGTCGATGGTTTACACTTTCTTCCCCCGGACCTACCTGACACCAATTCGCCAGTTGAATTTAGGGTTACATCCAACGCGATCACGAGCCAAGTTGCGGGTGCTCTATTCAAAGGATTATATCCCTCAATCGCCGCTATCGTCGCCTTTCAACAAATCGCTTCCTCCGATTCACTTACTCCTGGATATGCTTGTCCTGGCGCGGATGCTCTGCGCTCTGCTTATCAGAGCACAACCAAATGGACGGCTCATCTCAAAAGCACTGATACCGTAGCACTATTCGAGCGTTTGGATGCGGTCTCAGGTGTTGACCCCAATAATTCCGGTTGGCATTCGTGAGCCTCGTCAGCTGGTACCGAGTCCATCTCTTCCTAACGTGAATATTTCTAGCTGGTTCGATCACTACTTTGATAATTTGTCCTCTAAACAATGTCACGGAAAGCCGCTTCCTTGCTCAACGACCAGTCGGTCGTTGTGCATCACGCAGGAGGACGCGGACAAAGTTTATTCAATGGGTCAGCTGGAGTACGACTTGCTCTTCAGCCAGGCGGATACTGCTTTGAAGTACTGCACCCTACGATACGGTGTCTTCCTCTGGGAACTCATCGCCCACTTGCGAGCTGCGCTGGCTGGAAGCTCGACTATTAAGTACCGTCATGGTATTGCCCACGATGGTAGCATTGCGCCGCTCCTAGGAGCGCTACAAGTGGACAAAATGGTTTGGCCAGGAATGGGATCAGAGGTTGTGTTCGAGTTATGGAGGGAGAAAGACGGACAGCAGAAGGCGTTTGTGAGGGTGCTTTGGGGTGGCGTTCCGATGAAAACGAAGGGTCCCCTTAGCACTTTGGATTTAGTTCCATTTGATGCCTTTGAGCAGCACATCATCGGTATGGTGGGAGAAGGGGCGAAGTTGGTAGTCCAAGGGTGCTCCTCTTGATACTTTTCCGCGTCTAGACCGAATGCTACTCTCAGTGTATGCGCTGCGAGCTTGTGAGTATACATACGCGGTATGAATCATCGTGTGGCTTTATTTGTTTGGTTGTCACGGGACTCGCCACCGACCTTCTCCCTTTTTGCCCTTCGAAAGATGTCCTCTCAAGAGTCTCAACGCCCTGAGCAAGAGATGGAGGACGTTGACGGCCTTGCCGTTGGGCCGCTGCTCGTGACGAAGCTTCAGGCGCGTTCCTCCTAACTCGACGTGTTCTTCTTCAAATTATACGCGTTTTTATATTCGGTTATACTGATATCATTCTGTATATCTCTAGGAGTTCGGCATTAGTGCTCAAGACTGCAAAAAGCTGACCGACGCGGGTTTGCACACCGTCGAGGCGGTCGCATATACACCAAAAAAGGTCTTAACGTCTATCAAAGGCATCTCAGAAGCTAAGGCAGATAAGATAATTGCCGAAGGTGGGCGGTGGTTAGGATCTCGGCCGACCTTCAATTAATGAGATATTCTCTTAGCCCACAAACTCGTACCTACCGGATTTCAGAGTGCAACAGAAGTGCATCTGAGACGGTCCCAGCTCGTATGCATTACCACGGGCTCGAAGCAACTTGATACGCTGCTTGGAGGTCAGCATTTCCGCGGTGGTTCGTTGGTTGGAATACCTTATGTTGATTATTCTCTAGGTGGTATTGAGACCGGATCGATAACAGAGCTTTTTGGTGAGTTCAGAACAGGAAAGTCGCAGATTTGCCATACGCTTGCCGTCACTTGCCAGGTTTGTCTCTTTCAAAGCCTTCTTATCGGTTGATCTCTAATGTGACTTGTTGCAGCTTCCTACAGGCATGGGCGGTGGAGAAGGGAAATGTCTATACATTGACACCGAAGGTACTTTTCGCCCCGTGCGGTTGCTTGCTGTCGCGGAGCGGTATGGTTTGAATGGGGAAGAAGTACTGGACAACGTGGCATATGCGAGAGCGTATAATGCCGATCATCAGAATCAACTTCTCGTCCAAGCAAGTGCCCTCATGGCAGAATCGAGGTGAGAGGATGGCGTTTACTTATGAGGATGAAATCACTTACAACCCTTCAGATTCTCATTGCTCATCGTCGACTCTTGTACTGCTCTATACCGAACCGATTTCAACGGACGTGGAGAACTGTCTGCTCGACAAACCCACCTTGGCAAGTTTTTGCGGATGCTGCTAAGACTGGCAGATGAGGTCCATCTTTCGTATGCTCCTTTGCTTTGACCATTCCCTGAATCCCATTCAGTATGGTGTTGCCGTGGTTCTAACGAATCAAGTCATGTCTTCGCCCGATGCAAGCGCCGCAATGTTTGGTGGGAACGATAAGAAGCCCATTGGTGGAAACATTCTTGCGCATGCATCAACTACGAGGTGTGTATCGGTCGTGGCAATTCACTTTGTTGTAATGATGCAGTCCACTTCCAGATTACAGCTTAAGAAAGGCAAGGGCAACACTCGAATTTGCAGAATATACGATTCTCCATGTCTTCCAGAGAGTGAGGCGCAGTTCGCTATCCATAACAACGGGATCGGGGATCCTGAAGAGGAATGAAGGCTGTATTCGATATCCCAACCCTCCTTTGTGTTGTATGCTACCCGTTCTGTACACACTAATCACTATAAACCTACCAAGGGCGATCAACTCTCTGCTCTAAGACTTTT
>Ga0307513_10006217_pt1 | contig 15648 bp, 12 predicted proteins | sample 15_EM_MG_FD_202174 | JGI IMG/M metagenome (GOLD analysis project Ga0307513, IMG submission 202174) | Populus trichocarpa ectomycorrhiza microbial communities from riparian zone in the Pacific Northwest, United States - 15_EM | ecosystem: Host-associated > Plants > Roots > Unclassified | place... | reverse complement strand
AACCTGATTTTCTTGGTCGCATCAATGGCACCATGGTATGTTTAACCTGTGGCATACTCTGCCATACTCTGCGAGCATGGCAAACCGGAATCTATCTTGAAACATGCGTCTTCAAGCCGGACGCAGTAGCAGGTGAGCCTGACCCTGGACCTGGTGTTCTCTAGTTCCGGCCAGGATCCTAACCTCATGATGAGCTCGGAAGACCTGTTTGCCCGCCAGCGCCAGACGTGGGCCACGTGCCCACACTGCGTCCAGGGAATAATCCTCAAGAACATTCGCGGGACCATCAAAGCGAAAATGGAGAAGGAGCATGGGATACAGGAAGATCGCCGTGAAGGGTTTACAGACCATTGGGAAGCAGGGGCAGCAGAGGTGAAGAGTCAGATGTCTAGACGGCCCCTTCACGGGCAACTCCTCGGATTCCGACATGCCCAACTCCACGCATTACGACACGTCATACTTCACAGATTGAGAGTCAAACTCCCAGCAACTTGCTTATTGCTGCCCAGGCTGGAGCCCCGGATAACCGAAAAGCTTTACAAGAAACTGTCACGTCTTTCAATTTCACCCATGTGTCGGCAACCCGGCTACTCAACTTCCTTGATTCAGACCTACAGACTCCGAACGGCTCACTGGAGGTGGCTGGGGGGCTAAGTTTGGACAATACTGTGACTCCGACTACATTGCGACAGCTCGCGCTCAGCCTTGATGATCTAGAGCCGGCGGAGGAGACTACTGATCCGTGGGATATGGAGCAGGGGGAAAGTGCGACCATAGATGCGGGTAGTTAGAATACTAAGCATGTGTAGTGTAGTGTTTTTGGGATGCGTTCTCACATATAGGAAAGTGTGCGAGGAGCATAGTCGTATTAAGATGAGGGCGTCTAGCTAACTCAAGGAATTCAGAATAGAATTAATAGAAGCAACGCTTAACAGGTGCATCTTGGCGATCAGGATAGTAAAACACATCGTGACAGCGTTCGAAAGAAGAGATGTGCCTAGGCGTAGGATCAGGATGGCATTAGACTAAGTACACGATGCGTGCGGATGAAAGCGCGGCGTCAGATAGAGTCACGATCGGATCAGGACGCGGCATATATATGGCTTAAGATCAGGATGAAGTGAGCAGGCGTCAGGAAGGGAGAGAGGCGGATCGTGGGATCCGGACGAGGTCGGCAGGGTGTGAAAATATTAGCATGCGAGATCCGAAGATGTGTGAAGCGCTGACCTTCACTGAGAAGGAACCGGCATCAGGGCAGGAGAGTCATAGATCCGACGCAGTCAGAACGGAATTGCGGAGGCCCCGCCGCAGTAGGAACGGAAGAGTCGTAGATCCGGGGGAGTCAGGAGGTCATAGAGGAGCACCTGAGGCAGTCAGGACGCACAGGACAGAGGGGCCCGTGTCCGGATGGCATCAGGACGGATGGCGCTAAGTGATGCAAAGTCAGGACCCGACGTCGATCCAACGTTACGTCCTGATTCGCGATTAGCATTCTGACGTCCCGGGCGTCAGACCCATGTGGCGCACAGGACGCAAGCTATTATTTTTGCTGATGCAGTAAAAGGTACAGTTCAGAAATCGATGAAGGTGAACCATGTAGCACAGAGAAATTCAACTGTAGCTGTGCAAACACAGTGCCAAGCCTGTCAGTGATAGGGTGAAAAGTAGAGTAAATAATCAAGAAGATAAAATAAATCTTATTAATTATAAACAATTGTTTTGAGAATCTCAATATCTTGCATTTCACCACTATTAATTCTACTGCTCAGCGGAATATGGGCTCCAACCACTGGTCGCTCATTAACTGCTCTGGTCGGCCAACTACCCAGTTGGCCTACATCACGACTTTCTTGTATTCACTTTTTGATCTGTTTCATTTCACATTCGTTAATTTCCACCCTTGATTGTTATCTCTGCAATCCATATTATTACATAATATTATACTCATGTATTATTTTAAAATTCTTTAGTGTTTTTTATAATTAGTCATCACATCCATGTTGCATTCTAATGCCAAGACTACCAAGATTACACCAAAAACGTGAGCTTTTCAAACAAGTATACCATTTATTCCATATGCTTTTACTAATTAAAACACCCGTACTTTTATTCTAATTCACTTCTGCTGTATTCCCGCGGTTTTTTCAAATTATTTGGACAACTATTGGGTTGGTTATACGGCTTTGAAAACACCTCTGAATGAGGTTCACGTTTATCTCTTGTCGCACTATACCACAACTTCTTAGTTCAAGCTGGCAGGGGTGTTTAGTAAGGAAGTCCCGGGGCAAAGCAATTGTAGGAAGAAAATTTGACAAAGTCCTCCTATTTGTTGACCTCTTATATTACAGTTAAAAATAAAAGAATTTTCTTTACTCTTACAGTATGATACTTTCCTAAAGAAAAAGTCTGTTCCTGACCTTTAGCAATGCATCTTCTAAACCCACCCACCCCTCAGTGCCTACAGGAACAGAGTTTTTCTTTTTCTGCAAGTATCATACTCGAGTAGATACCAAAACTTGCTTACTTTACCCAACCCCATTTGTGGGGGGCTTCAAATATGTCACTTGAAATCCCCTGATACAATTGGCTACTGTTGATATGTGCCCTAATGCACACTAATGCATGGCTGGGTGCCGATCATTTTACCATCCTCCCTTCTGAACTTTGAGAACCCCTACTGGTATCTCATGACGTTACGATTACATGTAGGCCATCCACTTGATACGTGTCTGATAGTACTGAATGGTAACCGTGTTTAGTGCAGTGCTGTGTCTAAGAGCCACGCTTCTCCCAGGACTGTTGCATCTCCCCAACTCCCCATCATTCCTACTCCTCCAAACTCCAATTATCCCAACACCACCAATCTACGATACGAAATCACAAGGGTTTCTTGGCCTAACCTGATTCGAACATCCTTTATCCCTCCATGACCAACACAGAAAATAAACCTAGCGACACAGCTGGGGGGGAGGGTACGCCCAAACTTAACCGCTGCGGATTACCAGACAGTGACCTACTCGATGCTGCCGACCATTTCTAACAGATATGTCAAATAGGCTTGATGAACGAAGAAATGTTTCCTAAGTGTCGAGAAGGGACAGCAACAGGTCAAGACATGATACGCCGGTGTGTAGACCCCTCCCCCATTTAGATAGCAGGGCTGAGAGTTTAGGCCCGGGTTCAGCCGCGATTATAACAGGCACAAAAGTCTCATAAATTTATATGCAAGGACGAAGGACACCCCCCTATATCCACCATTTGGTATCAACAATGAGCGGATACCTGATTTTCCCAAGACAGCTGCAGCCGTTTGGGAACTAGATGGTAAGTGAAGCTTACCGAATACAATATTAGCATAAATATTAACTAATAGGTGCTAGACTCAAGTACTGATTCCCTACTCCAAGCTCTTGGACTGCCAGAAGACGGCACACTGCTCGCTAAAAAGGAAAGGATCCTTTCTTACATTGGGGTGGCAAGACTCGCCAAACTCCTGTTGTAACGGGGAGGAATCAGGCTCTTTTCGTCCTTTAGACATACCAATCATTCGAGTTCTCATGATGTGGTGTTTGTCCTATTTTTCTCTCTCCCCGTTCTCTTATATTATTCTGGCTGTATTTCCTAGTTGATTTTTTTGTGAATTCATGATATACTATCTCTTAGACTGCTGAAACGGTGGAAAATTTTCTGCCACCCGTCTCAGTGTCTGAGACAGAGATTACTAAGATGCTTTCTCAGTATTCTCCAGTGATGATGTGCGTACGTACAATCATGGTACTAAAATCGGCTGCAGTCTGGGGTTTGCACACCTGCGAATTTCTAGTAATTAACAAAAGTTGCTTATTAACCTGTGTCTCAGACACTCAGAGGGGTGGCAGAAAATTTTCCACCGTTTCAGCAGTCTAAGAGATACTCGAACATGGATAAACGTACAGTACAGTACTCGTGTCTCCGCGCCAAGATTGGGCACCTCTTTTGGAAAAGTTTCCTTTCAACCTGTAGAAGGCATAGTGTTCGAGCTGTTTGAATGTCAGTAAAGTCTGAGTAGCCGGTGGGGGCCTTATATGAGAATGACCTCATAATTCATCACAATGTTGGATTATTCACAATCTTGTGTGCTTGTTGTTCGAAGCGGTGAGGAAACAAAATAGGCGTGGGCTAGAGGCTCTATGTACTTCGAGTATAGAGTGGGAGCGCATACCTCAAGAACTTATCAATCGCTTTGTGTGAACTTTCATGTAAATTTATTACGAGTCCGTGCATGTGGAGGGGATCAGGTTTAATCGTTAATGGTCAGCTCTGTGACCAGAAGAATTTAATCTCCCTCATTGACTTAGATATTAGTTCAGGGTTTTTCCACTTCAGTACTTCTTGAGAAAAGCGGCGTCAAGACTATCCTCTGTACGGCCGGCAGAGGCTATTCCCAAAGTGGTGCCCAATCTTCGCGCGGAGACAGGAGTACTCGAGTACTCGAGTACAGCACAGCACTCTATATTGAGCGGTCAAGCTTGGGGATAAGGTAGGTATGAACTCTCAATCGGCTCGAGGGAATCATCAAGAGACGGAAGTAATCTTAACTCCATATCATCGAATTGGCGCCTCGGGCACTGTATTGCAATCCATAACCAAACAAACCGAAGTATGACCTCTACTAGTATGGGTGTTCTTTCCCGTATACTCCCGTGCAGAGTGAGAACAAAACTTGGATCTTGATGCTACGGTAGTCCCTGGTATTTCAGATCCCCTATAGCACATCAAAGTCTCCGTCCAAGCCCTACCTTTACATCGAAGAGGCGCTTTTGCCAAAACCATTTTCAATCCGAGTGACCACCAATTACGAATTTCACAAAAATCCCTTCCAAAAAAACATGACTCTAAGAGATGTACTCTTGCCATGCAAGAAACTATAGCTGACCAAATATGCGTCTATTAGCACAAGCCCAGTGCAGCCACATCAACCAACCCCGTACCCCCTAACCAATTGAACACCCTCCTAGTAGACGTACATAATATCCTGATCGCTATCACACCTCCTTGCACCCAATGCGCCACCACCCCAAGAGGTGTCTACAAGTCCTAGAACTATCTAGAGACCCTACCAGGGCAGAATACTGAATTTGAGATGGCACCTGATTTTTCTTTTTTTAAATGTCCGAGAGTTGTAGTTCTATTAGGCATTCTAGTGTTAGGGCATCTTGCAATGTAGCATATTTGCGTTTGTCCCTGACCCTTTCTAACGGCACTATACAAACTGTTACAATAGATGTGCGTAGAACATGTACCGGGTGGTGGTAGTGCTGTGTACGCTTTTCCGCAGTTGGATGATTTCCTAGTGGTGTCCTTTCCTTGTTGTTTTGATGCTTTCTTTCTTTTCCGCACTCTCCCTCCCTCCCTCTTAGCAATACAAGTTTATCACCTTCAGGGATACAATTCGCAACACAAACAAGTGAAGGAGGTTAGCAGTCACCAGGTGTCACTCGTGACTACAGGGGACTTAAGAGCACAAGTACCATTTCCAACAAATCTTGTCAGGTTAAGTTGCCGCCCAACTTCAGGAATACATATTAAGTGTAAACCGGGCACTGCGGGAAGAGGGGGGTGACATCCAGAGACACTTCACCGAATTATCCAAGCTTGTTAAAAATTGCAAACTGGCACTCCGACAGCCTTGCCAAGAATAAGCCCTTTGGAGAATGGAGAATAGTAAGCGATGTATTGTAGTGGCATTGGGGTTTTATGAATGGCTGCATAAAGGGAAGGGGAAGATTTCGCAATTTGTTAAGAGGAAGGATGGGGAGATAATGCTTTTCGTGGGGTTGTTAGACTGTGCACAGCAGATCTGCAAAAGGAGAAAGACCAGAAGAAGGGGGTGATGGAGAGCTTGCCAGAAAGCTGGCAAGATTGGATAGGCTAGAAGAAGGTGAAGAGGAATTAGCTAGGAAGGTAGAGATGGAGGAGCGGCTCTTGTCTAGTCCGTTGGATCGCATCCCTAAACCCTAGTCATTTACTTATATATGCTTCCTTGCTTCCATCCCTCCTCCTTGCTTCCATCCCTCCTTCCACCTATTCCTCCTTCCATTCCTCCTGCCACCCCTTCTTTCTTTCTTTCTTTCTTCCATCTCCCCTTCCACCCATCCCTCCTTCCATCACTCCTTCCATCACTCCTTCCATCACTCCTTCCATCTCCCCTTCCATCACTCCTTCCATCACTCCTTCCATCACTCCTTCCATCACTCCTTCCATCACTCCTTCTATCCCTCCTTCCACCCCTCCTTACTTACTTCCTTCCTTTCTTCCTTTCTTCCCTCCCTTCCTCCTTCCATTATTCCCTTCTTTCATCCATCCCCCATTCCATTTATCTCTCCTTCCTTCCATTACCCGACCTTCAGCCCTTCCACTCCTCTAACCTACTATCTCATAAACAATGAAAAGATCCAACTTCAACATAATTACCAGATCTTTAATGTAGTTGTCATCAGCCTTAGGGATGTTACCAACTGAATGTGTAACTACCGTATGGGGTAGTGATGTCTTTTATGAAGGATAATAGTGCTCTCTCTATTACCAAATCAGTAGGATCATGAGTGAGGTAAAGTACTGGAGGCTGCAAAAGTTTGTTCCTAACAAACTTGTCACTATCTTGGGACTACTAGGAGTGTAGCGAAAAAAACCATATATGAAACCTAATGATTGTTGAAGCAAACTGAAGAAGTAACTGTTCAGCTAACTATATTGAAAGCACTGACTGGCGGAGTCTGTCTTCTCTAAGTTTAGAGAAGAACAGGTCTTTAAAACCAAAGTCTTGCTTATCCAGAGTCTTATAAATATTACAAACTAACTAGACACTATCATTATTGTCTAATTGTGAAAACACAACATCCTAAGTATCAAATAATACCTAAAACAAGACAGAATACAATCAATATATCTCCCTGATACCTGAAATAAAACATAAAACATAAAACATATCACTCTCATACATGAAACAAAATATCATGATAACACAAATCAAGTATCCAACAATACTTAAAATACGGTATGCCGCAATCAGTGGTAACTCATACAAGATAGGGGATGGAGACAGCAGGAGAGAATAGGGGATCTCCAACATTGGAAACCTTGTCCCAGAGAATATCAATAAACCGCTATCTACTCCTGGCTACTGCTTACTTAATGTTCATCAGGATCAACTGAAGTAGATCGTTCATGAGTATGCTGATCCATACTTAATTTCGAATTAGATACTAACTTATATTGGAATATATATAGAGTTCAATACTGTAGTGAGAATTGCTAACTCAAAAGTGGAGACTTGCTTGCAGTCACTTCATTCTTCATACCCGATAAATAAGCTCCCTATTCTCAACTTCTCCATGAATTTTGAAGATTTCTATAAGATTGATAGTAGGTTAATCGTTCTAATATGCTTCCAAAATGAAAACTCATCAATAGCTGCTATCCCTTAGGATCAATAAACTTCTTGACCAACTGGGGATAATTATCCCTATTGGCACTCTTGATATAAAGAAAGCTGGACCTCACAAATGGTTCAGGGTTGGTGAGCAGGTACTTCACTAATAATAATGATTGTGGGCACTATGCAACCATGTGATGAGATGAAAGAAAAATATAGACCCTTTTTATTTTTTCCTCTTCTTTTATTCACACCTCTATCGTCAATTTTCTTTCATTTGTCTTTTCTATGTTTATCTATTTTCTTTTTCTAAGTGGCCTTTTCTCTTTTAGAGGAGCATTTTCTTCTCCATTACGGGGCAAGTATGAAGGCTTCATAATTTACAGATTTATTGCAGGAGGAATAATTGAAAGGAGAATGAGATAGTAAGCAGGAAGAAGAAGAAGGAGCCAAGCTAGAAATCTGATATTAACAATGTGAATAAATATCCATAAAGTTCCTCTCCCCACTCAACTAGTTCATTTTACATAATAACAAAAGCTAATAACACACTCTTAACAAGACTTTTCTTTTGACCTTTAACCCCCCCCCCTATTCTCACACTCAGTAAGGTTCTTCTCACACTATCTTTACCCATTGAGTTGCTTGCAACCACTTCATCCTACCTACCACCTAAAGTATTGGTCTAACTAAGAATTATTTCCAACTAAGTTGTTCTTGAGCTCTGGTATTCTCTGCAGCCACGAGTGATACCTGGTAACTACATGTTTCATCTATCATACCTGTTTGCACTCAAGTTATTGACTTCTCTTCTCTTGCTTTTTCTCTTGTCAGTTTATTACTCTTCTTCACATCCTCGTTCATCCCCTTCTCTGATCCATCTCTTCTTCCATTGCTTTCTCCCCTGCTAATATGGCATATCCTACCACTCTATAGCACTAGTAATTATTTGCAAACAAGGTTCACTAGTGGTCATGTATCTGCCAAGCCAAAGCTAAATGACATCGCCGCTCAGGACAGAAACTGATCTTCTGTCAGTCTCGAGATTCTTCCAAATAGCTTATGTGATATCACACCCCACAGTAGGGTACAAACCATAGGTACAAGGTACTGGGGTGTGTCCTTAAGAACTGGAAACTAAGGGTGGCAATGCAGGGATAGGGGAGATCAGGAGATAAGAGTATTTAAAAAGAATTAGGAAGTTTCTAATTGTCTTAAAAAGTGTGATGTTGCACTGAGTGATAAAAGATGATAACTGATCGGAGATTCAAATTTTGAAACTTAAAGGAGAAAGCAGAATATATGTATGGTGACTAGGTTACATGATAATTGAAGAGCCTTTAATAATACTAATAAAGCAAATTCATGATAGTGAAACAAGTAGGATAGGGCTAATGCTCAAGGGCTAATAATAGGATAAAGCATGTATGAAGGTTTATGGCTCATAATACTATGAAAACAACAATAATAAAAGCAGTTCAATAATAATATAGATAGATAGTAAAGGAAAGAGATAGTTGATAAGTATAGGATCAGAGAAGTAAAAAAGGAAAAGAGTACTCAGACGGCAGTAAGGAGAGGTAAGATTAGCACACAACTCAGGGCATTAGAATTGAGTTTTCTACCATAAAATAGCCATGTGAGTAGTGTTAAAACTAGGTATAACTATTATGGATGGCAAGAAGTGCAGATATACAATTGAGTAGAGAGGAGGTAAGGTTTTCGATAATAGTAGAGAAGAGGTTCTCCCATTGCTGAAGGAGAGTAACATAAAGCTCTGCGATAGTGGTAGGTCTGGGGTGAAGATGCATAATGCGGTGCTCAAGTAAGTACCAAATTCCTTCCATTGGACTTATATCTGGGGAGCAAGCCGCTCAATCAAGAAGGTACTTTGAAAGGCCAAGCTCTTGAAATGTATTCTGAACAATACAAGACCAATGAGCTGGTGGATTGTCTTATTGGTAATAGATATAGCCAGAATTAGTGCAGCTAGTAGAATGGAGAAATTTCTACCATGGATATAAAGTAGGTTGTATTATATAATTGAAATAGGTAGAGCCTGTAATCCAACACCAACTAGGGATATCCCAACAGACTAAATGACTCTTTTTATTTCTATAATTAGCTCGCCACACTATGGTGGTGGTGTGATGTGCAAAGCAGGACACAAGACAATTTTCTTCATACGTTTCTCTAAAATGACGAGTTACCCAAACTGTTCGACTAAACTCATCACAGAAAAAGCACACTTATCTGACCAAATAACAGCCATCCAGTCCTCCCTACCCCAATTGTTGAAGAGTCCTCCCTACTTAAACTGCAGCTACTTGCTTTTCTCTGAAAGTAAAGGCTTGATCTGGGCCACTCTTCTATGATACCCCTCACTCTCAAACACCCTGCCCAATTCCCTATGGCCTTGTTGAATACCTTCTAACTCAGCAGCCTATATGTAGGGAAGTTACCAGTTTTGTGAACTGGTGATAGCACGGGCAATAAGATGGGAGTGGAGGTCATCAGTGACAACTGGCTGTTCACCTAAACTTCGGTGCTGACTTGTTCTAGTCAAACTATTGGTAGAAGTATGATGTCCGTGAATTATTCAGTGCAAAGATCCTAGGGACATCCAAAATCTGGTTTGGAGATGAGGGTAAGTTCATTCTCCATGATGCCAGAGTGCTTGGATAGTTTCATGGGTCAGATGATATGATAGGCTTGCAATAATATCACCTGAGAATACGACGAAGTGACTCGTACATGTCACTCGCATTTGATGGATTTCACGCTATGACTCTTTCCGAGTCATAGAACTTATGTAGACATGAGGGTGATGAGTCACCAGGGTTAGAGTTGTGAAGGGGCCTATAGAAGAGTCTGAGGACGGATAACTAGATAGGCTCTTCACGCAACCCTCTAGGTAATACAACACTTAGGCACTAGGGTACAGGGCAAGCCCTTTGATAATGACCTTTCCTTGATGCACGATATTCTCTCCTTTTACTCGACTTCTTACGATTATCCCTTTGGCTTAAATGCAAGTTCTTAGTCCTTCTATGATAGGACTTCTTACCACTTAGTCTTATTGAGAGAAAACTACCTGAGAACAATACTATGATGAGAGTTTACAATCACAATATGCAAGACAATTTGTCATTCTGTATTAAATGAAACACCTACAAGAAGGTGTTTGTTACAATATCTTCAGAGTTACAGTTTACATAATCTGGGGTATTAGTTGCATGATCAGGATAAGTACTTGCAGGGTATCTGGGAGTATCTGAATCAGGCTGGTAGCTGGCTTCATGCCATTCGACAAAGTTATCAAAATTCATTGCTTGGGGCTGATCGGAGCTGTCAGCTTTGGTAGTTCCAAAGGCTATAGATATCTTGTAACAGGTTTATTCCTGTCTAATAACAAAACAATAGGACTGGTGGTAAACCTGCTAGCGCTGGAGCTAAGGGAGGCCTCAAGGTTCTAGTAGCTAAAGAAATAATAGTTAAAGGACAAATGGGGCTTTGGAATCACTATTCAACTAAGAGTATTCTTCAACTGAAGGTCTGTCGAAGTCTGCTGTCTCCTGCTAGCCAGGAGACTGGTCTTTAAATACATAAATCTAGACCGATAGCCTTCGAGCAATAACAATTATTACCAGTAGCTGTGAACATACTGGAATCCTCTAATCTCGCAAGAACAAAGAGTAATAGCTTTGCCTCTACCAGTCTTACATGACTATTTCATACCGGAATCCTAAATATAAACTTCTATCTAAGCGAACTAAACATAACATCCTGTAGCATAGGCTATCTGACCCCGGGAGTGTAGGAGAGCTGAAATCAAATCAAATAAACCAAAGGTAAATTATCAAAATAAATATAAGAGATCTTGCAGTGCCACTACTGTGTACCATTACCGGAACATGTACATATGTTACACATCTTGTAAGCAGAGTCTTCCAAATCACCCTTAGGGCAGGCTGACATCATGGCTGGCTTAGAGTTGAAAGCTCATACAACTTGAGACGATCCACAACAAGAGAGAGAAATAAGACAAAAGCAAGTAACTGAAGTAAGCGAACTACTTGTTGTGCCCTTTTATCCAAATCACAACTGGCTGTCTCCTGCCATATTTATCTGTAGCCACAATATGTGAGACTTTATTTCCTTTCTCTTTCAAATCATGATTTTCACCTTCTACTCTACTTTGACTTCATATCTCCTGGCGATACTCTTACTTCTCACCCACTTACTCCCTTGAGAGTCATTTATTTCACTTGCCTCTTCGGATGACACTTTTTTCTTTTTCCCTTCCTAGCTTTGGTTTTCTGCGATAGTATTTCATGCCCGAAGTTTTCATGTAATCTCGTTCTCTGGTTTAGCAGTAAAAATGATACCCTGTGTTCTCTATATCCTGTGTGTCTGACGCACCTGACGCCAGAACGCCAATCCCCAAACAGGATGTAATATCGATTTAATGTCCCATCTTGACTTTGCGCTACTTGGCACCCTCAATCCTGACTGCGTCTGGTGCTCCGCTACTCCGTTCTGACAACACCTGATGTAAAGGTCTCCCCCTCTGACAGCACGTGATATAATACTCTCACACCCTGACGCCGCCTGATCTAAGACTCTTCCTCCCTGATGATGTCTGATCCAAGACTCTCCCGCCTGATACCGGTTTCTTCTCACTCAACTTCAGGGCATCGTGCATATTCACACCTCACGTCCTCATGTTTTCTGCTCCTGCCTCCCTCGTCCGGATTACACGATCCTGATTTCTCCCTTCATGAGGTCAGGCTACTTCTCTATCATCTTACCCCCTATATATGCTACATCCTGATCCAATCATGACTCTATCAGATGTCGCCTTGTGTTCTTAGATGCATCGTAAACTAAGACTAATACTATTCTCTTATTCCTAATGATCTGAATTCCTTGAGTTGGGTTGACATCCTCATATTAACACTAAGGTCCACTGGGTACCATTTCCCACATGTGAGAGAAACTGCATCCCAACATGGTCAATCACCTAACTGCACACATCATTGCTCCTACTATGCCCCTGCTCTATATCCAATGGCTCACTATGCACAGCAGCTTCCTATTGCGACTCTAGATCTTCATTGGTAAGCGCGAGTTATCACAAAGTAGTAGGAGTCACGGTATTGCCAAAGGTTAGCCCTATGACCACCTCCTGTGAGCCATCCAGGGTCTGTTGATTGGAATCGAGAATGCTCAGGAGTGGCGTTGCCATCTGGGTAAAATGAACAGACATGACAGTTTCTTGTGAATCGATTCCGTTACAGGTAGCACCTGCCAGAGCCCCAAGAAACAGGTTGTGGGGGCTTTGACTCTGAATCCGTGGAGTCATACATGCAGGGGCCCAACTCAACATCTGACTCTGTACCTCTGCAGCGACAATACCCCAATCACTATTAAACTCTTTACCACAATCTTCCCACACCGCGTGATACTTCTCCATCCTAGCTTTGATGATGTCGTGCATGTTTTTGAGGATCATAGTCTGTACCCAGTTAGGGGAAGAAGCTCACATCTGGCGTTGGTGGCCGAAAAGGTCTTGAGGGCTTAATGTCATGTTAGTATCCGAGCTGGAACGAGAGGGCACCGGGTTCTGCGTCCAGCTCACCTCCTACTGGATCGGGCTTGAATGACCTTTCCCATATTGCCTCGGGGATCTGGGGTGCGTGAAATTGATTGGTTACCTGCTGGGTCAAGTTCTTATACATTAGTTGTGGCTGGGCTTACAACCTAGCGCAGACACCTGATACTCTCTTGGGGAGCACATAAATCTATCCTTCTCAAGCAGCTGGCCCACTCTGCATGCAATCGCCATCGGGTCTTGTGGAAGCTGGTACAATCTTCCAATGTGGTCTTTTACGTTGAAAAACAACTGAGATCTTACTGCAAAGTGTCTCACATATATCTGTCATATTTAGTTAGCACTCAGGGTGGCGTGCGTGATGTTGCAGTATTAGCGTCCACTTACTAATTTTATGCTTGCCTCTGATTCTTCAGTATTTCCTGAGTCGGATATGTCATCGAGAGCCTTCAGCCAGCATTGGTAGACATTGAACATCCGGGTAGTAGATACTGGAAGAGGATTAACAAACAGGGTATATGAGAGAATAAGAATGTTGGCCTGCACACTTATAGGCGCTTCGGCTTCTATGGCTGTATTTGGCTGTGAGTGAGTACCAGGCCAGATTTGCTTGTATCATAGTGTACTCAAATGGCCGGGAGGACTTGAGCTTCTGACTGCAAATGTAGTGGCAGTATGGGTGGCCAGCCGTGACTAATAGTGTAGTATACTGGAAGATATGAATATTGGTGGAGTGAATGCACTACCGTGGATTCTACGTCGTGGAGCAGCTAGGGTGCGCCTGACTGTTGCTGCCTCCTGCAATCCGGAGGTAGTGGAAACTCGCACAGTCAAAACCTGGTTGTTCGCTTGTCATTTCTCTACACTACGTGAGCATCCATGAGTCCCTGGTGCAGTGTCGTCAGCTGGAAAATCATTGTCTTCTGCGTCTGATTCTGAGTCTCATTCAGTTTGATCAGATCTGTAGGAGCTTTGGTAATCATCGCTGTAACAGGTTTATTCCTGTTTAATGAAAGTACAATGGGACTGGCGATAGACCTGCTAGCGCTGGTGCTAAGGGCGGCTTCAAAGGACAGGTAGCTAGAAAGATAATAGATGAGGGACAAATTGGACTCAGGGATCGCCGTTTAACCAAGTCAATTCTTAGACTGAAGGTTAGTGTTCATTACGGGAACTCCGGGGCGGCGAAACCGCCGGGCCCCCACCCCAATTCCCAGCCCCGCCCGGGTCAATAGCCCAGGCGGGGCGTTTGTTTTTTCAACCCCTGCCCCTGTCTCCGTCCAGGCCCGGGCCCTGTTTAATGCCCTGAACAGCCCGCCATCAATGAACTTTCTCCGCCCGGGGCCCCTCTTTTTTGTATATGTTCCTCTCGAACATTGCTCTTTTGATACATGATTGTGTAATTATGTGAGCATATACGAAAAACCACATACCTCAAAGTATATATGGGGATTTATTTGCATGGAATGATTCATACAATATGAACCGGCATAATTCACAACACTGATTTGAGCTCAGAGTTGCCCAGTCTAGTAACCTATATTGTCTCAGCAGGCCATACACGTAATTCATAAGCCCAATTCATACACTCTATTCATCGGTTCAAATCATATGCCCAATGCATAAGCCTTATTCATCCGCTGGTGCCATATGCCCAAATCATATGCCCAAGCCATACGCTCAAATCCAACCCGCAAACCATACGCCCAAGCCATACGCTCAAATCATACGCCCAAACTATACACCCAAACCATACGCTTAAATCATAGGCCCAAACCATAGGCCCAAATCATATGCTCAAATCATACGCCCAAGCCATATGCCCAAACCATATGCCCAAGCTATACGCCCAAGCCATATGCCCAAACCATATGCCCAAGCTATACGTGCAAGCCATACGCCCAAATCATAACCACAGTCGTGCTATGGAGTTACTGTATTCAGAGTTCACATAGCAAAATGGTGAGGTTAAAGAAAGAGTGTATTTATAACAATGATAGTTCTATAAAAGGTAATTATGCTAAGTTAGATGTGACTCGGAGGTTTGAGTTAGTCGTATGATTTGTGTAAAAGTGAGAAAAGACTGCGCCGTCCGCCCCACCACATGGGGACAACACCATGGAGTAATAGAAAACAAGAAGAATGAAAGGCATAATAGTTGAAAAAAGAGGTGAATTAAGAGAAAGAAAAAGACAATCCCCGAATATGCTTAGGTTGTAGCGCTCCCACCAGCACCAGCTCCTGCCCTCCAACCACCACCCCCGGAGGGCATCGGCATCCTACCGCCACCACCACTCCAACCACTCCTACCAGGGCCCGCAGAGCGCCTACGAGCCCTACTCCAACCACTCCAACCCCTACCCCGAGTCAGTTGAACTGGCATCAGCGGGGTACAACTACTAACCCCAGCCCCAGACAGCCCTGTTCTAGTAGGGTGTGCAGGTGTGCCTCCAACGGCCCCGGTCACCACCGTACTACTACTGCCACAACCCGCCCCAGTACCCACATGCCCGGTATCATGGTCTCCCTGGGCACCTCTTGCATCACCTTCCTCGCTACCACTTCCATCTCCCATACCAGAACCCACACCCCCAACCAAATTTCCTTGTCTAACAACTCC
>Ga0307513_10006216_pt1 | contig 15652 bp, 14 predicted proteins | sample 15_EM_MG_FD_202174 | JGI IMG/M metagenome (GOLD analysis project Ga0307513, IMG submission 202174) | Populus trichocarpa ectomycorrhiza microbial communities from riparian zone in the Pacific Northwest, United States - 15_EM | ecosystem: Host-associated > Plants > Roots > Unclassified | place... | reverse complement strand
CCGATGCGCTGCAGACGTGCCGATACCGAGCGGCCCAGCAGCATGGCGATGATCGTGGCGACTACCAGCGCCGCGCCCCCGCAGATTGCCGCGGTCGCGGTATGGCGCTTGACTACCATCGCAATCGACTCGGACGAGAGCACCACCGCGAGCGTGCCCACGGGGCCTTCGCGTGACACCACCGCCGTCACCACCATGAATCGCCCGTTGCCGGGTGCCGCGGGCCGCGTGTCGCGTGCGATGCGTTCCGGATGCTCCCCATAGCCTTCGATGAGCTGGCCGCTGGCCGCGTACACGGCGATGCCCGCGACATCCTTGTCGGCCGCGAATGGCGCAAATACTTCGCGCGCCGTCAGCGTATCGTCGAACGCGATCACCGTGCGCAGCTGCGGCTCGATGAGCCTTGTGTACAGCATTGCCTTGGCGCGCAACTGGGTGGTGGCGTCCCGCTTGCCTAACAAGGTGATGGGCGTGATCACGACCGCGACGGCGAGCAGCGCCACCGCGACGAAGCCCAGAGCGAGCTTTGCACCGAAGGAATTTGGCAGCTGCAGCCGCATGCTATGCCCCGGGTGGGAGCACTGGCGGCGCGACGTAGCCGAGCGGAATGTCGCCGGTCAAAGCGCCTAGCCAGGCTTCGAGGTCGTTCGCTTCGTCGTCTTCGAGTTCCACGCCCAGCTGGTGTAGCGCCATCAGTCGAACCGCCGAGTTGAGTGTCTGTGCGGAGCCGTCGTGAAAGTACGGCGCGGTCATCGCGACGTTGCGCAGGCTCGGCACTTTGAACACCATGTCGTCGGCGGCCAGGCCCGTGACCTGCCGCCGGCCGCGGTCAGATCCGTTGGGCCACGGAACCCGGGCACCGAGCCGCTCGAACATCGAGCCGCCGACGTACGGTCCGGTGTGGCAGACAATGCAGCCCAGATTCGCGAACAACTTCGCGCCGGCCTTTTCCTGCGCGTTGAGGGCATGCGTGTCGCCGCGCAGATAGCGATCCCAGCGCGCCGGTGTCACCAACCCGTGTTCGAAGGCGCCAATGGCGGCTCCGATGTGTTCCGTTGTGATCGGCGATGCGTCGCCGGGAAATGTACGTGCAAACTCATCGCGATATCCGCCGATCCCTTTGATCGCGTCGACGACCTCGATTGCCGTCATACCCATCTCATCCTGGTTCTCGATCGGCATGATCGCCTGCTTCTCCACCGACGGTGATCGCCCGTCCCACAGCTGCGCGAAGTGTCCCGCCGCGTTGTACGTCGTCGGTGCATTGCGCACGCCCTTCCGGCCGTTGATTCCAGTGGACACCGCGGTGCGCGTGGTGCCGTACGTGGCGAGCGGATGACACGAATTGCAGGAAATCTCGCCTGTCTTCGAGAGACGCGGATCGTAGTAGAGCTGGCGCCCGAGGGCGGTCAGCGCGTTCGACGCCGAAGGCGCTGGTGAATCGAGCGGAGCAAAGCGACGCAACACGCGTGGACTCAGCTCTTCAGTGGAGAATGCGATGCCCGCCGTGGATACCGCCGCAGCTGCGCTGCCCGCGGGTTGCGCATCGACGACCATTACTTCGGAGTCCACCGAGCTCGAACAGCCGAAATCCGGCAATACCAGCAGGAGCGAGGCGACGAGCGCGGCGGCGCGGGTGTTGAATGGCCCGGAAAATCGAGTATTCACTATTGTCCTTCGCCGGTCGGGCACGGCGTGCCCGCAGAATCGAGTGTTCCGGCTATATGAGCATCGACCGCGAAGGGTGGTAGCTTGAGTGCGCTGAAACGTCCCGGACGTTTCCCTTAGGCGGCTGCCGATTCCGCCGGCCCGTAGGGGCTAGTTAGAGTCAGTCGTGCGACCGTGTCGTCGCGAATTCGACCTGCCGCCACGCTTCGTAGACGGCGACGGCGGCGGCGTTGGAAAGATTGAGACTTCGATTGCCCGCGAGCATGGGCAGTGACAGCACGTTCTGCGGCGCGATCGACGCCAGGACTTCGGGCGGCAGTCCCCGGCGCTCCGATCCGAACAGCAACACGTCGCCCGCTGCGAACTGAGCGTCCACGTGACGGCGCGCGCTGCCGGTTTCAATCGCGAACCAGTTGCCCGGGAGCGCCGCGCGCGCCGCGGCATAGTTTTCGTGCACGCGCACGGTCGCCAATTCGTCGTAGTCGAGCCCGGCGCGACGCACCGACTTGCGGTCGAGCCGGAACCCGATCGGCTTGATGAGATGCAGCTCGGCGCCGGTGTTGGCGGAGAGCCGGATCAGGTTGCCGGTGTTGGGCGGAATCTCCGGTTCGAAGATGACGATGTGGAACATCGACGCGGGCGCTAGTCCTGCAGCTTGAACGCGATGCGGATGCTGTTCAGGCCGTAGTCGCATTCCTTGGTGAAGTGGCCGCTGCGAATCGTATCGATGGCCGCCCCATCGAGCGCGGGGTAGCCGCTGGAGCGCGCAATTTCAGCGTCGATCGGTGCGTCGCCTTCCGCCGGTACGAAGAAGCGCACGACCGCGTCGCCCTCGATACCTTGCCGCTTCGCCGACTCCGGATAGAACTCCTGCGCATCGATCGTGCCTTGCAGCCGCGCCTTGCACCGGCCCGCCGCGGCGTTTTCCGCCAGCTTCGGCACGACTTTGCAAGTGACCGACATCGCCGATTTGTCAGGCTGTTCGTTGACGTCACCCAGAATCAGCCGGCGCGTGGCCTTCGGGCCGATGAGCGTCTCGCGCGGCAGACTGCCGGCTACTCCCGTGACGAAATCCTTTGAACGCAGTTCAGCCTTGCAGCTCATGAATTGCGGTTCGTTGTTGTTCACATCGACGAACGCCAGGCGCTGCGCGCCTCGACAATTGGCCGCGAGGTTCCAGGCGCATTCGTGGTGATAGTCGATCGTGGACCCGACGAAGCCGTAGCCCTTGGACGCTTTTGCGCCCTGGCCTCCGCGGCTGAACTCCTGGGGCTGTGCCGGAACGAAACGTTCATGGCGCTTCAGCATCTGCGCGAGGATCTGCGCCGCATCGGTTTCCGCGCGCTTGCGGTCGGCGGGCGCCAACGTCTTCTCCATCTCCTGCAGCGCGGTCGAATCGAAGCCGGCGCGACCGCTGGTGTTGGTGTCGTTCGGATATACGGCTTCCCAGTAGCCACCCGCGACTCGCGCGTACACGTACTGCTGCACCGGATCGCTTCGCAGGCCCGTGGGGGAGTAGAACTCGATGAGCCTCTGCGCGCCGACCAGGTAATCGAGCGTCACGGCTTTCTTGAGCCAGCGCTCGATCGCCGCGACATCGGGGTCACCGCAACTGCTGTTTTGACCGAGCTCCGCGAGTTTCCACGGAGCCTGGTCGTGACCCAGCTCGTCGGCCCTTGCCAAAGCATCGCGGGCGGCGGCGCAGTCGCCGGAGGTCAGCGCGAGGTAGGCGAGACGGCTGCCCACCAGCGTGCCCGCGCGCGCGCGACCAGCCTTGAGCTCGTCGAGCCAGCGCTTGAGCTGGTCGGCTTCGGACAACACCTGGCCGCCGACGCGGACCTCGTAGACTGCAAAGGCGTCTTCGACTCCGGAGAGTTCGGGCACCTCTTCGGAGGCGGTGAATTGGGGCGTTGCCGCGGCGCCGGGTGGTACGGGGGCCTCGGGGGCAGCAACAGCCGCAGCCGCGAGGATGGCTAAGAGAGAGGTAAGAGTCTGCATGGGGCGCGCATCGTACAATGTGCGCCATGGCCGCCGCTCCGGAGAACGTCGATAACCCGCTGCTGACCGAGTTTTGCGGCATGCAGTTGAGCTCACCCATCGTGTTGCTGTCGGGCTGCGTGGGCTTTGGCGAGGAGTACACGCGCGTCGAGGGATTCTCGAACCGCGACGTGGGCGCCATCGTGCTCAAGGGCACGACCGGTCAGCCGCGCCTCGGCAATCGCCCGCATCGCGTCTACGAAACGCCCTCGGGCATGCTGAACGCAATCGGCCTGCAGAATCCCGGCGCCGACCACGTGGTGAAGAAGATCCTGCCGACGCTCGATTTCAGCGAGACGCGATTTTTTGCGAACGTGTCCGGATCGACCATCGAGGAGTACGCCGAGGTCACGCGCCGTTTCGACGACTCACCCATCGACGCCATCGAGATCAACATCTCCTGCCCGAACGTAAAGGAAGGCGGCGTGCAGTTCGGCAACTATCCGGACATGTCGGCGAAGGTGGTGGAGGCCTGCCGCAAGGCGACTAACAAACCCATCATCACCAAGCTCTCGCCGAACCAGACGGATATCAAGGAGAACGCGCGCCGCTGCATCGAGGCGGGCTCGGACGGACTCGCGGTGATCAACACCATCATGGGAATGGCCATCGACGCGAAGTCGCGGCGACCGGTAATCGGCAATATTCAAGGCGGATTATCGGGTCCGGCGATCAAGCCGATAGCGCTGCTGAAAGTGCACCAGGTGTACGAAGTGGCGAGGAAGCACAACGTGCCGATCATCGGTCAGGGCGGAATTGCCACGGTGAACGATGCGCTGGAATTCATGATTGCGGGTGCCACGACCGTGGGCCTGGGAACCGCTCTTTTCTACGATCCGCTTCTGTGCCGCAAGATCAATGCGGGCGTGGCGGACTACCTCGAGGCCAACAACCTGCGGGGAACCGCAGAGTTGATAGGCTCGCTGCGCACGGACTGAAGGGACTTTCAGCCCGCACGCAGCGAGTGGTTAGGAGTCAATCTTTGCTCCGGCGCGTGTTCGTATATCGCCAGATGATTGCAGCGGCAGCCAGGACTCCCACGACGATCAGAACGATGTCCGACGTGTAGTCATAGCGGTGGCCCTGAACGACGATCTCAGGGTACTTCGTGGCCTGAACGACGATTTCTTGCATGTTTCCTCTCTTCGCCGGACCGAAGGAATTTGTCCGGCTCCCTTATTGGGGACAAAGAATGGAACAAGCCCGGGACACTGGAAACAAAGGCGTTTCCGATTCGCGACGGCAATCACGCGTCACTTCGGTTATGTCACCCGCTAGGGGAAAACCTTGGGAAAAAGCGGGAAAAATGCCCGAAAGGTAGCGCTATCAATCTCGCATTGACCGCCGCGAAAAATGTGATGTCCCTCGCGTTCGAGTCTTGTCCTCGACGCAGCCGGCTACAAGCGGGGCGGAACCTAGTGGCTGGGTTTCTTGAGTGGGGACAGGTTGAAGCAACCAGTCCTCACACGCCTACGGGAGCGATTCGTCGTCCGCCATCCCGAGCTCCTTGAGCTTGCGCGTCAATGTGTTGCGCCCCCAGCCGAGGACGCGCGCGGCTTCCTGGCGGTGCCCGTGCGTCCGATTGAGCGCCACGCGGATCAGCACCCGTTCGAACTCCGGAAGCGCCTGGTCGAGCCACGCCACCGCGCCGTCGTGCGGCTGGGCCTTGGCCCACAAGGTGAGCGCCGCGGCCCAGTCGGTCTGCGCGGCCGGCGTGACGATGTGCATTTCCGACGGCAGGTCCTGCAGCTGGATTTCGCTGCCCGGGGCGAGCGCAGTCAACCGGCGGCAAAGATTCACGAGCTCACGCACGTTGCCCGGCCAGCGGTAAGCCTGCAGGCGCTCGAGCGTGATGGCAGCCAGCGACTTGGTCTCGGTGCCGAGCTCGTTGGCGGCCTGGCGCAGGTAGTGCCCTAACAAGTCGGGCACGTCCTCGGTGCGCGACCGCAGCGGCGGCAGCTCGATGCGGATCACGTTGAGGCGGTGGTAAAGATCTTCGCGGAAGATGCCGCGTTCGACGCGCTCTTCGAGGTTCTGGTGCGTGGCCGCGATCACGCGTACGTCCACCTTGATCGGCGTCTGTCCGCCGACGCGGTAGAACTCGCCTTCAGCGAGCACGCGCAACAGGCGAGTCTGCAGCGGCGTCGACATGTCGCCGATTTCATCGAGGAACAGCGTGCCCATGTTGGCTTGCTCGAAACGGCCGCGACGCTGCGTATCGGCGCCCGTGAACGAGCCTTTCTCATGGCCGAACAGCTCCGACTCGAGCAGCTCGGCCGGAATCGCCGAGGTGTTCAATGCGACGAAGGGTTTGCTGGCACGCGGGCTGTGCTCGTGCAGTGCGCGCGCCACCAGTTCCTTGCCGGTGCCCGATTCGCCGGTGATCAGCACCGCGACGCTCGAACGTGACAGACGGCCAATGGCGCGGAACACCTGCTGCATCGCCGGCGCCTTGCCTAACAACTCCGGGATCTCCGGTGTCTGTGCCGGAACCTCGTCGCCCTTGCGCGCGGTCTGGCCCGCGCGGCGCACCAGCTCCACCGCCTGGTCGATGTCGAAGGGCTTCGGCAGGTATTCGAACGCGCCGCCCTCGTAGGCGGACACCGCGCTCGGCAGGTCCGAGTGCGCCGTCATGACGATCACGGGAAGTGTCGGGTGAGAGACGCGGATCTCGCGCAACAGCTCGATGCCGGAGGTGCCCGGCATGCGGATGTCGGTGAGCAGCACATCGGGTGCATCGGTTCGCAGGGCGGCCAGCGCGGGCTCAGCGGAATCGAAGGCGCGCGGCACCATGCCGCTGGCGCGCAACGCACGCTCGAGCACCCAGCGAATCGAGGCGTCATCTTCCACCAGCCACACCCGCAGGGCGGGCTGAGTGATAGGAGGTGTGGGGTTGTGCATATATGTGGGATCGACGCTCATGCGTTCTCCGGTAGGGGCAGCAGGATGGTGAACACCGTGCGCCCTGGCTTGCTTTCAAATTCGATGAGGCCGCCGTGGCGCGTCACGAGGTCCTGCGAAACCGCGAGGCCGAGACCAGTGCCATTGGCGCGGCCGGTGACCAGCGGGAAAAAAATGCTGTCGGCGATTCCGGGGGGCACGCCGGGTCCGTTGTCCTCCACCTGCAAACTTGCGGCGAGTTTGTGGCGCGCGGCGCCGATGTTGACGTTGGCAGCCACGCGCGTGCGGATGACGATGCGCCCGCGTTCGCCGATGGCGAGCAGCGCATTGCGGCCGATGTTGAGCAACGCCTGGATGATCTGGTTCGCGTCGACCTGCGCATTCGGCAAGCTCGGATCGTAGTCGCGCTCGACCAGGACACCGCCGCGCGCCTCGCTGCGCAGCAGCCGGTACACGTGCTCACACAGCTCGTGAACGTTGATCAGCGTCTTCTGCGGTGCGCGCGCCGGGCCGATCATGGAATCGACCAGCGCCGTAAGGCGATCCGCCTCGCTGATGATGACGCCGGTGTACTCGCGCAGATGTTCGTGCAGCTCGCGTTCGAGCAGTTGCGCCGCCCCACGCAGGCCGCCGAGCGGGTTCTTGATCTCGTGCGCGAGCTGCCTGACCATCTGGCGGCTGCTGTCGAGCCGTGAAATGAGTTCGTTCTCGCGCGTGATTCGCTGGCGCTGCGTGGCGTCAGCGATCTCGAGCAGCAGATATTTTCGGTCGAACTCGCTGTCGAGCGGCGTCATGGTGACATCGATGACGCGGTGTTCGCGGCCGAGTGGCCCGGTCTGGACCGACAGCTCGCGCTCCGAAAGAGTCTCGCCGGTCTCGACCGCGCGACGCATGAGCACGCCGAGCGAGTCGGCTTCGAGCACGAGAGCGAGGAAGGGTTTGCCGCGCGCCTGGTTCACGCTGACGGCGAGCAGATCCTGCGCCGCGACGTTGGCGTACACCACGCACAGGTCCGAATCGAGCACCACGATGCCGGTGCTGAGCGCGCCGATGAGGTCGGCGGGCTCGAAATGCGCTATCGCGGAGGGGAGAAAGCGTTCAACCGCCATGCAGGCCCCCGGCCGTGCACACGGTAGTTAGAGCACCTAGCGGCGCGCTGGCGAATTCAGCGAGGGACGCATCACGTGGAAGGAGGCGCTGGCCGAGCAGACCACCTTGCCCGCGCGATTCGTCACGGTTGCGCCCACGGCATGTGTGCCGCGGTACACCGGCGTCATTTTGAACGTCATCGCGCCCGGCGTTCCCACCGCCTGACCGTCGACCGTCAGGACCACCAGGTCGAAAGGACGCAACATTGGAAAGGTGGACAGACTGATGACCACTTCTTCCGGATTCGTGAACGTCGAATCGTTCGCCGGCGTCAATGAGCAGCGGTCGTACATGAAATCGTCCACCTGCTGCAGCAGTTGTTGCTCGCGCGGCAGGTTGGAGTTGACGTTCGGAGTCTGCGTCGTGGAGTAGCTTTGTGCGGGCTCCAGCTCGATGGGCTGACCGCCGGGAAGCGGGCGATCCGAATAGGTCTTGGTTCCGTCTTTCTCGACACGCACGTATGTCGTGGCGAATGCCGCCGACGCGACGCACAGCGTGCCGATCAACATGACGAGTGGGCGCTTCATGGGGCTGGAGCATAAACCCTGCCGCTGAACCGGGCCAAAACGCAGCCCACAGAAACGGAGGGTGGCGCCCACAGGGCGCCGCCCTCCACATCGATGGCGAGGTACGTGAGGCCGGGCTGGCGGGCGCTATCTTCGGGTTTTGACCCGCTCTTACCGCCACCGAGGCTTGCCTTCGCCTCACGCGCCGCCTCAGCAGCTGTAGTACATGTCGAGCTCGACCGGATGAGTGGACATGCGGAAGCGCTGCACTTCCTGCATCTTCAATCCGATGTAAGCGTCGATCACGTCGTTGGTGAACACTCCACCTCGCGTCAGGAACTCTCGATCCTTGTCGAGGTGCTCGATCGCCATGTCGAGCGAATGGCACACCTGCGGAATGTGCTTCTCTTCCTCGGGTTCGAGGTCGTAGAGATCCTTGTCCGCCGGCTCACCCGGATGGATCTTGTTCTGAATGCCATCGAGGCCAGCCATCATCATCGAGGCGAACGCAAAGTACGGATTGGCCGAGGAGTCCGGGAAGCGCACTTCGATGCGGCGCGCCTTCGGGTTCGACACCCACGGAATGCGGATCGAGGCGGAACGGTTGCGCGCGGAGTACGCGAGCATTACCGGCGCTTCGAAGCCCGGCACCAGCCGTTTGTAGCTGTTCGTGCCCGGGTTCGTGAACGCGTTGATGGCCTTCGCGTGCTTGATGATGCCGCCGATGTAGTACAGCGCTGTATCCGACAGGCCGCCGTACTTGTCGCCCGCGAACAGCGCGACGCCGGCTTTCTGCAGCGACTGGTGAACGTGCATGCCCGAGCCGTTGTCGCCGACCAGCGGCTTTGGCATGAATGTGGCGGACTTGCCGTAGCTGTGTGCGACGTTGTGGATGGCGTACTTGAGGATTTGCACCTCGTCCGCCTTTTTCACGAGCCCACCGGCACCGACGCCGATTTCGCACTGACCGCCGGTAGCCACTTCGTGGTGATGCACTTCGACTTTGAGGCCCATTTCCTCGAGCGCGTCGCACATCGCCGAACGGATGTCCTGGAACGCATCGACGGGCGGCACCGGGAAGTAGCCGCCCTTGATGCCGGGGCGGTGACCCTTGTTGCCGTCCGGATAAATCGTGTTGCTGTTCCAGGCGCCTTGCCCCGAGTCGATCTCGTAGGAAGTGCCATTCATGTTGCTCGACCAGCGGACGCTGTCGAAGATGAAGAATTCGTTTTCAGGACCGAACAGGGCCCCATCGGCGATGCCGGTCGACTTGAGATAGGCCTCCGCGCGCTTGCCGAGCGAGCGCGGATCGCGCTCGTAGCCCTGCATCGTGGCCGGCTCGATGATGTCGCAGCGAATGTTGACCGTGGTCTGCTCGAAGAACGGATCGACCACGGCGGTGGTCGGATCGAGCTGCAGGATCATGTCCGACTCGTTGATGCCCTTCCAACCCGAGATGGACGAGCCGTCGAACATCTTGCCGTCACGGAAAAGATCTTCGTCGACCAGCTTCGCGGGAATCGTTACGTGTTGTTCTTTGCCGCGCGTGTCGGTGAAGCGGAGGTCGGCGTACTTAACCTCCTTGTCCTTGATCAACTTGATTACATCTGCCGGTTTCATTGTTAGAAATCCTCTGGGAAGGGGTTTTAAGCCTCGGTCTCAATGCATTCGCTGTGCCAGCCACTGATTCCTTCTAGATCAATGACTTGTACGCATTTGCTGCTCTTTCACGCACGTCTTTGGTGCGCTTGCCGTGAATTTTGCACCAGCTTGAGTCAGAAAGGTGCCCCAGCTTCGTCCGGCGCACTTGCATGAAGCGAGAAAATGTACCCATATGCATATATTGAATGTATAGTCTACATATGGACTTTCGGAGTACATCATGAGTCTGCCAAGTACCAACACTTCTCACCGTGCCAATACCGGCAGGTCGAACGCCGGATCGCTGGGTGGCGCGGGCCTTCGGGCCTTCGCGAACATCGCCGAGGCCTGGGATCTCAACATCGCCGAGCAGCTCACGTTGTTAGGCATCGGTTCTCGCTCCACGTTTTTCAAATGGCGGCGCGAACGCGAACCCAGGCTGCCTGCCGATACGCTCGAACGCCTTTCCTACCTGCTCGGTATCTACAAGTCCCTGCAAATCCTGCTGCCGGATCCCAAGGCGGCCGACTCGTGGATCCGCCAGCCCAATACGGCGACACCTTTCGGCGGCCGCTCGGCGCTCGAGCGCATGCTGTCCGGCCAGGTCGCGGACCTGTACGTCGTGCGTCAGTACCTCGACACCGAGCGCGGCTGAAGACGGACGGCACCAGGGATGGTGGAACTCTCTTACACCGCGCGGCCGGTGCGGTTCGCGCCGTGTCATCGCATCGTCGCCAGTCGTCTTCCGACTATTCATCTGTTCGAGCGGGTCGCGGATCCAGCGGATTGGGACGCTCTATATGAACTCGAATCCATTACGAATCCGCGTATCCGCAATCAAATCGGCGAGCTGCATCTCGTGCCGGTCACCGATCGCGTCGGCGGCCCGAACGCGTCCATCGTCATGGCGCCGTTTACGCATCTGTCGCCGCCCGGCACGCGGTTCACCGACGGGCACTACGGCGCCTACTATGCCGCCGAGTCCGTCGACACCGCGATCGCCGAAACCCGCTTTCATCGCGAGAATTTCCTGCGCGCCACCAGCCAGCCGCCCATCGAGCTCGAGATGCGCTGCTATCTCGCCGACGTCGCCTGCGAACTGCACGACCTGCGCGGGCGACGCATGGAAATGCCGGACATCTACGACCCGTCGAGTTACGCCGCCTCGCAGAAGCTAGGGCGCGCGTTGCGCGAAGCCGGTTCGAACGGCATCGCGTTCGATAGCGTACGGCGCACGGGCGGCGAGTGCGTCGCGCTGTTCCGTCCGCGCCTCGTGCAAAACGTCAGGCAGAGCGTGCATCTGCGATACGCGTGGGATGGCAACGCCATTTCCGAGGTCTACGAAATTCGCGTGGTCAATCTGTAGCGTCGGACCCGGAGTTTTCAGTCGTTTTCGGACACGCCCGCTATACTGCGCGCCGGCCAAAACGCGACTGAAAAATGCCTTCGACCCTTGCCGACATGCCGCTGGGCACGCCACCCCGCACCTTCCAGGACCTGATCTTCGCGCTGCAGAAATACTGGGCGGATCAGGGCTGCGTCATCCTGCAGCCGTACGACATGGAAATGGGTGCCGGTACGTTTCACACGGCTACCTTCCTCCGGTCCATCGGTCCCGAGCCATGGTCGGCGGCGTACGTGCAGCCGTCGCGCCGCCCCACCGACGGCCGGTATGGCGATAATCCGTTCCGCCTGCAGCACTACTACCAGTTCCAGGTGGTCATCAAGCCGTCGCCGCTGGGCATTCTCGATCTGTACCTCGGATCGCTGCGCGCGCTCGGATTCGACACGCTGGTCCACGACGTGCGATTCGTCGAGGACAACTGGGAATCGCCCACGCTCGGCGCCTGGGGACTCGGATGGGAAGTGTGGTTGAACGGCATGGAAGTCACGCAGTTCACCTACTTCCAGCAGGTGGGCGGCCTCGACTGCCGGCCGGTGACCGGCGAGATCACCTACGGACTCGAGCGCCTCGCGATGTATCTGCAGGGTGTCGAGAGCATCTTCGACATCGTGTGGACCGATGGCCCGCTTGGCCGCGTCACCTACCGCGATGTCTTTCACCAGAACGAAGTGGAACAGTCGGCCTACAACTTCGAACACGCCGACACCGCGGTGCTGCTGCGGCACTTCGAGGACTACGAGGCAGCCTGCGGCAAGTTGTTGGAAGCGAAGCTCGCGCTGCCAGCCTATGAGCAGGTGATGAAAGCCTCGCATACGTTCAACCTGCTGGACGCGCGCAAGGCGATTTCGGTGACCGAACGCCAGCGCTACATCCTGCGGGTGCGCACGCTGGCGCGAGCCGTGGCGCAGGCCTATTACAACAGCCGCGAGGCGCTTGGCTTTCCGATGCTCGGCGGCGCCGCCGGAAAGGGCGCGGCATGAGCGCTAAGACGCGCGATTTTCTCGTGGAATTGGGCACCGAGGAATTGCCGCCACTTGCGTTGCCGGAATTGGAGCAGGCATTCGCCGCCGGAATTCGCACCGGCCTCGCACAAGCGTCCTTGCCGCACGGTGAGCTGACTTCCTTCGCCACGCCGCGCCGCCTTGCGGTGCTGGTGCGCGATCTCGCCGTGATGCAGCCCGCGCAAACCATCAAGCTCAAGGGTCCGCCGGTCAGTGCCGCATTCGACAAGGATGGCAAACCCACCGCGGCTGCCACGAAGTTCGCGGAGAAATGTGGTGCGGCCGTGGAGGCGCTCACGCGCGTCACCGAAGGAAAAGGCGAGTTCCTTTACTTCGCGGGTTCGAAGGCGGGCCTGGCGACCGCGAGCCTGCTTCCGGGAATCGTGCAGCGTTCGCTCGACCAGCTGCCCATTCCGAAGCGCATGCGTTGGGGTTCGTCGAGCGCGGAATTCGTGCGACCGGTGCACTGGCTGATGCTGCTCTTCGGTGCCGAAGTGATTCCCGCGCGCATTCTCGACACGGATGCGGGCAACACGACGCGCGGCCATCGCTTCATGGCGCCGCAGGAATTCACGCTTGCGCTGCCGGCCGTTTACGAAGCCACGTTGCGCGACAAGGGCAAGGTCATCGGAGATTTCGGCAAGCGCCGCGCGTTGATCCGCGAGCAGGTGGTCGCGGCCGCCGCCTCGCTGTCCGGAGAAGCGCTGCTCAGCGACTCGCTGCTCGATGAGGTCACCGCCCTGGTGGAATGGCCGAGCGCAATCGCGGGTTCGTTCGAAGCGCGCTTCCTCGAACTGCCGCGCGAGGTGCTCATCTCCACGCTGCAGCAGCATCAACGCTATTTCCCGGTGCAGGGCGCCGGCGCCAAACTACTGCCGCACTTCATCACCGTGAGCAATATCGAGAGCCGCGATCCGTCGAAAGTGCGCGCCGGCAACGAACGCGTGGTGCGCCCGCGACTTTCGGACGCCGCTTTCTTCTGGAGCCAGGATCGCAAGCAGCCACTCGCGGCGCGTCTGCCCGGCCTCGACGCGGTCACGTTCCAGGCGAAACTCGGCTCGATCGGCGACAAGGTCCGACGCGTCGTGACACTGGCCGGCGAGATCGCCCTGCTCATCGACGCCAACCAGGTACAGGCCCAGCGAGCCGCCACGCTCGCCAAATGCGACCTGCTTTCTGCGATGGTCGGCGAGTTTCCCGAGCTGCAGGGGATCATGGGTCGCTACTACGCGCTCGCCGACGGCGAACCCTTCGATGTGGCGGCCGCGATCGACGAGCACTATCTACCGCGCGCCGCGGGCGGCGCGCTGCCGGCGACGGCCGCTGGTGTCGCCGTGGCGCTGGCCGACAAGCTCGATACGCTGGCCGGCATATTCGCAATCGGCCAGAAACCGAGTGGCACCAAGGATCCGTTCGGTCTGCGGCGCGCGGCCATTGGAGTGCTGCGCATCCTCACGGAAAAGAAGATCAATCTAGATCTGCACGCACTCGTGACCCGCGCCTGCGAATTGCAGCCGGTGCAGAATCCCGCCGCGCCGCTTGAGCTTTGGGACTACCTGGTCGAGCGTCTGCGCGCATATTTTCTCGACGCTGCCAGCCCCGGCGGAGTCGCCGGCGTTACCACCGAGATGTTCGATGCGGTCCGGGCGAGCTCGCCGGTGTCACCGATGGATTTCGCGGTGCGGCTCACTGCACTCGCGAAATTCCTGGGTCTTCCCGAGGCGGCGAGCCTCACGGCGGCGAACAAGCGCATCTCCAACATCCTCAAAAAGGCCGAGCTCGGCACCATGGGCACCGTGGACGTCTCCGCCCTGGTCGAACCGGCCGAGAAGGCGCTGCACGAAGCCCTGGCAGGGATCGTCACCGAAGTCGACCGCGCGCTCGCCAAGCGCGACTACAGCGCGGCGTTGACCCGCCTCGCAACGTTGCGTCCGGCGGTGGATGGTTTCTTCGACGCGGTGATGGTCAATGCAGAGGACGTTGCCCTGCGCCGCAACCGTCTGGCATTGCTCGCGCATTTGCGCCATCACTTCACGCGAATCGCCGACCTGTCCTGCTTGCCGGGCTGACCGCGCCCGACCCACATGCAGCTGCTCGGATCAATGGTCTTCAATGTCTTCCTGATCGCGTGGATGCTGGTGTTCGCCATCACGTATTGCGTGGTGACGCCGTTCCTGTCGTTCCGCGGGCGTTTCTGGATGGCCGGCGTCATGACGCACGTGGTGTTCTTCGCGGCCCGCGTGCTGTGTGGAATCGAGTACACGGTCGAGGGCCGCGAAAATCTGCCGGCGGGAAATCACGTCATTTTCATGAAGCACTCCTCCACGTGGGAGACCTTCGGAATCATGATCCTGTTCCCGCCACTGGTCTGGGTCATGAAGCGCGAGATCCTGTGGATTCCCTTCGTCGGCTGGGGTTGTCTGCTCGCGAGCTGCATCGCCATCGACCGCAAGGCCGGAGCGTCGGCGGTGAACGAAGTGCTGGTGCAGGGCAAGGAGCGGCTCGCGCGCGGCGCATGGATCCTGGTATTTCCGGAAGGCACGCGCATGGCCGCCGGCGAGACGCGCCGTTACGGTTCCAGCGGCACCTTGTTAGCCGCGCAGGAAGGCCGAAAGATCGTCCCGGTGGCGCACAACGCCGGATACTTCTGGCCACGCCGCGGAGTCCTGAAGCGCCGCGGCACCATTCGCGTCATCATCGGGCCGCCGATCGAAGCCGCGGGCCGCGATGCACGCGAGGTCAACAACGAAGTGCAGACCTGGATCGAAAGCCACGTCGTGGTGCCTTCCGACAGCGCGGGCTGACGCGTGCCCTACTTGACGCCGAAATCGTAGGTGATCGACAACGCATAGCGACGCCCGAGGAAGTCATAGTTGCCGTTGAAGGCGTCGCCGCCAATCGGAAACGGCGGGTTGCCATCGAGGATGTTGGTCACCGCGAGACGCACCGTGGCGTTTTCCACGGGTCGATAGAAGAGCGACAGGTTGTGCGTGTAGTCGCTGTTCACTTCGAGGATGTCGCGCGACTCGGCGTTGAACGTGCGACTGTAGAGCTGCGCACTCACGTAGTTAGTCTGCCAGCGGGCGCCGAACGGACCTTTCTCGTAGATCAGGTTGAGTTGCACCGAGTCCGTGGGGCTGCCGAGCACTTCTTCGGAATTCACCGTCACCACGCCCGTGGCGGAGCGCAGCTCCTCGCGCAGTCGGTAGTAGCTGAGGCCGACCTCGAAGTCGCCCAGCTTCTCGAACGAATGCCGATATCGTCCTTCGACCGATACGCCCGACATCGACTGATAGGCGCCATTCGCGTACCCCGTCTGCACGAAGCTGATCTGACCTGCGGTC
>Ga0307513_10006215_pt1 | contig 15658 bp, 11 predicted proteins | sample 15_EM_MG_FD_202174 | JGI IMG/M metagenome (GOLD analysis project Ga0307513, IMG submission 202174) | Populus trichocarpa ectomycorrhiza microbial communities from riparian zone in the Pacific Northwest, United States - 15_EM | ecosystem: Host-associated > Plants > Roots > Unclassified | place... | reverse complement strand
TGGTGATGCGTGGCCGGCGCGGCACGAGCCCCGACTTCGGCGATCTGGCTGCTGCACCCGGCGAGTGTCTGGTCGACCCGTACGGGGCTTTCGGCGCGCTGCTGGCGGCCGCCTTCGATGAGCAGGTGACCTTCACCGGCCTGCGCACGCTGCACGAGAGCGGCGGCGGCCCGAACGCTTTCGAGGCCTACTGGGTGGAGCGCGTCACGCGAGCCTTCTCCAGGCGCTACCACCTGCACAGCTTGCCGTAGTGGCGGCAGGGCAGGGGTAGGGGCGTCCTCGGCACGTTGTCCCCCTAGACTGTCGGCACAGAATTCCCCTCTCGGAGGGACGCGCCGAGCGAGTCGACTCGCTAAATTGGTCTGACGGTCTGGGCCCCCAGACGGAAAGGCGCACGATGGCAATCAAGTACTCCTCCGTCACCATCTCCTCCGCACGGGGTGGCGTCGTCTCCGCCGCCACGGCAACGCGGGCCCTGAACGCCGACCCGACATCGCGGCGTTTCCAGCAGGCCGTCGAGACGCTCGAGACGGGTTGCTGGTCCGAAGCGTTCAGCTCGCTGTCGGACTTGGCCAACCGCGGCCACGCGCCGTCCGCGCGCATCGCGTTGATGTTGGCCCGCCGGGGCACGTCGCTTTTCGGCGGGACGTTTCCTGCCACTCAGCGGGAAAAGGCGCACTGGCAGCGGATCGGTGAATGATCGGGAGAGTGAAGACTCGCAGGTGCCTACCACTGACGGAAGATGACGCAGACGTCGGTTGAGTCGCGAACCGCGAACTCCAGTGCGCCCCAAGGCTTTCGTTCGATTGCCTTCGCGTTGGGGTGGAGCACTTGCGGCGCCTTGGTTCGAACTTCGTTGTAGACGGCATCGATGCTGTCTGTCTCGATGGTGAGTTCAGGACGATCCTTCGCCGCGAAGTCAGCGTCCTGGACCAGATAGACCTTCGCCCCGTCACGCCCGATGACGACGAGCGTGTCATCCCGATGAAGGACCTGGAAGCCCAGGCATCCGACAAAGAGGTCGATGCCGACGCCCACGTCGGCGTAGAAGACTTTCGGGATCATCCGGATCAACATGTTGCCGGCCGGCCTTGGTTAGAACCAGTAGTCGGAGACACAGCGACCGTCGCGCGGGAGGTCGTCAAATGTGTTGAGGCCGTCGAAGTGGTCGATCGGTATTTGAGCCACGGCCTCGGGCTCGGCAAGACGCAGGTTCACCGCGATCCGGGTGCGCCCTTCCTCATCCTTGCGCAGTCCGCGCCAGAAGGCTATGCAGCCACAAGCCGGACAGAAGTGGAATTCGAGGGCCTTGCCCCGGACGTACGCCTGCGTCGTACCGGAAACCTTGATACCTTGATCTTCGTAGTCGTATGCCCAGAGCACGCCATATCGCCGGCATGCCGTGCAGTTGCAGGCGGTTGCTCCGTCCGGTTGCCCTTCGAATTGCCACCGCACTGCGCCACAGAGACAGGTTCCTTGAATCATTGCAGCCTCACTGTCTGTTTGGCGCCCCCGGCAGGAATCGAACCTGCATCTGAGACTTAGGAGGTCCCCGTTCTATCCATTGAACTACGGCGGCGTGCCGGCTGATTTTCGCATGGGCCCCACCTCGTCGAACTTCCAGGTCCAGATGACGTCGAGCGCGTTTTCCTGCCCGCTCTGCGCGCGCAAGGTGAAGCGCTGTGCGATGCGGTAGATGAGCTGCCAGGTGCCGGTGGTGGCATTGACGCCGCGCTCGTAGCCGACGTACCAGCGGCGCGAGAGCTGCTTGCCGAGCGAGATCACCGTCTCGCGGACTTCGCTGTCGCTTTGGCGCACGGTCAGTTCGTCCAGCCCCAGGTTGCGCATCAGCGTGTCGGTCGGCGCTTCGCCTTCGCCGGCCAGCAAGGCCACCGCGGCACGTTGCAGCAGTGCCGTGTCGGTGCGCCCCAGGCCGTCGGGTTCGCGGCCGAGGACCAGCCATGAGAGCTTGTTGGTGTCGCTCATGTCGGTCTCGGAATACAGCTGTACGCGCGGGGTCAGCAGGTTGCCTCTGATCGCCACGCCGACCCGGGTGTCGATGTTCGGCCGCAGCGCCAGGATGTCCAGCCGCGGGTTCTCGACGCTGCCGCTGAAGGCGATGATGCCGCGGTCGATCTCCAGCTTCTGCCCGTAGGCCTTGTAGGTGCCGTTCTCGGTGCTGACGGTGCCTTGCACCGCCATCCGCCCGCCCGGCGTGGTGATCTTCAACTGCCCGCGCAACGCGGTGTCCAGGCCGCGGCCGCGAACGCGCAAGCGCTCGCCGAGGTCGACTTCGACCGCCACCGCCAGGTTGCGGCGCGGGCGCGGCACCGGCGCCGTTTCCTTGCTCTTGTCGGCGGCGGCGGTGTAGCGCACCGTGACGTCGTCGTCGAGTGTCGGCGCGTCGCCGTGGGTCGTGTCGAACAGGCCGTCGTCGATCGCCACCTTGCCGTCTAGCTTGATCTGCTCGGCCGACAGCGCGAGGTCGGCGCTGCCGCTGGCGGTGAGTTGGCGGTCGATGCGGCCGAGCAGGCGGAAGCGTTCGACCGCCAGGTGCAGTTTGGCGTTCGGCGCGCTGCCGAATTCGGCTCCGCCGGTAACGGTCAAGGTGCCGTCGCCGCCCTTCAGCGTGAAGCGTTCGATCTTCGCGCTCTCGCCTTCGAGGCGGATCGCGACCCGGCCCTGCGTGACGTTCACGCCCTGCAGCAGGTTGCGCACGCCGATCTCGCTGCCGGTCAGGCTGCCGGTGTATTGGGGCGCGCCGAAGCGGCCGCCGATGCTGGCGCTGGTGCGCAACTCTCCAGCCAGCCGCCAGCCCGGCGGTACCCAGGCGCTCCAGACGCCGAGGCTCGCGACGTGGGCTTCGAGCACGCCTTCCAGCGGCGCATCGGGCGTCGGCCAGCGGCGCTGCGGCGTCGTCTTCACGCTGATGGCGCCGGCCATCTCACCGAGCGTGCGGCCGGCCAGCGCCTGCGTGAAGACCCAGGTCCCGTCGTGCGCGGCCAGCGCCAGCCGCAGGTCGGTCAGGCCGAGCAGCTGGGTGCCGTTTTCGTCGCTGATGTGGAGGTCGCCGTCGCGGCGCTCGATGACGACGTCGGCATCGAAGCGTTCGGCGGCGCGGATGGTGATCTTCGCCGCCAGCCGCAGGTCGCCGCTCCAGCCCATCGTCGGCTGCGCGCGGGCGAGCAAGGGCGCGACCGCGAAGGGTTCGATGTCGGCGCGCAGGTCGATGTTCGGCGCCGGCCCGAGCAGGTCGACGGCGACCGCGTCCCAGCGCATCGAGCCGGCATCGGCCAGCTTGACGCGGCCGGGGTCGGCCTGGATCCGCGCCAGCCGCCCGTCGGCGTCGAACTGCAGCTCGGCGCGCAGGTCGCGGCCGTCGAGCCAGCTCGAATCGGCGGGGGTGTCCGCGCTCGCGCCGGGCCGGCTGATGCCGTCCCAGTTGCCGACCGCCAGCCGCGCGATGCGGCCGCGCCAGCGGCCGCCGCCGGCGCTGTCGGCCTGCCACGAGCCGTCGCCTTGCAGCAGGCCGCGGGTGCCGGACAAGGCGCGCACGCCGAGCAGCTGCTCGGCGGCCGCCGGCGGCGCCAGCGGCAGCACGCCGGAGACTAGCAGCTTGTGTTCGGCGAGCGTGCCGCGCAGCTCGGCGTGGAGTTGTTCGACGTTTTGCTGGCCGACCCGGCCGCCGTTCAGCTCGGCCAGCACTTCGATCGGCTGGCCAGGCCCGCCGCCGGTGTCGACGCGCCAGCTGGCGTTGCCGTTGCCGATGCCGAATCCCGCGGTGTCCAGCCCCTTCAGCTGCGCCTGGCCTTCGGTGCGCAGTTGCGGCCAGCGGCCCTGGGCGCTGAGGCTGGCCTGGGCGCTGCCGGCGCGCGGCGCCCACGCGGCCAGCGCCGGGTCCAGCCGCAGCAGCGGCGCCAGCGCGGCCAGCGTCGGGGCGTCGAGGTCGAGCCGCCAGCGGTCGGCCGCGCCGTTGCCGGCGGGGTCGGCGCGGCCATCGACGCCGAGCTTGTTGTCGGCCAGGCGCAGTTCGCCGCGCACGCTGCTCGGCGTGCCGTCCTTCGACGGCGCGTTGGCCAAGGTCAGGTCGAGTGCCAGCGGCACGCCGGCCAGCAGCGAGTCGTGCACGCGCAGGGTGCCGCTGCCGGCCAGGCTTTGCAGCAGCGCCACGGTCGCGAGCTTGCGGCTCGGCGCCGGTAGACGGACGTCGAAGCTCCAGTCGGCCGACAGTTTGTGGCTGCCCTTTTGCCACGCCGAACCGGGCTCGCCCGGCCACCACGGCTGTGGGTCGAAGTCGGCCAGGCTGCCGCTGGTGGCGAGCTGCCAGTCGCCGCCGGCGCCGCGCTGGGCAGTCGCCCGCGCCTGCGCCAGCGCGGCGCCGGCTTGGGCACGCAGCTGGCGCAGTTCGATCCGGCTTTCGGTGGCGATCGCGTCGATCAGCACTTGCACTGGCCGCGGCGCGGCGGCCAGGCGGCCGTCGAGGGTCGCTTTCAGCTCGGCCGACAGCGGCGGGGTCGTGGTGGTAGCGGAGGCGGCCGCCGGGTCGGGCGAGGGCAGGCCGCGCAAGCGCAGGCTCAGCGGGCCGGAGAGCAGGATGGCCGCGGCCCGGTTGTCCAGCAACTGCGGCTGCACGTCGGCCAGTAGCGTGTCGAGCTGCAGCACGTCGCCCTGCCACTGGCCATGGCCGCGCAGGCGGCCGGCGGCCAGCTTCGGGCCGCCGAGCGTGAGGTCGAAGTCCTTCAATTCGACCCGGTCGCGCTGGCGGGCATGGCCTTGCAACTCGAGCACGAGCTTGCGCAGCGGCAGCCGGCGTTCGTCCCAGCGGCCGGGCAGGGCATTGTCGAGTTGCACCGAAGCGGCGATCGGCGCGTCGAGCGACTGGCTTTGCACCTGCACCCGGCCCGACAGCCGAGTCTCGGGCGCGCTGCTCAGCAGCAGTGCGAGGTCGAGCGCTTCGGTCGTCGCACTGAGTGCGCCCAGCGGCCAAGGCTTGAACGGCAACACCGTCGCCTGCACATCGGCCGACGGCGCGGCGCGGCCGGGCTTGGCGGCGCCGCGCAGCGTGGCATCGACGGCCAGGCTCTCGAGCGTGCCGCCGGCCTTCAGGGTCGCCGCGTAGGCGTCGCCTTCCAGGCGCGGGGCGATCTGTGCCTGCCCCCCCAGCGCGAACGGTTTCGTCGTCGCGATGCGTGCGCTGGCCTGCACGCGCAAGCGGTCCCATTCGAGCTGGACCTGCTCGACGCGGTGCGCGCCGTCGACGCCGAGCGACACGCCCGCCGCGTCGATATGGCGCAGCGGTTCGAGCTGGTCGATCTTCAGCTCGTCGACATGCAGCGCCGCAACCGTCACCCGCGCCGGCAGCTCCAGCGACGGCGGCACCGGCAGTGGCTTGCCCGACGGCGGCCCCGTATCGACGACGACCTGGCGCGCCGACAGCTTGGCTGCATCGAGCCCGACCCAGGCCAGCGGCTGCGGCCGCCACTGCCAGACCAGCCCTTCGCCGACCAGCCCGACGATCGTCACCGACTGCTTGCCGCCGTCCCACTGGATGCGCACCCGCTCGGCCTCGAAACGCTCGCTGAGAAAGGCGCCGCGCAAGCCGCTGACCTGCACGCCGGGCAGCCGGGCGAGCAGCCACTGGGTGCCGCCCTCGTTGCGCAGCAACCAGACCGCGCCGCCGAACAAGGCGCCCAGCGCGATGGCCAGAAGCGCCAGCACCCAGACCGCCGGCCACAGCAGGCGCAGGGCTGTCTTGACGGGTTGCGCCGGCGCGTCCATCAGAGGGCGATCCCGACGCTGAAGTGGATCCGGAACTTGTGCACGTCGCGGCCCCAGGCGAAGTCCAGCCGCAGCGGGCCGACGGGGCTGCGCCAGCGCAGGCCGATGCCCGGGCCGAGGGCCGGGTCGAGGTTCTTGAAGCCGTTCGCGGCCCGGCCGGCGTCGATGAACACGGCGCCCCACAACGACGGCATCGAGTCGCTCAGCGGCCGCGCGACTTCGATGCTGGCGGTCAACAACGAAGTGCCGCCGCTGACCGCGCCGTCGACGACCGGCGCCAGGCTGCGGTAGGCGTAGCCGCGCACCGAATCGTCACCGCCGGCGCGGAAGAGCTGCGAATCCGGCACCGGCAGCGTTTCGCGCTTGAACACCTGGCCGAGCTCGATGCGCGCCTGCCCGTACCAGGCGCGGCCGAAGGGCTGGTAGCCGGTCAGGCGGCCGTACAGCAGCCCGTACGGGCCGGCTTCGCCGTTGCCGTGCGAGCGGCCGACCCCGCTCTTCAGCGACAGCGAAAAGCCTTCGGTCGGCAACACCACGCTGTCGAGCTGGCGCCAGACGCCTTCGTAGTTGACCGACAGCGCCAGCGTGTTGCTGCGTATGACGGGCTCGGTGAACGTCGTCCGCGCCGAGCGTTCGGCCTGCACGTAGTACAGCCGCTCGATGCGCTGGGTGTCCTGCGTGCGGCCCAGCCGCAGCCGCTGCGACAGCACGACGTCGGTGCTGCTCTCCAGCCGCTCGACGGTGCCGCCGAGCAGGCTGCGGTACAGGTTCTCGCCCGGGTGGGTGCTGATCTCGCCGTCCCAGGCCTGCTTCAGCCGCCCCCATTCGAGCTTGTTGTGCGCCGTCAGCGCGTAGCCGAAGACGCGTCGGTAGACGTGTTCGGCCGACGCCCGCGGCCCGGTGTTGGCGCTGATGCCGAGGCCGAAGGTGTAGACCTGCAGCGGCGCCTCGCGCAGGCGCACGTTGACCTTCGCCGCGGCGGCGCGTTCGGGGTCGGGGTCGAGCGTGACGGTGACGCTGTCGAACAGGCCCGACTTCTGCAGCCGGTCCTGGTAGTCGAGCATCAGCGCTTCGCTGACCGGCGTGCCGGGCGCGATGGCGGCCAGGTTGCGCACGGTCTCCAGGTCGTGCGCGGCCAGGCCCTCGACGTTCAGCTCGCCGAAGCGGAACAGCGGGCCGCTCTCGGCAACCAGGAACAGCCGCGCTTCGTGGGCCGGCGCGTCGATCTCGGCGGCGGTGCCGTTCCAGCTGGCGGTCGCGTAGCCGGCGGCGCGCAGCCGGGCCAGCGCCGCCGCCTTGGCGTCGCTCCAGGCCGGGTTGCGAAACGCACGGCCGGCGGGCAAGGCCCAGGCCTTGCGCAGGTCGGCGAGTGTCGCCTGAGCCCGCGCATCGCCGGCGTCGGCGGCGCCGCCGAGCTCGCCTTCGACCTCGAGCGTGACCCGCGAGACGTGGGTCAGCGGCCCCGGTTCGAGCTCCAGCCGCACCCGCCGCTGGGTGGCGCCGGTGTCGGATTCGCGGATCAGCTTCACGTGCGGTTCGAAGTAGCCTTCGGTCTGCACCAGTTCGCGCACCTGGGCCGGCGAAGCGTCGATCAGGCGCGCCCATTCGGTGTCGTCGATCGCGTCGCCGCCGGAGAACGTGCCGACCCGGGCCAGGTCGAGGTTGCGTTCGAGCAGCCGCTTCAGCGGCTGCGGCGCTTCGACTTCGAGCGAGGTCGGCGGGGCCGCCGGCGGCGCTGCCGTCGCGTCGGCCGCAGGGCCGCGCAGCGAAGCGCAGCCGGCCAACCAGACGGCAGCCAGCGCCACGACCCAGCCCAACCTCATTTGCCGAGCAGCCGCATCGCGCCTTCGAGGCCGGTCAAGGTGAGCGGGAACATGCGCTGGTTCATCAGCTGCTGGACGATCGAGATGCTCTGCCGGTACTGCCATACACCCTGCGGCTCGGGGTTGATCCAGGCGAACTTCGGGAACGCATTCGTCAGCCGCTGCAGCCATTCGGCGCCCGGCTCTTCGTTGTTGTATTCGACGCTGCCGCCGGGCTGCAGGATCTCGTACGGGCTCATCGTCGCGTCGCCGACGAAGATCAGCTTGTAGTCCTTGTTGTACTTGCGGATCAGGTCCCAGGTGGCGAACTTCTCGCTGAAGCGGCGCCGGTTGTTCTTCCACATGAAGTCGTAGACGCAGTTGTGGAAGTAATAGAACTCGAGGTGCTTGAACTCGGTCTTGGTCGCGCTGAAGAGTTCTTCGACGCGGTGGATGTGTTCGTCCATCGTGCCGCCGACGTCCATCAGCAGCAGCACCTTCACCTTGTTATGCCGCTCGGGGACCATTCGGATGTCCAGCAGGCCGGCGTTGGCCGCCGTGCAGTGGATCGTGTCGTCGAGGTCGAGCTCTTCTTCGGCGCCTTCGCGGGCGAAGCGGCGCAGCCGCCGCAACGCGACCTTGATGTTGCGGGTGCCGATCTCCTTCGTGTCGTCGTAGTCCTTGTACGAACGCTGGTCCCAGACCTTCACCGCGCTCTTGTTGCGGCTCTTGTCCTGGCCGATGCGGATGCCCTGCGGGTTGACGCCGTAGGCGCCGAACGGGCTGGTGCCGCCGGTGCCTATCATCTTGCTGCCGCCTTCGTGGCGTTCCTTCTGCTCTTCGAAACGTTTCTTCAGCGTCGCCATCAGCTCGTCCCAGCCCATCTTCTCGATCGCCGCCTTCTCTTCGGCGCTGAGCTCGAGTTCGAGCGTCTTGCGCAGCCAGTCCAGCGGCACGTCATGGGTGAAATCGGTGAGCAACTCGACGCCCTTGAAGTAGGCACCGAAGGCGCGGTCGAACTTGTCGAACAGCGCTTCGTCCTTGACGAGCGTGGTGCGGGCCAGGAAGTAGAAGTCGTCGACCGAAGGGCCGATGACCTCGGCCTTCAGCGCTTCGAGCAGTGTCAGGTACTCCTTGACCGACACCGGCAGCTTGGCCGCGCGCAGCGTGTAGAAGAAGTTGATCAGCATCGCGAAGGCCCCTCTTCGTGGTCGGTGGTGGTGGTCGGATGGCGGCGCCGGCGCCAGGCGTGGCCAAGCTATTGTCGCCCGATCGGTGCTGCTCTCACGGCGCCTGTCATACTCGGTTGCGCATCTGAGTCGGCGTCGGTCCCATGAACATCGTGCTGACGATCATCGCCCTGCAACAGGGCCTGTTCGCAATCGGCTGGTGGGTCGCCGGGTCGTTGCTCGGGCTCTCGCGGCGCGCTGCCCACCACTGGGTGGCGGCGACTTTGGCCGCCGCGCTGGCGCTGATGCTGATCCTGCAGCGCGGCGTCTGGCACGATCTGCTGACCATTGCGCTGGCCAACGTGCTGGCGATGGGCTCCTTCCTGGCGATGCGGCGCGGCGTGCAGATCTTCCTGCGCCTGCCGCCCACCGACCGCGAGGCGGCGGCGCTGCTCGCCGGCATCACGGTGGCCTTGGGCTTCTTCGTCGCCGACCCGGCCAACGCGCGCTTCGCGGTGCTGGCGGCATCGACGCTGATCGCCTGGACCTTGCTGCGCTGCGCGCTCGAGGCCTACCGCGCCTTGCGCGCCAAGGGTGACCACGGCGCGGCGCGGGTGGCCGCGGCGCCGCTGGCGCTGCTCGGCGGGGTCTACGCGGCGCGCGTGTTGTTCGGCCTCTGGCGGCCCGACATCGCGGCGCGGCCGGTCAGCGAGGACAACCCGTTCAACGCGTCGGTCGTCGTCAGCTTCATGCTCGTCGGCCTGCTGCTGAACATGGTGCTGGCCTACCTGGTTGCGAACCGGCTGGTGCGCCGGCTGCACCAGTTGTCGATCCGCGACCCGCTGACCGGCCTGCTGAACCGCCGCGGCCTGGCGCCGCGGCTGTCGCGCGAGGCCGCGCGGCTACGCCGCTACGGCGAACGTTATGCCGTGCTGGCGGTCGACGTCGACCGCTTCAAGGCCGTCAACGACCGCCACGGCCATGCCGCCGGCGACGCCGTGCTGGTCCGCCTGAGCGCGCTGCTGCGCGACGTGGCGCGCGACCTCGACAGCGTCGCCCGCCTGGGCGGCGAGGAATTCTGCCTGCTGCTGTCGCACAGCGACGAAGCCGGCGCCCGCCAGGTCGCCGAGCGGCTATGCCGCGTCGTCCGCGAAGCCGACTGGTCGCTGGCCGGCGAGCCGGTGACGGTGAGCGTCGGCGTTGCGCTGGCCGAACGCGACGATTTCGCGCCGCTCGCGGTGATGGCGCGCGCCGACGCCGCCTTGCTGCGCGCGAAGACCGGCGGCCGCGACCGCGTCGAAGTGGACGAGCTGCTCGTCGGGCTCAGCGCGCGGCTGGCTTCTTCGTGACGATGTCGTGCTTTTTGATCCAGCCGAAGAACTCGGCATACCACTGGCGGCTGTTGCGTGGCTTCAGGATCCAGTGGTTCTCGTCGGCGAACCAGAGCAGCCGGGCGTCGACGTTGCGCGCCTTCAGCGTGTTGTAGTAGGCCAGGCCCTGCGCGTCGGGCACGCGGTAGTCGAGCGCGCCGTGGATCACCAGGGTCGGCGTGCTCATCGCGGCGGCGAACGCATGCGGGCTTTGGGCGTTGATCTTCGCCAGGTCGTCCCAGTACCAGGCGCCCAGCTCCTTGGCGTGCCAGGTGTAGGCGTCGTCGGCGAACATCGCCGTCCAGTCGAAGCAGCCGGCATGGCAGATGTAGGCGGCGTAGCGGCCCGGCTTTACGTGGCCGTTCATCCAGGCGACCATGAAGCCGCCGTAGCTGCCGCCGGTGGCGAAGACGCGGCGTTTGTCGATCCACGGTTTCTTCAGCAGCAGATCGGTCGCGGCTTCGACGTCCTGCAGTTCGAGAGCGCCCCAGCGGTGGGTGATGCTGTCGAGGAACGCATAACCGAAGCCCGACGAGCCGTGGTAGTTGACGCAGGCGACCACGTAGCCCTGGGCCGCGAAGGCCTGCACATTCCAGCGGTAATGCCAGCCGTCGCCGGCAGCGGTGTGGGGGCCGCCGTGGATCACGTGCAGCAGCGGGTACTTCTTCTTCGCGTCGAAGCCGGGCGGGTAGACCAGCCACATCTGCACGTCGTCGGGCGGGCCGCCTTCGAGGCTGCTCGCGCCCTTGAACCACAGCTCTTCGCTGCGGCCGCTGGCCAGGCCTTTCAGCAGTGCGTCGTTGAAGTTCTCGATCCGCCGCGGCGCGGCGCCGGGCAGGTGGGCGTGGACGAAGCCCGGGTGGTCGGCGGCGTCGGCCAAGGTCACCAGCGTGCCGGCGACCTTGTCGAAGCCGAGCACCGTGCCGCCTTCGGCGACGACTTCGGCGCGGCGGTCCGGCAGGTCGAAGCGCCACAGGTGCTGGCGGCCCTTCTGCTCGGCGGGCAGCAGCACGGCCAGGCCGTCTTCTTCCCACAGCAGCGGCGCATGGACTTCATGGTCCCACTCGGCGCTGAGCACGTCCCAGCGGCCTTCTTCGCGGTCCCAGACCGCCAGCTGGCCGGGCATCGTGTGCTTGCGGCCCTGGTGGCTGGCGACGAAGGCGATCCGGCCGCCGTCGGGGCTGTAGCGCGGCGCGCCGAAGTCCCAGGCCGAATCCTTCGCGATGACCGCGATGCGGCCGCTGCGCAGGTCGATCTCGGCCAGCGCGAAGCAGTTGCTGACCCGCTTCTCGGGCGCCGGGTCGAAGGCGAAGACGATGCGCCGGCCGTCGGGCGAGATGTCGAAGGTGTTCGCGTCGGGTTCGGCGCGGCTCAGCTCGTAGCTCGTGCCTTCGAAGAGGTCGCGCGCTTTGCCTTGCCGGTTGTCGTCGCGACCGAGATCGAGCACGTGCAGATGCGCGACCCGGCCCATCGGCACATGGTGGTCCCAGAAGCGGTATTGAGCCTCGGAGGTGGCGTAGCCGGTTTCCTTGCGGTCCTTGAACTCCTTCGCCTTTTTCGCCTGCGCCTTGGCGCCTTTCAGTGCCGGCCAGACCCAGGAGACGAAGGCCAATCTGCGCCCGTCGGGAAACCAGCGGAACGCTTCGACGCCGGTCGCGACAGTCGCGGCGCGGCGCGCCTCGCCGCCGTCGGGCGGGATCACGTAGAGCTGCGCGGCGTCGTCCTTCGTGCCCTGCTGTTCGCGGCGGGCGGTGAAGGCGATCAGCCCGCCATGCGGGCTCCACTGCGGCTGGCCGTCCTTTTCGCCGCAGTGCGTCAGCGCGCGCGGCGTGCCGCCGAGCGTGGACAGCAGCCACAGGCCGCTGGCCGATTTGTTGTCGTCCATCGAGAAGCGGGTCACCGCGGCGACCGCCTGCGCGCCGTCGGGCGACAGGCTCGGGGTGCCGATGCGGGCGATCTTCCAGAGGTCTTCGACGGTGATGTTCTTCTTGTTCGCCATGGTCTTCAGCGCGTCAGCGCGGTTTGACGAGCTGCCATTCGAGATGCGACTTCACCGCCGGCCATTCGGCGCCGGTGATGCTGTAGACGGCGGTGTCGCGCAGGCTGCCGTTCGGGCTGCGCACGTGCGCGCGCAGGATGCCGTCGAGCTGTGCGCCCAGGCGCTCGATCGCACGCCGGCTCTGCGAGTTGAGCCGGTGCGTACGGAATTCGACCGCGATGCAGTCCAGCGCCTCGAAGGCATGGCGCAGCAGCATCAGCTTGCACTCGGTGTTCAGCGGCCCGCGCTGGGCCGACAGGCCATACCACGTGCTGCCGATCTCGACCCGGCGGTGGACTGCGTCGATGTTCATGTAGGTCGTCATGCCGACCACGCGGCCGGATGCGTCGAGCACCGTGAACGGCAGCATCGAGCCGCTGGCCTGCAGCCGCAGCCGGCGCGCGATCTCGGCGGCCATGGCGTCGGGCGACGGCACCGCGGTGTACCAGAGCTGCCAGAGTTCGCCGTCGCGGCTGGCCTCGGCAAGGCCCGCTTCGTGCTCGGGCGACAGGGGGACGAGCGCTGCGTGCGTGCCGCGCAGCTCGACGGGTTCCGGCCAGCCCATCGGGTCAACGGTTGTGCCGCTGCATGAAGACCAGCTTCTCGAACAAGGTCACGTCCTGCTCGTTCTTCAGCAGCGCGCCGACCAGCGGCGGCACCGCCACCTTTTCGTCCTTGCTCTGCAGCGCGGCGAGCGGGATGTCTTCGGCGACCAGCAGCTTGAGCCAGTCGAGCAATTCGCTGGTCGACGGTTTCTTCTTCAGCCCGGGCAGGTGGCGCACGTCGTAGAAGGTTTTCAGCGCGGCGCCGAGCAATTCTTTCTTCAGCCCCGGGAAATGCACGTCGACGATGCGCTGCATCGTCTCGCTCTCGGGGAACTTGATGTAGTGGAAGAAGCAGCGGCGCAGGAAGGCGTCGGGCAGTTCCTTCTCGTTGTTCGAGGTGATGAAGACCAGCGGCCGGTGCTTGGCGCGGACCAGTTCGCGCGTCTCGTAGACGTAGAACTCCATCCGGTCGATCTCGCGCAGCAGGTCGTTCGGGAATTCGATGTCGGCCTTGTCGATCTCGTCGATCAGCAGCGCCACCGGCTGTTCGGCGGTGAAGGCCTGCCAGAGAACGCCCTTGACGATGTAGTTGCGGATGTCCTTCACGCGCTCGGAATCCTCGACGCCCGACAGCTGGCTGTCGCGCAGGCGGCTGACCGCGTCGTACTCGTACAGCCCCTGCTGGGCCTTGGTCGTGCTCTTGATGTGCCACTGCAGCAGCGGCATGTTCAGCGCCGTTGCGACCTCTTCGGCGAGCATCGTCTTGCCCGTTCCGGGCTCGCCCTTGACGAGCAGCGGCCGCTTCAGCGTGACTGCGGCGTTGACCGCCAGCATCAGGTCCTGCGTCGCAACGTAGGTGTCGGAGCCTTGGAATTTCATGGGGCTTGAAGCGGCGGCGAAGACCGGAGCGGCAGGGGTCGGGCCAGTATAAGGGGCCTATAATTCGCCGTCGTTTCTAGCCCCCCCGATGATGATCAAAGCGCTTCCCCTGCTGCTGGCGCTGGCCGGCTTCCTTTCGCCAGCGTATGCCCAGAGTACGGCCCAGAGCACCGCCCAGGACACCAGCGTCGGCCAGAAGAAGGCCGCGATGTGCATCGGCTGCCACGGCATCGTCGGCTACCAGGCGAGCTTTCCGCAGGTCCACAAGGTGCCGAAGATCTCGGGCCAGAACGCCAAGTACATCACCGCCGCGCTGAACGCCTACAAGAAAGGCGACCGCAAGCACCCGACGATGCGCGCGATCGCCGGCTCGCTGAGCGACCAGGACATCGCCGAGCTGGCCGCGTTCTACGAAAACGACGGCGCCTCCTCCGTGAAGACGGTGGCCGATGCCGCGCCGCCGGCGCCGAGCGCCGAGGTCGCGGCGCTGATCGCCAAGGGCGTCTGCGTCTCCTGCCATGGCGCCAACTTCAACAAGCCGATCGACGCCTCGTACCCGAAGATCGCCGGCCAGTACGGCGACTACCTGTACGTGGCGCTGCGCGCCTACGGCACCGAAAACAACCCGAACGTCGGCCGCAGCCAGGCGATCATGGCGGCGCAGGTGAAGCCGTTCAAGCCCGCCGAGCTGAAGGCGATCGCCGGCTACATCGCCACCTTGCCGGGTGAATTGCGCACGGTGCCGGAGCCGCACTTCCGCTGATAGCGCGTTTGCGTCGGCGCCGGGCTCAAGTCCCGGCGCGGGCCGTCGAAAAGAGTTTTGAAGCGGGCAGGGAGTGCCGCCTCGAACTCGACGACAAGACGGCCATGCTCAAGAAGATCGGCGTTCAACAACTGCGGCTGGGGATGCACCTGCACGCCTTCGAAGGCGCGTGGGTCGACCACCCGTTCTGGCGTACGCGCTTCGTCATCGACGACGAAGCGGTGCTGCAGAAGGCGATCGCCGGCGGCGTGCGCGAGTGCTGGATCGACGTCGAACGCGGCGTCGACGTGGCGGTTGTCGTGCCTGAACGCGCGCCGCCGCCGAGCCCGCCGCCAGCGCCGGTGGCCGCGCTGGCCCCATCGTCGCGGCACGCGGCGACGTCGATGCACGACGAACTGCACCAGGCTGCCGCCGTCTGCAGGCGCGCTCGCACTGTCGTGACGGCGATCTTCAGCGACGCGCGCCTCGGCCAGGCGCTCGATGCCGAGCAGTGCCTGCCGTTGGTCGAACAGATCTCGGATTCGGTGTTCCGCAATCCCGGCGCGCTGGTCAGCCTGGCGCGGCTGAAGACGCATGACGACTACAGCTACATGCACTCGGTGGCGGTGTGCGCGCTGATGGTGTCGCTGGCGCGCCAGATGGGTGGCGACGACGAGGCCTGCCGCCAGGCGGGCCTGGCCGGCCTGCTGCACGACATCGGCAAGGCGCTGATGCCGGAGGCGTTGCTGGCCAAGCCGGGCAAGCTGACCGACGCCGAATTCGACGTCATCCGCGCCCACCCCGCGCGCGGGCATGCGCTGCTGCTCGAAGGCCGCGGCGCCAGCGAGGCCGCGCTCGAGGTCTGCCTGCACCACCACGAGAAGATCGACGGCAGCGGCTACCCCGACAAACTGGCCGGCGAACACGTCTCGAGGCTGGCCCGGATGGGCGCGGTCTGCGATGTCTACGACGCGATCACCTCGAACCGGCCGTACAAGAGCGGCTGGGACCCGGCCGAGTCGATCGCCCGCATGGCCTCGTGGAAGGGCCACTTCGACGAAAAGATCCTCGGCTCCTTCGTGCGCAGCGTCGGCATCTACCCGACCGGTTCGCTGGTGCGGATGGACTCCGGCCGGCTGGCGGTGGTGGTCGAGCAGAACCTGGACAAGCTGTCGGCGCCGGTCCTGAAGCTGTTCTTCTCGACCAAGTCGAACATGCCGATCGCGCCGATCCGGCTCGACCTCGCGCACGACCGCACCAGCGACCGCATCGTCGGCCGCGAATCGCCCGAGCGCTGGGGTTTCAAGCAGCTCGACGAACTGTGGCTCGACCCCG